>Ga0207419_1000028_pt1 | contig 99533 bp, 86 predicted proteins | sample ElkSloMetagenome_4_FD_184723 | JGI IMG/M metagenome (GOLD analysis project Ga0207419, IMG submission 184723) | Hot spring microbial communities from Elkhorn Slough, Monterey Bay, USA - MD2A (version 2) | ecosystem: Environmental > Aquatic > Marine > Intertidal zone > Estuary: Microbial mat ...
AAGGCTTCCAAGAAGAAGGCTTCCAAGAAGAAGGCTTCCAAGAAGAAGGCTTCCAAGAAGAAGGCTTCCAAGAAGAAGGCTTCCAAGAAGAAGGCTTCGAAGAAGGGCCGACGCAAGAAGCGCGGCAAGAAAAAAGCCACGCAGGCTGCAGTCGCTTCTACCGACAACATGTCGCGCGTTCTCGCTGCGGTCGAAGAACTCCGTGAGGCTATTCATGAGCTTGCTTCAACCGAAATTTCTCACCGGCGCAAGGCGGTGGAGGATTTGCGGGCAGCGGCCCGTGAGAAAATCTCCGATCTGGAAATTGCCGCGCAGAGCAGCATTGCCAAGTTGACCGGTAAGGGTTGAGCGCTTCTGATCAAGCGACGAGAGCGGCGCCAGCCGCTCTCGTTTCTGGTTCAACAGAACTTAACGCGGAAATCGACCGTTTCCTGGATGTTGCCTGGGCGGAGCGAGGCCTTAGCCCGGCCACAATGACCGCCTACCGCCAGGATTTGATCGGCTTTTCAAGTTGGCTAGAATCTAGCCCGGCTCGAGCGTCTCGCAGCCAGGTTCTGGAATGGCTCGGGAAGCGTTTACGCCAAGGGGATCAGGTTTCCAGCATCACCCGTGCCTTATCCTGTCTTCGGCAATACTTCGCCTGGAGAGACAGGGAAGATCCCAGCGCTGACAATCCGATGCTCGACATCGAAGGGCCGCGTCAGCGAAGCCATCTGCCTCAAGTGCTATCGTCTCGAGAGGTGGAGGTCCTCATCGCACAGCCCGACATCGCCACGCCACTGGGCTTGCGTGACCGCGCAATACTGGAAGCGCTTTACGCCACGGGTCTCCGAGTCTCTGAGCTGGCTGAGCTAACCTTGTCGGGCCTGAATCTGAACCGCGGGCTAGTTCGTGTGGTCGGCAAGGGTGGGCGAGAGCGGCTGGTTCCGCTGGGCGAACGGGCTGTCGAAGCCCTGGACGCTTGGCTGGCAAGGGGCAGAAAGACACTGACAGCGTCGAGTGATCGGGTGTTCGTGTCCAAGTCGGGTCGTGCCTTGTCGCGCGTGGCCATCTGGCAGAGACTGCGCCAACACGCAGCCGCTGCTGGACTTTCAAAGCCAGTGTATCCACACCTGCTAAGGCATTCCTTTGCGACCCACCTTCTGGATCATGGGGCGGACCTGCGGGTCGTGCAAATGTTGCTCGGGCATGTCGATCTGTCGACCACTCAGATCTATACCCAGGTGTCTAGGTCGCGCTTGAAAACGCTCCATCGTCTCCATCACCCGCGCGGGTGAACTTACGCGTCGTCGCATGTTCAAAGGCAACGGAAGAGGTGGATGAAGTACGATACCGCCCTCTAACCATTGGTTTCTAGGATCGTTTAGAGCCCTGTGCTCAACCCAACAGGAGATTTTCATGAAGGTGTTTTCCTTGAGTCGAGGCGCAGCGGGCGTATTGACCGTAACCATGGCCGGGCTTGCGCTGGCGGCCGAGACTATTGAAGAGCGTCTCGAGGGTCTTGTGCCCGATCCGAGCCAGGTTGTCATCGGTGAGACGCCTATTGCCGGATTAATGCAGGTGCAGATCGGTTCTGACGTGGTCTACATGAGCGAGGACGGGCGCTATCTTTTGCAGGGCCGCATGGTTGATATGGATACTCAGATTGATCTGACAGACCAAGCCAAATCCTCTCTGCGAGCCGATGCGCTAGCCGACCTTGATGACCTGGATTTTGTTACCTTCGGTCCTGCTGATGCTGATTACGAAATCCTCGTGTTCACCGACCCCGATTGCGGTTACTGCCGCCGGCTCCACGAACAGATTGCCGACTATTCCGACGCGGGCATTCAAGTTAATTATCTGGCTTTCCCACGCGCTGGCGTCGATTCCAGTTCCTACGACAAGCTGGTGTCGGTCTGGTGCGCCGATGATCGTAATGCTGCTATGGACATCGCCAAATCAGGCGGTACGCCGCCGCCGGCGACGTGCGAAAATCCAATTGAAGCTCAGTATCAACTGGGCCAAACGCTGGGAGTGACCGGCACGCCGTCGATTCTGACTCGAGACGGTGGGCTGATCCCCGGCTACGTTCCGCCGGACCAGTTGATCGGCCGTCTTGATGCACTGAAGAGTGCTGCCGAGTGATTCGAGCCTGATCGATTGATCGAGTGTGTCTTGCGAGGGGGCCTGCGGGCCCTCTTGCTTTTCTGCGGTCGTGGGCAATTTGGCTCAGCTCACCCTTCAAGGCACTTGCTGCCCGGCATATCTTTATAATAAGCCATTCGAAATGCTGTGGCTTCGCGCAGCGTCCTGCATGGGGTGATGAATGATTCTGCTAGGTCAGAATGCGCTGCCAGCGTTTCGCCAGGGGCAGCTTGAGCGAGCCGTCTCCGATCGCCGGGGTAACGCCTGTGCGCTTCAAGTCCGTGAGCTGACACTGTTGGGTTCGGAGGCTGAGCCTTCACCCGATTCGCTGGCGCAGCTTGAGAAGCTCCTACACGCGCGTCATTTCGACATGACCAAGGCCGATGACGGCGATCTGATTGTTCTGCCAAGACCCGGGGTTCTTAGCCCCTGGGCGTCGCGAGCAGGCGAGATCATTGCTCACTGCGGCCTGTCTGAGTTTTCAAGAGTCGAGCACGGGCTCTGGATTCATGTTAGCGATTCGCAGGGGCCATTCGAAGCCGATGAGCCGCTAAAGGCGGCACTGCACGATCGCATGACTCAGGTGGTGCTTCCGGCGGCGACCGACCTGTCAGGCTGGCTGGCGGATCAGGCCCCCGGGCCGATGGGCCGGATTTCCCTGGGGCGTGACCCGATCGCGGCACTTGAACGCGTCAACAGAGAACTCGGTCTGGCCCTGAGCAAGGGTGAGGTTCGCTATCTGGCCGACGCGTTCCTGGCCATGGGGCGTGATCCGATCGACGCCGAATTGATGATGTTTGCTCAGGCCAACTCCGAGCACTGTCGCCACAAGATTTTCAACGCGAGCTGGTCGGTTGACGGCGTTGAACGCGGTCCCTCACTGTTCAAGCTGATTCGGCAGACGCATGCCGCAGCGCCACAGGGCACGCGGGTGGCCTACGACGACAATGCGGCGGTCATGGAGGGGTTCGACTGCGAGCTTCTGGTGACGGACTCGGCGGTGCCGACCTATCGGACCGAGCCGGCTCTACTGCACGCGCAGATCAAGGTTGAAACCCACAACCACCCCACGGCTATCTCACCCGATCCCGGCGCGGCCACTGGCTCCGGCGGGGAGATTCGCGATGAATCGGCCACCGGCCGCGGGGCGCGACCGATTGCAGCCCTGACCGGTTTCAGCGTGTCCGACCTGCGTATTCCGGATCGAATCAAGGCATGGGAGCGGGCCCCCATCGCGCCCGCCCGCCTCGCTAGTGCCCTAGACATTATGCTGGAGGGACCGGTCGGAGGCGCGCGCTTCAACAACGAGTTCGGCCGCCCGGCGCTATGCGGTTATTTCCGCAGCTTCAGCCAGCAGATTGGCGACCGGCTTTGGGGCTACCACAAGCCGATCATGATTGCCGGCGGAAGCGGCATGATCCGCGATGAGCTGACGCACAAGCGGCCCCTTAAGCCAGGGGATCGGATCGTGGTGCTGGGTGGCCCGGCGATGCTGATCGGTCTGGGCGGAGGCGCGGCGTCTTCCATGAGTTCTGGTCAGTCCGACGAGCACCTGGACTTCGCCTCGGTCCAGCGCGGCAACCCTGAAATGCAGCGGCGCTGTCAGGAAGTGATCGATCGCTGCTGGCTACGCGGTTCTTCGAATCCGATCAAGTCGATCCACGACGTCGGGGCTGGTGGTCTGTCCAACGCCATCCCAGAGTTGCTGGATGACGGGGGCGTGGGCGGCGACCTGGAACTGCGTGCGATCCCGAGCGCTGATACGGGCCTGTCTCCGATGGCAATCTGGTGCAACGAAGCGCAAGAGCGCTACGTTCTGGCGCTCGCGCCGGATGATCTTGAGGCGTTTTCGAGGCTATGCGAGCGCGAACGCTGCCCCTGGGCCGATCTCGGCGAGGCGACTGAGGACCGAATCCTGCGCCTGTTCGACGGTTTGCGGGACGAGTGGGTCGTCGACTTGCCCCTGGAGACCCTGCTGGGACGTCCGCCGAGTATGCATCGCGAAGCTCGCACGCAAACTGTCGATCTGACCGAGCAGACTCTTGAAGATGTTTCTGTCGACGAGGCCCTGGATCGAGTGCTCGACCTGCCGGCGGTGGGCTCGAAGGCCTTCCTGATCACCATCGCAGATCGCAGCGTTGGGGGCTTGACGGCCCGCGACCAGATGGTGGGTCCCTGGCAGGTGCCGGTGTCCGATTGCGCGATCAGCCTGCTCGACTACCAAGGATATGCCGGCACGGCCGTGGCAATGGGTGAACGCACGCCGCTCGCGATTACCGATCCCGCGGCGTCGGTCCGCATGGCCGTTGGCGAAGCACTGACCAACCTAGCCGGCGTTCTGCTGCCGGGTCGTGAGCGGATCAAGCTGTCGGCCAACTGGATGGCGGCGGCTGGCACGCCGGGACAGGATGCAGCACTGCGCGAAGCGGTCGAGGCGGTCAGCGCCTTCTGCCAGGCGCTGGCGCTTTCCATTCCCGTCGGTAAGGACTCCCTTTCGATGCAAACGTTATGGAACGAGGGTGACCAGGCGCATCGAATGATCGCTCCGGTCTCGTTGATCGTCTCAGCGTTTGCGCCGGTCGCAGATGCTAGAGCGCACGTGACACCTCAGCTGCAATCCGGCCAGGGCGAGACCTCGCTCGTCCTGCTCGAGGGCGGCCAGCAGCGCCTGGGAGGCTCCAGCCTGGCTCAGGTCTTCCAGCGCAGCCTTGGAGCGGTTCCAGATATCGACCGGCCAGAACATCTGGCCCAGATGTTTGATGCGACCCAGCATCTTATCGCCGAAGGCGAGGTGCTGGCGCTTCACGATCGTTCGGATGGTGGCCTGCTGTTGACCTGCCTGGAGATGGCCTTCGCCGGGCGCTGTGGTGTGTCACTCGACAGCGCTGCGGACACGGCACCATCGTTCCTACGCGAGTGGTTCAACGAAGAGCTCGGACTGGTCATGCAGGTGCGACGCGAGGCCGTCGATCGAGTCCTGAGCACGCTTGAGCGCCTCGCGCCCGATTTGAACGCGCGCCGCTTAGGCGAAGTCAACGAGGGCTCGACGTTCGAGATCAATGCAGCCGGTCGCGGCTGGGTGAGCCGTCCCATGGGCCAGCTCCATCAGGCCTGGGCGGACACCAGCTATCGAATGCAGCGTCTTCGAGATCATCCGGACTGCGCAGATGAAGAGCATGCCGCTCGCGGTGACTGGCAGCGGCCGGGTCTTGCGCCGAGGATCAGCTTTGTTCCCGACTGCGTGCCATACGTCGGCAGCGGTGCCCGGCCGCGTGTTGCGATTCTGCGCGAACAGGGCGTGAACGGACAGCGCGAAATGGCTAGAGCGTTCATGCAGGCGGGCTTCGAGGCAGTCGATGTGCATATGAGCGATCTGGCTGAGGCGCGCCAGAACCTGGCTGATTTTCAGGGGCTGGCCGCCTGCGGTGGGTTCTCATTCGGCGACGTTCTCGGCGCAGGCCAGGGCTGGGCCCGCTCGATCCTGTTTAACTCCATGCTGTCCGATCAATTCGCTGAATTCTTTGCTGACGACCAGCGCTTTGTGCTTGGCGTCTGCAACGGCTGTCAGATGCTCTCGTCGCTGCATTCGATTATCCCGGGTAGCGAACACTGGCCGCGCTTCGTTCACAATCGGTCGAGCCAATTCGAAGCCCGCTTGAGTCTTGTGCGGATCGAGCCCTCGCCCTCGCTGTTTTTCGCCGGCATGGCGGACTCGTTGCTACCGGTAGCCACGGCGCATGGCGAAGGTCGCGCCGAGTTCGGAGCACGGGCGGTGGACAACGATCTGATCGCGGTACGTTACGTATCCGGCGATGGCCAGATCGCTGATCGCTACCCAGACAATCCGAACGGGTCGCCCGGCGGTGTGACGGGCTTGTGCAACCGGGATGGACGTGTGACCATCCTGATGCCGCACCCGGAGCGATTGCTGCGGCGGGTCAATTATTCCTGGGCGCCGGCGGACTGGGCAGGGTTCTCGCCTTGGATGCAGATTTTCACCAATGCCCGACGCTGGCTGGATTGATGTCGAACCCCATCATCAGGAGCAAGTGATGAGCAACGATCAGAACAAGAATCCAGAGCGTTCTACCGATCAAAGCGACGCTTCTGGCAACCCGGTCAAGGAGATGTTCCTGCTGGCGGCGCTTTATATGCCGATGGGCTTTTTCCTGTGGTTCTTTGCCGCCAGCTTGCTAATGCTTCCGGCGCGCATGATTTCCCAATTCGTTCTGACAACAGTGCACGGAAGCGTTTTTGAAAGAATATTCCAGGCCGATTTCTATTTCGAAATCCAGACCTCGATCGAGGTGCCGAACCCTGAAGGCAATCAGCCATTACTACTGACATGGGATGTCAACCCAATGCTCTATGCTTGGGGGATGGCTCTGTTGTTTGGGTTGATCATGGCGACTCCTATGAGTATCAAACGCCGATTGATTCAGATGGTGATTGGTTACAGCACAGTCACCCTGGTCACTATCTGGGGCGTTTACTGGGAAATATGGAAGGATATGGCGTTTAGGTGGAGCCAGCAGTTTCCGACCCAGGTCGCGCCGCTGGTCGATGCCGTTGCCTACGGTCCGACCATGATCGCCTTGTGCTACCAGCTGGGCTATTTGATGCTTCCGGCCGTAGTGCCCATTGCCACCTGGATCCTTATGAATCGCCGTTTTATCGAAACTCAGGTGGTTCGGCACAAGCTCTGAACTGAACCAACCCATCGACGGTCTGAAATTAGGAGACGGTCGACCCGAAATGCCCTAGGTGAGCTTTGATCATGATGGAAACACAAGCACTCTCAGCTGCAGACGACAGTGACCTTCTGCCTAGCGTAGGGGAGCACCTCGAGGATCAGGCCGCCGAGCTCTGCGATCTGCTGGTCGAACAACAGCGTCTGAAACCTGAAGATCTGAGCCGAGCCCGCGCCTATCGAGACCAGCATGGCGGCAATCTGCTGACCCTTCTGGTGCGTCTCGGACTGGTTTCCGAGCGGGATCTGGCGCGCGCCCAGTCCGAGCTCATGGGCATTGATCTGATCAGCGATAAGGACTATCCCGAAAACGCGCCGGAGATCGAAACGATTTCCGTTCGCTACATGAAGCAACAGCATCTAGTTCCGGTGCGTGTCGATGAGGAGTCCATCGAGGTGGTCATGGCTGATCCCCAAGATCAATTTGCCCTCAAGGCCCTGTCCATGGCAACCGGCCTGGAGGTCGTGCCTCGAGTCGGCGTGACTTCAGAAATCGACAACACGATTGAGCGTTATTTCGGCGGCGGTAAGAGCGCAATGGGGCAGATCGCCGAGTCGCTGGGTTCTGAAGGCGAGGGTGAGGACGAAGAGGACGTCGAGCATCTTCGCGATCTGGCATCGGAAGCGCCGGTCATTCGACTGGTTAACCTGATTCTGCAGCGCGCGGTCGAGTCACGCGCCTCAGATATTCACATCGAGCCTTTCGAAAACCGCCTCAAGGTCCGCTACCGCATTGACGGTGTGCTGCAAGAAGTCGAGGCACCGCCAGCCCGCTCCACGGCCGCGGTGATTTCGCGCGTCAAGATTATGGCGCGACTCAATATCGCTGAACGCCGCCTGCCCCAGGACGGACGCATCATGCACCGGGTCGGCGGCAAGGAGCTCGACCTGCGTGTATCGACCGTCCCGACCGCGCACGGTGAGTCGGTGGTCATGCGTATCCTGGATCGCGAGGCCGTTGTGCTGGATTTCGCCAGCCTCGGCTTTGCCGACGATTCCCGCGATATCTTTATCAAAGCGCTCGAAATGCCGCACGGCATTATCCTGGTCACCGGACCGACCGGATCGGGCAAGACGACCACGCTCTACACCGCGCTCAGCCAGCTCAACACGCCAGAGCGCAAGATCATCACGGTTGAAGATCCGGTCGAGTACCAGATCGAAGGCATCAATCAGATCCAGGCCAAGGCCTCGATCGGGCTGGATTTCGCCGGCGCTTTGCGCTCGATCGTGCGCCAGGATCCGGACGTCATCATGATCGGCGAGATGCGCGACCTGGAAACGGCGCGAATCGCAATCCAGTCCGCGCTGACTGGCCACCTCGTGCTGTCAACACTGCATACTAACGACGCAGCCGGCGGCATTACCCGAATGCTCGATATGGGCGTCGAGGACTACCTGCTGACCTCGACGGTCAACGCAATTATGGCTCAGCGACTCGTCCGGCGACTGGATCCTGAAACGCGCACCGCCTACGACGTCCTGCCTGAGGTGATCGAAGAGTTGGGCCTGGCCAGGCACACTGACTCGGACCACATTCAGCTCTATCACCCCGGCAGCTCTGAGACCTGCCCGACGGGCTATCGAGGACGAACCGGAATTCATGAGATTCTGCCGATCTCCGAAGACATCCGACGAATGGTCATGAAACATGCCACGTCGAGCGAAATCGAAGAGCGTGCGCGTCAGGACGGGATGCGGACGATGTATGACGATGGGCTAATCAAGGCCCTGCAGGGCGTGACCTCGGCCGAGGAAATCCTTCGTGTGACACAGGAAGCTTAAGTCCCGTGCCCTTATTCGAGTACAAAGCCGTCTCGCCGACTGGGGAAACCGTGACCGGTGAGATGGAAGCGCCCAGTTCGGATCTGGTGATCGCCCAGCTCCAGGAGGCCGGCAACATTCCGGTCTCGGCGAAGGAAGTTGGAGCCGGTTTTCGCATCGAGACCCTGTTTCGCGGTAAGCAGGGCCTGAGTCAGCGCGAAATCGGTGACCTGACCCAGCAGCTCTCGACCCTGCTCGGCGCGGGCCTGCCGCTGGACCGCTCGATGGGCATCCTGATTGAGCTGGCTGAAAATGAACGCGTTCGCGCCCTAGTGGAGAAGGTGCGCAATCACGTCCGCGAAGGCGGGGCCTTATCCGAGGGTCTGGAAGCGCGTCATGGTGTGTTTTCCCGTTTTTACATCAATATGGTGAGGGCGGGCGAGATCGGAGGATCACTGGATCAGACCCTGTCCCGCATGGCCGAATACCTCGAGCGGTCCAAGGAGCTGAAAGACAGCGTGGTCTCGGCCCTGATCTATCCAGCCCTGCTGGTGGTCATGGCGATCGCGTCCCTGATGCTGCTGATGGTCTATGTGATTCCGCAGTTCACACCGATGTTCGAGGATTTTGGCGGAGAACTGCCGTTTCTGACTCGAATCGTGGTCGGGGTGGGCGAGGTGATGCAGAATTACTGGTGGGCCTTGATCGGGCTTACCCTGGTCGTAGTGGTCTGGTTTCGGGGTCAGATGGCCGGTCCGGCGTCTCGACTGGTTTGGGATGGCCGATTTCTGCGCCTGAAATTCATCGGCGATGCGATCGCCAAGGTGGAGACCGCTCGGCTGGCGCGGACCACAGGCACCCTGCTGGTTAACGGCGTACCGCTGCTGTCGGCCCTGTCGATTGCTAAGAACGTCATGAGCAACACGGTCCTGAGTGAGGATGTGGCGCGCGCTGCAAAGCAGGTCAAGACCGGCGCGCCGCTGGCGCGCGCTCTGGCGCAGGACGGGAATTTCCCGCGCCTGGCTCTGCAGATGATCAACGTTGGAGAGGAGACGGGCAAGCTTGATGAGATGCTGATCAAGGTGGCTGACACCTATGATCGCGACGTCAGGATCACTATTGATCGTTTGATGGCCTTGCTGGTGCCCGGGCTGACCCTGGGGCTGGCGGCCCTGATCGGGATTATCGTGATGTCGGTTCTCATGGCCATCCTGAGTATCAATGAAATGGTCGCCTGATCGGCGATCCCACTGTTTCTGATTTATCAAGGAGAAATTAGTAATGAAATCGATCCAAACGAGCCAGGGTTTCTCACTCATCGAACTGCTGGTGGTTCTCGTGATTCTTGGCATGATTGCCGGGCTTGTGGTGCCGAATATCATGAGCAGAAGCGAGGATGCCAAGGCGCGTGCGGCCAAAGCTGAAGTGCAGCGTCTGGCGATGGCGGTCGACGAGTTCTATCTTGATGCAGGCCGTCCACCCCAGAGCTTGCGCGAGCTGGTTGATCGGCCGGGCAACGTAGGCAACTGGAACGGACCGTATGTCAACGAATCCAATTTGAACGACCCCTGGGAAAATCCCTACAACTACCGTTTCCCAGGGCAGCATCGCAGCTATGACATCTTTTCTCACGGCGCTGACGGATCGCCGGGCGGCGAGGGCTCAGCTGCCGATGTGAACAACTGGGAATCGTGAGTCCGGGGGCCGCGCTATCTTTCGGTCGAGTCACATTCAAAGCTCAGTGAGTCGTCCCCGCCGTCTGGGCGGTGAACGCCAGCGAGGGTTCAGCCTCCTTGAGGTGATTTTGGTCATGGTGATGGTGGGCCTGTTGTTCACAATTGCAGCAGTGTCGGTCGGGCGATCGGTTTCTGGCGCCGAAATTCGCAATGCGCATCGCGCTGTCACCGCTGGTCTGCGTCACTCGCGCGGCCAAGCCATCATCCGGCGACAGCAGCAGGTGTTTCTGGTCAATGCCGATACCAATACCTGGCAGGCTGCAGGCGAATCGCCGACGCCTCTGCCTGAAGGTATGGCGATCACCTTGAATACGGCGCGCTCCGAATTGACCGGTGAGAATGCTGGTGGCATCCGCTTTTTTCCGGACGGCGCCTCCACCGGCGGCAGCGTGGTGCTGACAGCGGGCGAGCGGGAGTGGCACATCACCGTCGGCTGGCTGACCGGCGAGATTGGCCTTGAGAGAGACACGCAGTCATGAAACGCAGTCAGTCAGGCTTCACGCTGATCGAGGTTATGGCGGCCTTCGCCGTGTTTGCACTGCTTTTTGGCGTGGTTCTGCAGATTCTCTCGACGTCCATGACCAACACCCGGCGAGCGGGTGATTACACCCAGGCCGCGCTCTGGGCGCAGTCCAAGCTTGATGTGGTCGGACTGGAAGAAACGCTGCAGCCCGGTGAGACATCAGGCCAATTCAATGACCGGTTTCGCTGGTATCAGCGCGTGGAAGAGGTCATGAATTTCGATGACAGCGGCCTGAATCTCGAGGAGCTTCCTGTGTCACTCTACGCCGTTGAATTGGTCGTCGAATGGGGTGAGAATCCGACCCGCGAAGCGGTCTTCAGCACCCTGCGCAGCGTTGACCTTTACTGGGAAGAGCGTCAGCAGCAGGCCGGGGCATTGCAGTGACCGCCGGGTCGTCGGAAAGCTCGATCAGGCAAGCCGGCTTCAGCCTGATCGAGGTGCTGCTGGCCATCAGTCTGGTCGCGATGATCATGGCCCTGGCTTACGGGGGATTTCGCGCCAGCATCCGGGCGACTAACTCCGGCGAGGTGTTGATCGAACAAACCAACAAGCTTCGCATCAGCCATCAGTTCGTCCGCCGGCAGCTCAGCATGGCGAAGTCCTTAGTTATCGAGCAGGACGAGCAGGACGGGCAGCAGCTCCGTTTTATTGGTGATCGTGATTTCGTTCGCTTCGTCGCGCCCATGCCGGGCTATCTAAGCTACGGCGGTGCGTACGTGCAAGAGCTTCGTATCGAGCCAGAGGGCGACAGCCGTGCCCTGGTCTACTACTTTGCAATGTTGAATGGCTACGAGCCTGGAGAAATCGAAGCCACCGATGGCATTGTCTTGATCGGCGATGTCGCCGACGGGGGTTTCAGCTACTTAGGCATGGACCCCGAGGATCAGTCGCCCTTCTGGGACGATTTCTGGGAAGACCCTGAAGTATTGCCGCTGGCGGTGTCGCTGGAGCTTGATCTTGACCGCGGCAATGGATTGGAATGGCCCTCACTGGTCGCGCCTGTCATGATCGATGCCAGCAGCGGTCGGTCCTCCCGTTCAAGGGCGACCATTCGCCGCGCCTCAGACATGCTGCGTTCGGGCAACCGGCAATGAATCCGGTGCCTGATAAAGCGCGCGGAATCGCTCTTATTATCGTTCTATGGATTCTCGTGCTGCTGAGTATTACGGTGGGGTTGTATTCCGTTCTGGCACGCACTGAAACCCTGCAGTCGCGCTTTCTTTTCGATGTCACTCAGGCGCGCTACGCCGCCGAGGCGGGGCTGCATCGCGCGGTTTTCGAAATGCGCAATCCGGATCTCCAGACTCGCTGGGTGCCTGACGGTCGATCTTATCTGATGGAATTCGCAGGCGCAGTGGTCGAAATGCGGATTACCGACGAGTCTGGTCGGATTGATATCAATGGGGCGCCGGCGGATTTGTTAGCTGAATTCCTGATTTCGAGGCGCGTCGAGGAAGAACAGGCCTGGCAACTCGCCGATGCGATAGAAGACTGGCGCGATCCTGATGACTTACCGCGACTCTATGGGGCCGAAATCGATGAATATGATGCTGCAGGGTATCCCTACGGGCCCGCAAACGCGCCGTTTGGCTCGGTCGATGAGCTGCAGCAGGTCATTGGAATGAGTTTTGAGCTATTTCAGCGTCTCGAAGATTTAGTGACGGTGAATGGTCGGGGAGGGCAGGTCAACCCGGCGTTTGCGCCGGCTGAAGTGATCGCCGGGCTGCCAGACATTGGCCTGGAGGAAGCTCAGATGTTCGTTGAGGAGCGTGAACAAGTCCATCCGGCCGATATGACGGCCCTGATGCTGCCAAATGGGCAGCTAGTGAACTTGCAAGGTGGTGGCGGTGTCTTTAGCATTCGCTCCCGCGCTACGCTTGAGAACGGGGCCTGGAATGAAATTGAAGCCACGGTGCGAGCCGGGTCGGATACACGCGGCAGACCGTTTCGGATTCTACGCTGGCGTGAAAACATCGAGGAAAAATGAACACCAACGTTATCAACAGTGCTTGGGGAAACCTGCGGGCACGCTACCGGGCCAGCCCTGTGAGGGACTTTCTGGCGTGGTGGCGGGACGAGCTTTCGGGCATGATTCCATCCGCATTTCGGCAACGCATGGTGTCTCCTCGCCCGTCGATCTGGCTGGTTTTGAGCGAAAATGGCAAGCAGGTGACGCTTTGTCGGGGTGGGGACGAGCCTGAGCAACTCGGTGAGCTGTTGCTGGCTGATGACCTGCAGGGTTTGAGGCGGCGCTGGGCTGATGCAATTTCTCACTTTGAGGACGGGGCGCCCGAGATTCGCCTATGCCTTCCCGCAGATCACGTGCTGGCGTGCCCAGTGGAGCAGCCGCTGGCCGTGGAGGCAAATCTTGGGAACGCGCTGGGCTACCAACTCGATCAGCTCACGCCATTTCGGGCGACGGATGTCCTATTCGACTATCAAACGCTAGAAAGAAATACCCAGTCAGGACGACTCAAGCTGGATTTACGGCTCGTGCCCAGAAGCAAAGTGACCCCCTTGCTCGATCGGCTCAACTCGATCGGAATCATGCCGCACGCCATCGATAGCCTCAGCGATGATAGCGATACGCTCCAAAGCGAGGGATTCAATCTAATTCCCGAAGCTCAGCGTCCCCGCTATATCTATCGGCGTGCTCGTTTGAACTGGGTGCTAGCCGGTGTGGCCTTACTGGTACTGGGGCTGGTCATGGCGCAGTCTCTCTACCTGAGGAAGGAAGCGGTCGACACCCTCCGATCGGAGGTCGACTCGTTGCGCATGGAGGCCGATCAGGTGATGGCGTTGCAGCGACAGCTCGAGGATTCACTGCAGGCCGCGAACTTTTTGGCCGAACGGCGCCGGCGCCAACCTGTTGTGATTCAGGTGCTTGACGAGGTATCGCGAGTTTTGCCAAATGACATGTGGATCAATCAGCTGCAACTGCGCGGTAATCAGATGAGTCTGATGGGCCTGGCCGACGGATCCTCGCGCTTGATCGAAATCATCAATGCCTCCCCGCTTTTGGACGATGCCGCATTCCGTGGGTCGATCAATGTCGATCCTGCGACCGGTAAGGAAAGATTCAACGCCCAAGCATCGATTACGAGAGGGGGGAGGCAGGATGCAACTTCTACCGAATCGAGAGAATAATCGACCCCTTGCCATAGGTTTGCTATTGATCGCTGCGATGGTGATCTACCTGGGCGGCTTCCACTGGTTCGTCAAGCGACACGTCGATCTGACCGATCAGATCGCTTCACTGGAAACATCGGTTGCGCGCTTCAAGGCAGCCGTCGCGCGGCGACCGGACCTTGAGCAACGGCTTACAGAGCTGCGTGAAGAGCGGTTGGACAACGCCCTGTTCCTGCAGAATTCGAACTTCAACACAGCCGCCGCATCACTGGTGCGGCAATTACGTGAGTATATTGAGGCAGAGTCCGAGGATCCGGAATTATGTTCGGTCTCGGCAACGCAGAATCGAGTGGACTCGGAGCCTGACCGATTCGAGCAGGTCACCGTCAATGTTCGAATGAACTGCCCCTTACCGGACACGGTCCGAATCCTATATGCTTTGGAGAATAACGTGCCGTTGATTTTCGTCGATAATCTGATTATCAATCAGCGGATGTCGGCGGAGCGCCGCAATCGGCGCGTCGGCGTCGACGCTTACGGGCAGCTCGACGTCCGCTTCGATATGTATGGTTTTCTCGCTGGGCAGGTCGAGGGTTAAAGTGTCGAGTTTTCTGGATACACGCAATAACCTCCTGACCGTTTTGCTTGTGGCGCTCATTGCGTTTCTCGGCCTGGGCCTGGCGGTGCAGTTTATCGTCATGGGGCGAACAGACCCGGCCGGCATCGCGCCAAGTGGTTCAACAGAAGTGAATCGGGCCGAGGTTGATGTGCCGGAGACCGGCCTTGCGGAGATCGATACCTACGGCTCAATCACGGGGCGTCCCGTGTTCTTTTCAGACCGCCAGTTGCCTGTCATCGAGTTGCCGACCGAAGAGGAGCTGGCCGCGGCAGAGCTTGAGCCCGTTGACGAGGAGGAGCCCGTGGATGAGCTTCGAGCCGTGGTGGCTGGAATTATCGTCACCCCGGAGCTGCGTCTGGCCATGGTCCGTGATGATGTTGCCAACGAAACAGTGATGCTTCGCGAGGGCATGAGCCTAGAGGGAGAGCAGGCGGCATGGAAACTGGACTCTATCGGCACACGGCAGGTGAATTTCGTTTCTGTCGATGGACGTGAATCTTTGCTGGAGTTATCGGTCAATACGAACTCCCTGGCGGCCGGGAGCAGTGGTTTGAGTCCGCGCGGTGATGGGCAGAATTCTCCGGCGGGGCAGGATGGCGATCAAAACCAACCGGTTGAACCCGATGTCAGTCAGCAATCGGATGCGCGAGCGCGGGCAGAAGAAGTCAGGCGTCGAGTGGCAGAACGACGCGCCGAATTACGGGCTGAGGCCGAGCGCCGGGCTCGTTTGCAGCAACAACAAAGAGATAATTGATGATGGCAGCTGGTTTCCGATCCGCTTCGAGGCGGATTGAACGAATTTCTTTCAGTATCGTATTGATTACTCTGCTGGCGGCCTGTGCAGGCTCAGAGGAGCGCTCCGGTGTGGAGCCGACTTACGGATCAACGTTGTCTGAAGCAAACACACGGCCCAGTGAAGGCGGCGAAATCAACATTCGTGGCGACGAGACCGGTGATGACGAGAACACCTTTGAAGGCTCTGAGTCCTTCGTGGGGACCGGTGTGTTTATTGATGAGGGCCGGGTTGCCGAGCGGGCCCCACCGCCGGGCGAGGATGGTGAAATCACCCTGAATTTTGAGGGTCAGGGCATCCAGGAGGTTGTCAATGCGATCCTGGGCGAGCTCTTTCAGGAAAACTACGTTATTTCGCCAGGTGTCAGCGGTGAGGTGACCTTCGCAACGGCTAAGCCGATCAAGCGAGACCAGATAATGCCGGTGCTGGAAATGCTGCTGCGCTGGAACGGCGCCACGCTGATCTGGCGGGAAGGTCAATACCACGTCATCCCCATCGCTCAGGCCGTGCGAGGCAACCTCGTGCCGCGATTCGACTCGGCTGAAAATGCGATCGGTTATGAGGTTATGGTGATCCCGCTGGACTATATCTCGCCGGTCAAGATGGTCGAGATCCTCGAGCCCTACGCGCGAGAGGACGGGGTTTTCAACGCCGACAATGCCCGTGGTCTGCTGTTTCTTGCCGGCACGCGATTCGAGCTGCGTAACTACCTGCAGATTATCGAAACCTTTGATGTTGACTGGCTGGCAGGTATGTCGGTAGGCATGTTCAGTCTGGAGCGCATCGACGTTGAAACCCTGCTCCCAGAGCTTGAGGCTGTTTTTGGCGAAGAAGGCGAAACGCCCTTGGCGGGTATGTTTCGCTTCATGCCTCTGGAGCGCCTCAATGCGGTCATGGTGATCACTCCTAACGAGCACTACCTCGACGAGGCTGAAAAGTGGATTGAGCGCCTCGATCGATCCGGCGCCGGTTCGGGGTCCCGTTTGTATGTGTACCGGGTCAAGAATCTGGAAGCAGACGTTTTGGCCGGCTACCTGGGAGATATTTTTGGCACGTCCGGCGGCAGTTCGAATTCGCGGCGGCAGAGCCGTGGCAATCTCGCGCCCGGCATGGATCCTGCTTCAGTCTCCAGCGTCAGTGATTTCCAGGGCAATCAGGCCGGAGGCGGTGGTTCAGGCTCGAGCCGTAGTCAGAGTCGCTCGACGGCTGGCGGGATGCAGCTAGGTGAAGACGGCAGCGTCCGCATCACGGCGGTGGTTGAGAATAATTCGCTCCTGATCCAGTCCTCGCCCAGCGAATACGATGCGATTCTTTCGGCCATCGAGCGATTGGACGAAGAGCCGCTGCAGGTTTTGATCGAGGCTCAGGTCATGGTCGTGACCTTGAACGACCAGCTCAACTACGGCGTCAACTGGTTTATCGCGAACACCAACCCAGGTGGCAGCCTACCTGACTCAGGCGATGAAGGTGGTGAGAATGGTGACCCTGACGTTGTGGGCACCTCTCGGGAAGACGACTTCGCAAGGATTGATGCGGGAGGGGTACTGGCGACCATCACTCGTCGCTCGGTCGACCGCACCTTCGTGACTGCGACCATCTCGGCGCTGGAGTCTGTGTCGGATGTTCGAACGATATCTTCCCCCTCCTTGATGGTGCGAAATAATGCTGACGCAACGATCAATGTGGGGCAGCAGTTGCCCGTGCAGTCCACCCGGTTTGTCAGCGGTGGCGGAGGAATTGATCAGGGTAGCCAGATTGGCAATGTGCAGTTCATCAACACGGGCGTAATTTTGGAAGTTACGCCGCGCGTCAACCCTGGTGGCCTGGTGTATCTGACGTTGCGGCAGGAGGTTTCAGCGCCTGGAAACCCAGGAGTTGGTGGCAACCCGAGTGTCGACACGCGCACCATCTCCACCGAAGTGGCGATTCAGTCTGGACAAACGATATTACTAGGCGGCCTGATCCAGGAAACAAAGTCTGAGAGTCGTTCTGGATTCCCTTTCCTGAGTCGAATTCCGCTGCTCGGAAATCTGTTCAGCGTCCGAAATGACTCAACGGACCGCACCGAGACCATCGTCATGATTACCCCGACGGTGATTTCATCGACCGACCGACTGCAGCAGGTTTCAGACGAGTTCAGGAATCAATTCAAGGGCTTGGAACCGATCCGTTTGCCGGATGAATCCTAGCGCCCGAGCACGATGGGACCAGTTTCTGTAAGCCTCAGGAAGGGCTTCACTGCCTGAGCGCTTTCATTATTATTTTTCTAATAAAGGTATGGAGTTAGATGCAATGATTTTAGCTTTCCGATTTATGGTTGCCGGCGTCGTGCTGTGCCTTCTAGCGGCATGCGCGACCACCTCCACACCGCTCGCTCCAGAAGAGGTGATTCAACAGCGCGCTCAGGCGCGATGGGATGCGTTGGTGGCGAGAGATTTTCAATCCGCTTACCAATATCTTACGCCGGGCTTTCGTGATCAGACTGAATCTGGTGAATACATCGGGATGATGGCGGGGCGCTCAGTGCTTTGGACCGGTGCAGAAGTCCTGGCGGTGACGTGTGAAGGACCGCGGAGGTGCACGGTCAGAGTGAATGTGGCTTATACGGTGCCAGCGGGGCCGACTGGAATTCGGGGAATGAAGATGAATCGAACAATCTCTGAGGCATGGCTGAATCTTGCCGAAGACTGGTGGGTTTCCCTAGATTGATACGCTTTACATTCCGTGATCAGTTGTTTTATACTCTGCGTTGCCTGGGGATTCCGGAGTGGTTTTCCCACGCTAGGCTTAACACAGAGCCCTGTGACCAACAACTTTAGGAGTGTTGTAATGAAAAGAAATACCTTGACGACCGCAGTCCTGGCGGGTCTGACGGGCATGGCGGGGATGGTTAGCGTCTCCAACGCCGTGAACGTCAACCCGGATGGACTGGGCCAAGTCCTCCTGTATCCGTACTACACCGCGCGCGGTGGAAACGATACTTTGATTTCGATTGTGAACACCACCGCTGATACAAAGGCAGTGAAGGTTCGCTTCATCGAAGCTTTGAACTCGCGAGAAGTTCTTGACTTTAACCTCTATATGTCTCCGTTTGACGTCTGGACGGCTGCTGTTACAGAGGCTGAAGCTGGCGGCGCTAAAATGCTTACGGGTGATACGACCTGTACAGTTCCCTATTTCCAGGGCGGAACGCCCGGTGATGTGGGCGAGCAAGCTTTCCTCGATTTTGCATACACCGGAGATGGTGGCGGAAACGCAATCGAGCGAACCGCGTCTGGATATATTGAAATTATCGAGATGGGAACGCTGATTAACATCACTGGCTTCTCGCCGGCAGCGGCAGCGAAGCACGTGGCTGGCGTTCCTCGCTCTGGTCCCGGATTCGGCGGTCCGTGCGATGTTCTCGTCGGCGCATGGGCTGGTGGAGTCTGGGGAGCCGGGTTTGGAAACCCGAACGAGCCAGAAACTGCCACTCGCGCAGCGACCGGTGGTCTGTTCGGTTCAGGGTCCATTATCAATGTGGCGGAAGGAACAATGTATTCCTACAACGCGACAGCGATTGATCGGTTCTATGAGCCGCCTGAAGTTTTCGAAACCTCAGAAGCGCAGGCGCACACCGAGCCAGGTTCGGTTCTTCCTAACCTGAACTCAGGATTCAACGAATCTCGAGTGTTCATCAACGGCATTGTTGACGAGCGTACTTGGCCAACCGGGATCGAAGCAGTCAATGCAACAATCATGCATGACAAGCTGTTTAACGAATACACGATCGAATCTGGCCTTGGTGCCAGAACCGAGTGGGTATTGACGTTCCCAACGAAGCGTTTCCACACCGACAATATTGGTGCTGGTTTCGTCCCGATTGGTTCGAATGCGGCCATCCCTCCGTTCACGCGCACTTGGGCGCTTTGGGAAGATGGCGATGTCACTTCGATCGCACGTGCGTGTGAGTCATTCTCGCTACGTGTTTGGGACCGTGAGGAAGAGCAGCCGCAGATTGGCATTATCGTTTCACCACCGCCTCCGACCTCAGGCTTCCGCCTTTGCAGAGAAGCAAACGTGATTCGATTCGCTGGAAGCTCAGCGCGTCCGGATGCGACGGAAATCCTCAAGGAGCCATTGCGGGATAGCAACACGTTGACCTACACGAACTTCCAGCTGCCCAACAATTTCGAAACGGGCTGGGTTGAGTTCGGTATCGACGGCAAATTCAGCCGTCCGTCAATTGAGGATAATAATCCTGTCCAATACGAAGGGCTGCCAGTCATTGGCTTCGCTGCATCAAGCTTCACGAATGGCGAATTGCCAGGTGGAACCCTTGCTAACTACGGTGGAATCTTTAACCACCGAGGAAGTCGTCGTTTCGTAATCGCCGACGACTGATAGTTAGAGTAGGAAAAAATCAATCGCAAGCCTCTGAGCTTGGCATTGTCGAAAAGGCCATCGAATGCGATGGCCTTTTCGTTTTTGGGGATCGCGTACGTTAATTTGATTAAACATTTTTTTTTCGAATTTGTGTCAAAGCAGACATTAAACTTAGACTAGTGGTTGCGGTCTGAGTGGGTGGCGACCAAACGATATCCAATCTTTTTCGTATTAGGAAATACCGTTTACTATGAACATGTATTCGAGAATTGCTAAGGGTCTTGCTCTCTCTCTGAGCGTAATGACTTCAACAGCCGTGATGTCCCAGGTCAGTGAGGACAATCTGCTGATCATAAACGGCACAGTGAACCAGGACTGCGTGCTGGAGGGACGTACATTTATCACCCCAGAAGGAGATTTACGCGTCCAGGTCAGAGATGAAACCGACTGCGTCGGCGCTCCGGGCGCTGGACTAGCGGTCAGTTCTTTGTTTGTCGACCAGACATCGGTCTTTCCGGGCGAGTCTTTGGAGTTTAATTGGATATCGGTTGGCGCGGCCACGTGCGCGCCATCTGGAAATCTCCCGGGTTGGACCGCTCAGACTATCGGCCTGAATGGGCCTGTCTCTTTCGACATTCCAACGGCAACGACACCTTCGACCTATAGCGCGTCCGTCGATTGTTTTTCTGGTGAAGACGCCGTGACATCAAATAGTGTGTCGGTTCAGATCAACGAGACACAAATTGATGCACCGCCCCTACCAGACCTCAGCGTCACACCGTCGACCACTCAACAGGGCGGTTCGGTGGAGATCGAGTGGAACTCTCCTACTGCGGATGGATGTTCAGTGCCGTCAGGGACTTCATCACTTCCGGGCTGGACCGGAAGCAAGGGGTCGACGGGTTCGGAGATCGTTAATATCGGGGGTTCACTTGCTACCGGTAACTACAACGTGCGGCTGCGTTGTCAAAACGCCGGGGGCTCCTCCCCAATCAGAACGCGGACTGTGTCCGTTCAGGACGTAACGCCGAGTGCCTGCGGTGCAAATCAATCGCCACCGTCCTCTATGACTAGGGCCACCAACTGCACTCAAAACGGTTCTGCGGATTGTAGAAGTTATGACTCAGTTTTCGGTGAGTTCCCCGGGTCACTCGGTATTGCTCGGTTTGTTCTTAGTCAGAACCAATATGCAGCGATGGCGTTCACGCCCTCTTCAGTGCCGGCATCTGGCAGAGTGCAAATAAACGCTGATTTCTTGCAAACGGGCTTTGTCCCGACAGGCCAATTGCTGTGGTCAATCTCAAATTGTCCCGGAGACTTCAGACCCGAAACAGCGTCTCAAATCATGGGAGACGAGGCGTGTCTGCTGGACGGGTTTTCGGCAAATACTGGATTTAAGTTTGGCGGCGCAGCATCACTGTCGTCGGAAACAACCTGCGCCCTTTTGTTGGACCCCGGTACGACGTATTACTTGAATATTGTCTATACGTTTGATGATCCTAATCAGGTAGATGGTGGGGACCTTTCTTGGGATTGCTCTGAAGACGAGTGTGGGCACCAGCTTCAACCGATTAATATTGACGGCTGGGACTAACTCGTTTTTTTAAAACATTGATGTAGGAATTAGAGCGCGGACGGTTTTTTAAACCGTCCGCGTTTTAAATGTCTGATAGATGCACAGTTGTAGGTTTTAGTTATGAAGTTAGCGATTATTTTTGTTTCTCTCCTTTTTCTTGGGGGTTTTTGGGGCTCGCCGAGTCTTCTTGCGGATGATCAGGATTTGAGGATTGAGTTAAACGTAGACCAAACCGGTGAAGTTTTTGGGACGCGGTCTGATTACGCGATCACTCATTCGGATTTGGACAGATTTGCTTTGAGTATCCCCGAAGAGCATAGGGCGGGTACGCTCGCCAGCCGGGATCGGTTGTCGCGAATTATTGATAATCTGAGCATTCGTGTTGGATTGAGCCAGAGGGCTGTTTCCAACGGGCTTGCGCAGTCTGAAGAAGTGCAAAGCGAGTTATTTCAGGTGCTGACTATGGCGCTAAGTGAAATTTACATTTCCAATCAGCAATCGGCTGAGGCGTTAGATGACTACACTAATTCTGCTGAAGAACTGTATTTGAATGATCCAATGCTTTTCACCCGTGATGATGAAAGCGTTACTTTTAAACAAGTGCTGATTACTCCATCAGAAGGAATGGTTCCTTCTATGGAACAAATCCTAGAGGCCTTTGAGAGAATTTCGGGCGGGGAGACTTTTTCACAAGTTGCTTTGGAGCTCAGCGACGATCCTACAGTGGAGGAGAATGAGGGTCTCTACAGCGATGTTCTCTTATCTCAACTGGATGAGGTTATAAGTTCGGTTGTCTCGAATTTGGATGTTGAAGAACTTTCTGATCCTTTCCAGAGTCAATATGGATGGCATGTGATTCAGCTCATCGAGCGCTCCGCGCCAAACGAGCCCACCTGGGAAGAGGTAAAAGCCTTGTATCTGGAAGAAGCGAGAATAAGACATGCTGGCGATGTTCGGGATGAACTTCTGGCGGATGTTCTTGATGGCTCGTTCAACACGTCAGATGAAGAAATAAGAAAATTTCTCATGAGGCACGGGGCTCTTGATGCCGTCGCCGAATGACTCAATTTTCCTCGCGATCGGGTGGCATCAGGAGTTCAAGTAGTCGGGTGGGCAATGAGTTCAGTCGTTGTACGACTGCAAGCTTTGACACCAAATTTTGGGTGTTTGTCCGTTCTAACCGTGCGTTGTTGTCGACAAGGGCGAGCAGTACTGAGTAGTTAGCGGCATTTTGGCCAGAGGGAATCCTTTCTAATCAATACTTGCTTTCCCTAGCCGCAAAGACACGACAAGTCGGTGAGCCAGAGCTGATGCCCTCTCAAAGCAGGTGATTCTAGCAACGTTAAATTTGAGCGACCCAGGGTCATCAAGATCTACGCAGTGGGTCTTTGGAGCAGTCATTCAAAAAGCGGAGAGAGAAACCTCTGGGTGTGGTGTGACGGGCGGACGGTCCCGACTCGAGCGGCGCTAGAAGATGGTCGAATTCTGAATCGCTTTCCGAAGTTTGTTCAAACGGCTGTCGCCAGTGGCACCGTAGCCCAAGGGTCGAAACTCTAAAACGATGCTCGACATGCTTAAGGGTCACGCCAAAGAGCATAGAAACAAGTACCGAATCGAGGCTGTGATCTGTCTTCCCCTCTACGGACTCGGTTTATTGGCCCGAGCATGATTGTTCAGAGGTTCGCTAATTTGAAGCGATTCCCACGAATCAGTTTAGAACGTGAATCGACTCAGCTTTTTACCTGGATGCTACTGAGTGTCAGCCATGAATTGGTGATAGCCTCTCCGAGAATAATTCGATTGGTTTAAGATCTGTGTTGCGGATACTGATTAGTAGAGAGCTGCGGAGCCGTTTCACGGGGTCTTTGACAGGCTGGGTTTGGTTGGTCGCTACGCCTCTTTTGATGCTCGCGGTTTACGCGTTCGTTTTTGGGACTATTTTTAGCGCCAGAGTTCCTGCTGGGTTTGAATTGCCCTTCTGGGCCTGGCTTGCTGTTGCCCTCTGGCCCTGGCTCGCGTTCTCCGAAGGATTGCAGCGAGCTGCTGGAGCGATTCAGCAGCACGCTGCTCTGATCTCTAAGGTCGCAATACCTCGCCATTTATTGGTCAACAGCAGCGTCTGCGCAGTCTTTATTTTGCATTCGATCGGATTTATCGCTGTTCTTTTTGTGATTCAAAGTGTTGCCGCTGACATTCACTGGACGGCGATACCGTACGTCATACTACTCATCGCTACGCTTTATGGTTTTGCACTCGGTTTAGGCTTCTTGCTCGCATCGTTCCAGGTCTTTATCCGTGATCTCGAACAGCTGCTGCCCACCGCTCTGATGTTCTGGTTTTTTCTTACACCTATCATCTATCCGCCTGAACTCCTCCCAGAGGCAGTAGAATCGTTTCTGTGGTTGAATCCAATGACCTGGTGGGTTGAGGAAATTAGAGCGGCGCTGTTTACCGGCAAATCCTTCCCAGATGCGGACTTGATTTTGATCCTTCTTGGGGTCGCTGGCACCCTCGTTGTAGGACGTTGGGTATTCAATCGACTGTCCCCACATTTCGAGGACTTTTTGTGAGTCGGCTCCTCCTGCGGTTGCGCGAAGTTGAAAAGACCTATCCCCCGACGGTCAAACCTGGGGAACGCTTTGGCGCTTTCTGGCAGCTACTGACGCGCGGACGCAGTCAGGGTGGTACCACGGTCATCAGCGATGTATCTTTTGATATCTGCGCTGGTGAGTCAATGGCCATTGTTGGCGGCAACGGGGCCGGAAAGTCGACCCTGCTGAAAGTGATCACGGGCGTGCTCGCTGCAAGCTCCGGTACCATTCAGCAATCGGGAAGCGTTGCCGCACTACTCGAACTGGGCGCCGGATTCGACCCTGATTACACCGGTTTAGACAACCTCAAACTGAATGCGGCATTTCTCGGCCTGAGCCCGGCTGACGTCGAAAAAGAACTGGATAGAATCCTCGCTTTTGCTGATATCGGCGAGTCGATTCATGAGCCGGTCAAGCACTATTCCTCTGGCATGGTTGTACGGCTGGGTTTTGCCGTGGTCGCGTCTGTTCGCCCCGATCTGTTGATTACCGATGAAGTGCTGGCGGTGGGGGATGAATCATTCCAGAAAAAATGTATCCGCTGGATTGAGGGTTACCTCGAGTCGGGTGGCACGCTCTTGATGGTCTCTCACAACATGTATCAGGTCCAAAAGTTGTGCCAGCATGCTTTGTGGCTTCAGGACGGTCGTGCCCGCTCTCAGGGCGATGTGTTTGATGTCACTCAGGCCTACCTAGCCTGGCATGAACGCCGCGATGCTGAACAAAAAAGTCGCCAGCAAAATCAGATCAGCGCCAACCTATACGGGGTTACCGAATTAAGAATCAGCGGTGGCGCGGGTAAGGAAAAGCATCTGGAGATGGGAGAGGACCTAGACATTTTGCTCCGTATGCGCTCTCCAGACGGCCGTGCCCCGGTTGCCTTGATTGGTGTCGTTCGCGCCGATGGCACGCCAGTTTACGGCGTCGCCAGCGATCATGATGATGTAACTGTCCAAGCGACATCGGGCGGAGAGTTTCTTGTTCGACTGCGTTTTTCCGCTATTTCACTTCTTCCCGGCGGATATGCCATCAGGGGCCATGCAATGGATCCTGAGGGACTCCGCGTTCACGACACGGCTGAAGTGGAATTTACGGTCGTTGGTCGTTCGAGAGAACTGGGCCTAGTGCGTCTGGAGCACGAATGGCTCAGCTGAATGCCATTGTGGTGCCGGTCTTTAACGCGGCAGCCGAGACCCGGCGCTGTTTTGACGCGCTGAAGGCCACCATTCCAGATCGGCAGTCGGTGATCGTGATTGATGACGCGTCAACCGACCCGGAGATCGCTGATCTGCTGGCAAGGCTCCCCGCGTCATGGGTTCGGGTGAGCAATCGCGAGAACGCAGGATTCGTTGGCAGCGCCAATCTCGGTATCTCACTAGCCAGTCCGGCCGATGTGATACTTCTGAATTCCGACACGCAGGTGACACGAGGCTGGCTGAAAGCCCTTTTGGACTGCGCCGGGAGCGATCGTCGGATTGCTTCTGTCACCCCCTTAAGCAACAACGCTGAAATCGCGTCGATCCCAGCCTTTTGCCAGAATAATCCCGTGCCAGATGATTTGAGCCAGTGGGCGCAGGCCTGCCTTGAGTCCGGTCCACCTGAGTACCCTGACGTTCCCACCGGAGTAGGCTTCTGTCTTTTTATGCGGCGCGCCTGCCTTGATGATATCGGATCATTCGATGAAGCGGCCTTTGGTCGGGGCTATGGCGAGGAAAATGACTGGTGCATGCGCGCATCCGGGGCGGGCTGGCGCAACGTGCTTTGCGATGCGGCCTTCGTTGCCCATGAGGGGAATGCCAGTTTCGGCCCCCTGGGTCTAGCACCTAACGACCGGGCTATGGAAACGCTTCTGGCGAGACATCCTGACTACATGGAGCGGGTGCGAGAATTCATTGATGCCGATCCGATGGCCGCGCGCCGCGAAGTGATACTGAACTACTACCGCTCTCTCAGTCAGGCCGGTGACTCCTCACAGCCCCGAAACGTTGTCTGACGTGACGGGCTGCGAACCCACCTCGAAGACTGTTTGATAAACTTTCGAAATTGACTCGGGCAAGTTCTGATCATGAATAAATCCCCTGCGCTGGAGTTTACGGGCGAGCGGTTTACGCCAGAGTGCGTGCGCGAAATCGCCTATGAGCACTGGCATCGATACGCCTGGGCAGCCACCTTGCTCAAGGGCAAGCGGGTTTTGGATGCGGCTTGTGGAGAGGGGTATGGCAGCCATCTTCTTAGCGCCCATGCTGAACGGGTCATCGGCGTGGATTTGAGCCGGGCGGCCATCGACCATGCTCGATCACGCTACGCCGCTGGCAATCTCCAATTCCAGTCGGGTGATGTCACCCGGCTTGATTTGCCGGACGACAGCGTAGACGTCGTGGTCTCCTTCGAAACCCTCGAGCATCTAGAGGCGCAAGACGAAATGCTCGGCGAGTTTCGTCGGGTTCTCCGGCCCAACGGATGCCTGCTGATCTCATCGCCCGACAGGAAGACTTACAGCGACGAGTCTGGTTACACCAATCCGTATCACGCGAAAGAGCTTTATCGAGATCAGTTCGAGGCCCTGCTGGGCAGACATTTCCCGGCCTTTCGTTTGTTTGGTCAGAAGCTCATGTTTGTCTCTGCGCTCTGGGAGATTGATCGTGGCGGATCGGCAACCTTTCATACCGAACACGAGGGCCGGGTGGTGCACGATCGGCAGCCAGATGTCGCTCCGCTCTACTTTCTGGCGATGGCGGCGGCGAATTGCGATTCGCTCCCCGCTATCGCGCCTGTTTCCATCTACAGCGACCGTGATGAGTCGGTCTACCAGCATTACAACGAGGAGGTGGCAAAGCATATTCGCGCCGGGCATCTTCTGGCCGAACGCGATGCTGAAATCGAACGTCTCAAGGCTCTGCTGGAGCAGGGCGACTGATGTCGACGGTCGCGCCGTTCCCGCAGGCGGAGCAGGCTGTTCCGGCGCTGGAGCGCGTCTGTGTTCTGATCGTCAATTACAACTCAGGGCAGTGGCTGGCCCGATGCGTGAGGGCTCTCAAGGGAGTGAGTGGTCGCCTGCCCAATGTTCATGTTCTTGATAATGGTTCGGTAGATGGCAGCGTAGATAAGCTGCCCGATATGCCGGGCCTAAAAGTCACACGCTTAGAGGAAAACCTTGGTTTCGGAGCTGGCATCAACTCACTCGCCCGAACCGTCACACAGGACTTCATGTTGATTCTGAATCCGGACTGTTTGCTGGTTGCTGAATCGCTTGAGCGCCTCGTCAAGGAGCTGGATGACTGGCCGAATGCGGCTTTGGTGTCGGGGCGTATTTTCGATATGGGGGGCAATGAGCAGCGCGGCAGCCGACGCCAGCTGCCTAGCCCGAAACGCCTGAGAAACGAAGTGCTGCGGTTCCATTTCAGCAGTGGGGTCGATCTGACCCATCTACCCGCGCCCGAGGGGCCATGCGAGGTTGAGGCCGTCTCCGGTGCCTGCATGCTGGTTCGGCGCAATCAGTTCAACGCGGTGGGTGGGTTCGATACGGGTTTTCCGATGCACTTCGAGGATCTTGACCTGATGGCCCGATTGCGTGCTGCCAAGCAGCAGATTCGACTGGTACCCGACGTGGCTATTTCCCACGCCGGTGGGGTATCGTCGAAGCACCGTCCGATGCAGGTCGAATTTAACAAGCACCGCGGTCTGTGGCGCTATCTGGTCAAGCACTGCAAGGCTCAGTGGCCCTGGTGGTCTCGGCCGCTATGGGCGACTGCCATCGCGGCCCATTTTGCACTCGCTGTGCCCGCAGCTTTCCTGCGGCGATAGAGGTATGACTTCAGACAGCACTGGCACGCCAATCCTTCTGCTGGGCGCGACGACGGCATGTGGAAAGGCTCTAATTGAACGATTCAGAGGACAAGGCGTTCACTTGGTCGCGGTCTCCAGACGCGCGCCTGAACGAGCAGATCCACACGTGTTGTGGCTAGAGCAGGATCTTGACCATGCGCCCGTCTCTCTGGAAGCCAACGTCATCATTAGCACAGGTCCGCTCATTCATGCCATCAAGCAGCTCGACCACAGCCCCAAGCTCGGTCGAGTTGTCGCGATCAGTTCAGCCAGTACTGAATTCAAGACACAGTCTGACGATAAGAAAGAACGTCAGTTGATCGAGGGTTTGATTGAGCAGGAGCAGGCCCTGGAGGAACGCTGCAAGAAGGGGGGCGTTGCGTTAACCCTACTGAAGCCGACCATGATCTACGGCGGTGAGCAAAACGCCAATGTAGATCGGATCGGTTCCTTGGCCGATCGGTTGCCCTGCCTGCCTTATTGTGGTCGCGGGCTGCGCCATCCGGTCCACGCCGATGACCTTGCAAAATTGATCATCAGCTGCCTCGGCCCAAGCGAAAGGTCCAAAGGGCCCTGGTTGCTTGGTGGTGGTGAAGTGCTGGACTACCCGGCTATGCTGGTTCGAATCTCCAGCGCTCGCGGCAAAATGTCCCGGCTGATTCGCCTACCCGCGTGGTTAATGAAACTGCTGCTCGCCATGGCTCATGCAGCTCATCGGCTGACCGACGTTACACCTGTGATGTTGCAGCGGCAAACCATGGATCTTGTGGTTGACGACAGTCCCGCCCGGGAGCGGCTTGGTTGGAGGCCAAGGCCCTTTAGGCCTTAGCCGACCTCTCTATCTCGCGGGACCACCTAAGCGGCTAGCCAAAAATCTGGCCAGGCGTTTTCCCTAGCGACCACTCCGTTGTTTCGCCATTGCGACGATTTCTTCAGCAGTTAGTCCGTCAAACATCTGATAAAACTCGGGTAGTCCGCCCGACGGCATGGAGTAGACCTGGAGGTAGGAAAGCGCTGAGTTAAGCTGTTGATACTGACGCGTCGAGGTGTCCGAAGAAATCAGTTGAAGACTACTCGCGAACGCTTCAGGGCTGGAGCCGTCGATGATCATGGACATTCCGTAACCATCAGAGCTTAATTTTCCCTCCAGCCGCGGTAGCTGCCGATCGGCGCGGACGACCTCCTGTTCATCGGCCACGGTCGGAGCAGGTTGCTGATTGCGTGGACGGGCCGCCTGGCGCTCTGCGTCCGGCGCCGGCGCCGGCGATTCATACTGTTCGCTGGACGCCTGATCGCTAGTTTCAGGCTGGGAGGATTGACAGGCGACCAGTACGAAACTGCTCAGCGTGAGAGCAAGGATGGAAGCAATTCTTGACATTCTAGGTGAACTCCGAAGAGAGTGAATTTCAAAAACTTTAGAGCGTGGTGCCGGCAGTGAGTTCCCTGTTCATCTGAGCAGCGAAGTCCGGAATCCGATCGGTGTGGCCCCGTCAGGTCCTGCAAACTCCCCGGCTCGTTGCTTTCGACCGGCGAGTTTGCAGGTCCGGCGAGCCCCCTGTGGATGACGGCTCAGTCTTTCAGCCTCTTGTATTTGAGCCGATGCGGTCCGGCCTGATCCCCACGGCGACGCTTGAGGTCGGCCTCGTAGTCCGAGAAATTGCCCTCGAACCATTCCACGTGGGAATCGCCCTCAAAGGCCAATACGTGAGTCGCAATGCGGTCGAGGAACCAGCGATCGTGCGAAATGACCAGCGCGCAGCCGGGGAATGCCAGCAGGCCCTCTTCCAGCGCGCGCAGGGTTTCGACGTCCAGATCGTTGGTCGGCTCATCGAGGAGCAGTACGTTGCCGCCCTGGCGCAGGGTCTTGGCTAGGTGGACTCGATTGCGCTCGCCGCCAGAGAGCTGACCGACTCGCTTTTGCTGCTCGGAACCCTTGAAGTTGAAGCGGCTGGCGTAAGCGCGCGCCGGGATGCGGTAGTTGCCGACCACGACTTCTTCTGCGCCCTCGGCGATTTCCTGCCAGACCTGACGATCGTCGGACAGGCTGTCACGGCGCTGGTCGACGAAGGCCAGCTCCACCGTTTCACCGATCTCGATACTGCCCTGATCAGGCTCCTCCTCACCGGCGATCATCTTGAACAGCGTCGATTTGCCCGCACCGTTGCCGCCGATGATGCCGACAATGGCGCCGGCGGGTACTTTGAAATTCAGGTCCTCGATCAACAGGGTATCCCCAAAACTCTTGTGCAGGCCTTTGGCTTCGATCACCTGATCGCCCAATCGCGGGCCCGGCGGAATGTAGATCTGGCGGGTTTCGTTGCGGGTCTGGAACTCCTTGGAGTTGAGTTCCTCGAACTGCCTCAGACGCGCCTTGCTTTTGGCCTGGCGGCCCTTTGGGTTCGACCGGACCCACTCCAGTTCAGACTTGATCATCTTCTGTCGTGAGTCTTCCTGTTTCTCCTCGATCGCCAGACGCGCTTCCTTCTGCTCCAGCCAGGAGGAGTAGTTGCCTTCGAAGGGCAGGCCGTGACCACGGTCCATTTCCAGAATCCAGCCGGCGACGTTGTCGAGGAAGTAGCGATCATGCGTCACTGCCATGACCGTGCCTGGAAAATCGTCCAGGAACCGTTCCAGCCAGGCCACTGATTCGGCGTCCAGGTGGTTGGTCGGCTCATCAAGCAAAAGCATGTCTGGCTTGGACAGCAGCAGTCGACATAGCGCGACGCGTCGACGTTCGCCGCCGGACAGCAGGTTGATCTTGCTGTCCCAGTCCGGCAGGCGCAGGGCATCGGCGGCCACTTCAAGCGTGCGGTCCAGCTCCCAACCGCCGACCGCGTCGATCTTGTCCTGAAGCTCGGCCTGCTCGGCCAGCAGTTCGGTCATCTCTTCGTCGTCCATCGGCTCGGCGAAACGATCGGAAATGGCGTTGAAGCGATCGAGAAGGCTCTGGACTTCGCCCACCCCCAGCATCACGACTTCACGCACGGTCATCTCTTCGGGCAGCTCCGGTTCCTGCGGCAGGTAGCCGATGCGAGTCCCAGGCTGCGGCCGGGCTTCGCCGTCGAATTCCCTGTCAACGCCGGCCATGATGCGCAATACCGTGGATTTGCCGGCACCGTTCAGGCCGAGAACGCCGATCTTGGCGCCCGGGAAAAAGGACAATGAGACATCCTTGATCAGGGTTCGGTTGGGGGGCACCACCTTTGAGACGCGGTGCATGGTGTAGACGAATTGGCTCATGACAGACAGTACCGGGAAATAGTGTTGAGAAATTGGGTCGTCATTGTCGCAGGAAAAGGTCTGCCGTGGTCCAGATCGGCCAATGCGTGGCCGAAAACAGGTATTCTGCCAGGCTGCAACGGTAACAGAGGCGCGCGCAATGAGAGTCCTGGTGACGGGAGGTGGTGGTTTTCTCGGCCAGGCGGTGGTCCGAAGGCTGCTTGAAGAGGGCCGCTCCGTCCGTGTCTTTAATCGCTCCAGCTATCCAGCGCTGGAGGCGCTGGGCGTCGAGTGTCAGCGCGGCGATCTGGCCGATGCCGCAGCGATTGACCGCGCTGTGACCGCCTGTGACGCGGTGATCCATGTGGCGGCCAAGGCCGGTCCGGGTCTGTTCGCCCCGGACTTCGAGCGACCCAACGTAATTGGCACGCGCAATCTGATTGATGCCTGTCGCAACCACGCGATTGGCGCCCTGGTTCATACCTCCTCGCCCAGCGTTGTCCATAGCGGCGGGGACATCGAAGGAGGCGACGAACGCCTGCCCTACGCTAAACATTTCCAGTCGCCCTATCCCGAGACCAAGGCCCGTTCCGAGCAGATGGTGCTGGCCGCCAACGGCGCTGAGCTGAGGACCTGCGCGCTGCGCCCGCATCTGATCTGGGGGCCGGGCGATAACCAGCTTCTGCCGCGTTTGATTGAAAAAAATAGAGCCGGGCGACTCCGTTTGCCGGCACCGGAAAAAAAGATTGATACGGTGTATATCGACAATGCCGCTGAAGCGCATTTGCTGGCGTTGAGCGATCTGCTGGGTCAGGGCCGGTCGGCCGGCAAGGCCTACTTCATCTCCAACGGCGAACCCATGGCGACCGGTGACATCATTGCTGCTCTGCTGAAGGGCGCGGGTGAGGTGCCCAGGGTTCGCTCAATCAACCCGCGTCTGGCCATGGCAGTTGCCAGCGTGATCGAGGGCCTGTGGCGACTGACCCGGCGTCGCAGCGATCCGCCCCTGTCGCGCTTCGTGGTCGAGCATCTAAGCACCGCCCACTGGTATGACCTGAGCGCCGCTGAGCGCGACCTGGGCTATCGACCTGCAATCTCGATCGCCGAGGGCCTGAAGCAGTTGAAGCCAGTCTCTTGAAGACGCCGGGGAGGCTGGTTTAGCGCCGCCGCAAGCGACTCAGAAATCGTTCGATAACGGTGCGTCGAAGCAGGCGCTGATCCTCCGGCTTTAAGTTTTCGTAGCTGCCGTACTTGAGTTTGATCCAGGCGTTCAGGTCGGTTTGACGGATCAGATTGAACAGGCGCCGGTTGATCGGTCTCAGGCCGGGCTTGAGCAGCGTTGCGGTCCCAAAGTCGAAGATGACCGGGTTACCCTGCCGATCTGCAAGGAGGTTGGCCTTGCGCTTGAGATCGCCGTGCGCGACGCCGCGTGCGTGCATCGCCCGGATCAGTACGAGCAGAGCATCGAAGTAGGCAGAATCCGGCCCGATATCGGCTTCGCGCAGCGACCTGCCTTCTACGTACTCCAGCACCAGGCGATCGCCAGGAAACCAGCCATAGCAGGCAGGAATGCCGACCACACCGCGCAGCTTCTGATACGCCTTGTACTCATGCTTGAGGGTAGTGGCACGCACGGTCCAGGCCAGGCCGCGGCCCTTGGGCTGTTTGATCGCCAGGTCGAGACCATCGATCTCGAAGCGACGAACTTCGCCCTGATTGGAAACCCCGAGCAAGATGCCTCGTTCGAAGTCCAGCTCGGGAACGGCCCGGGAAAGCGAGTCTGTGAAGGACAACATCGTTAAGGAAAAATCGGCCCCAGTGCGGTTTCTGGCAAAATGAGCGATTGAGAGTCTCGAAAACCTCTGAATCCGGCCCCACTATAGCGGCTCTGTGGATTCCTATCGCTTCAGGACATGCATCATGCCGATTTACGAATACTGCTGTAAGGCTTGTGGGCACGAGCTCGAAAAGCTACGGAAACTGTCCGACCCGCCCCTGACCGACTGCCCGGCCTGCCATCAGGCCGAGCTAGTGAAGAAGATTTCTGCTGCTGGTTTTCGCCTCAAGGGCGGCGGCTGGTACGAGACTGATTTCAAGAAGGACGGCAAGCGCAATCTGGCCGGTGACAGTTCGGGCAAGGACGCCAACGACTCGTCAAAGGATTCATCAAAGGACTCTTCGAAGGAGCCGTCGAGCAAAAAAGCGAGCGAGTCTTCGGGCAGCGAGTCGTCCGGTTCCAAGACCAAGCCCGTTGGCGGTGACAGCTCGTCCAGCAGTGGTTCATCCAGCAAGAGTTCGTCCTAATCCATTCACTCTCTGACAAATAAGCGGCTCATCATGCGCACTCATCTTTGCGGCAGCATCAACGAATCTCTGGCGGGTCAAACCGTCACCCTCTGTGGCTGGGTGGCGAGGGCGCGTGATCTCGGTGGTCTGATCTTTATCGGCCTGCGCGACCACGTGGGAGTTCTGCAGGTCATCGTCGAGCCTGACAACACCACAGCGTTCAAGGTCGCCGAGAGTTTACGCAATGAGTTCGTGGTCTGCGTGACCGGGACCGTCCGCATGCGGCCGGAAAGCCAATGGAATCCGGACATGTCGACCGGCAAGGTCGAGCTGCTGGCTGACGAGGTCAGGCTGTTGAATGCCTCCGCGCCCTTGCCGCTGTTAATGACCGATGACGACGGCGAGGAGGTTCGCCTCAAATATCGCTATCTGGATCTGAGGAGGCAGAGGATGCAGAACAATCTGCGCCTGCGATCCAAGCTGACCGGCGCGATTCGACGTTATCTGGAAGACCACGATTTCCTCGACATGGAAACGCCGATCCTGACTAAGGCCACGCCTGAGGGCGCGCGGGATTATCTGGTGCCGAGCCGTGTTCATCCGGGCAGCTTCTTCGCGCTGCCGCAGTCGCCGCAGATCTTCAAGCAGCTTTTGATGATGAGCGGTATGGATCGCTATTACCAGATTGCACGCTGTTTCCGTGATGAGGACTTAAGGGCCGATCGCCAGCCAGAGTTCACTCAACTTGACCTGGAGATGGCCTTCGTCGAGGAGGCCGACGTGCAGTCGATCGCCGAGGGGATGATACGAGCGGTGTTTCGCGACGTGCTGGATATCGAGCTACCGGGACCGTTTCCACGGATGAGCTGGGCTGAGGCGATGCGGCGCTTCGGTTCCGACAAGCCGGATCTTCGTATCCCGCTCGAGCTGGTCACGATCTGTGATCAAGTGCGCGACGTGGAATTCAAGGTATTTTCGGGGCCTGCCAATGACCCCGCCTCGCGCGTCGCGGCGCTGCGGGTTCCGGGTGGCGCCAGCCTCAGCCGCAAGCAGATTGATGACTACGCCGCATTGACCGCTAAATACGGCGCCAAGGGTCTGGCCTGGATGAAGGTCAACGATCGGGAGGCGGGTCTTGAAGGCGTGCAGTCGCCGATCGCAAAATTCCTCGAGGCCAATGCTGTAGCCGATATTCTGAAGACCACCGACGCCGAGACCGGTGACCTGCTGTTTTTTGGCGCGGGTTTGAAGCCAACCGTCGCTGCATTCATGGGCGCGCTCCGGCTCAAGGTCGGGCGCGACTTCGATCTGGTCGAGTCCGGCTGGCGACCGCTCTGGGTGGTTGATTTCCCGATGTTCGAGTTCGACGATGAGGATCAGCGGTTCTACGCGCTGCATCACCCCTTCACCGCGCCCTCGGCGCCCGACGCCGAGGCCCTGCGCGCCGATCCCGGCACCGCACTGTCGCGCGCCTACGACCTGGTCCTGAATGGGTCGGAGATCGGCGGTGGATCGATTCGAATTCATGATTCGTCCATTCAGAAGGCCGTATTCGATCTGCTCGGGATCGACGAGCAGGAGGCGCAGAAACGATTCGGCTTTCTGCTCGATGCCCTGCGCTACGGCTGCCCTCCGCATGGCGGGATCGCCTTTGGCATCGACCGGATTGCGGCCCTGATGGCCGGCGAGGATTCGATCCGGGAAGTGATCGCATTCCCGAAGACAGCTTCGGCCCTGTGCCCGCTGACTAGCGCGCCGGCGCCGGTCGACCAGGACCAGCTCGAGGAGCTGGGCATTGCGCTGAATCACTCGGAGCCAGAGGGCGGTTGATCGCATGACCACGAGCCGCCGCACCGTCGTCCTGGTGCACGGGCTCTGGTACGGGGCGGTCAGCCTTGGGTTGATGGCTCGACGGCTCGAGGCCAGAGGGCTTGAATGCCATTGCTTTTCCTACCCGACCGTTCGTCGCTCGATTGCCGAGAGTGCTCGACGCCTCCACCGCTACTCTCGCGGCTTGAGTGCCGACACGCTGGACTTCGTTGGCCACAGTCTGGGCGGCCTGGTTATTCTGCGCATGCTTGACGAGTACGGCGACCTGCCGGGCGGGCGGGTGGTGCTTCTTGGTTCGCCCGTGTCCGGTTCGGCCGTGGCCCGCCGGATAGCCGATTGGCCGATCGCGCGCGGTCTGATTGGGCGTTCGGGCCAAATCCTGAAAAGCGGGTTCGCCCATGCACCCGCCGGGCGTGAGACGGGCACCCTGGCCGGTACGAAGGGCATGGGGCTGGGACGGGCCATCGAACGGCTGAAACGTCCCCACGATGGGACCGTCAGCGTGTCTGAAACCCGACTGCCCGGATCAGCGGTTCATCTGCAGATCCCGGTCTCACACACTGGTTTGGTGTTGTCGGCCACAGTGGCCGCTGCGACAGCCACATTCCTAAGTCAGGGGCGTTTCAACGCCCCGTGATTCAGCAGATCCCCGGCGGTTGCCTAGTTCCAGGGGTTGCAGCTGTAGCCGGCGATATCGATAAAGCGCTCGCCTTCGAGCACGCCACTGCCGCCGTTGATAGTGGTGAAGTCATAGCCGACTAGCAGGTTATCGCAGTCGATCGGATCGATAAAGATTGAACCCACTTCCTCGATGGTGATATCGGACTGGTCGAAGCTCCCCGAGCCGAGGCCGAAGAATTGGCCGCCGGTAAATCGCAGCATGCCGAGCTCGATCTGCGGAAATCCAGGTGCCTCGCCGCCGGTCGTTCCGACCAGCCAGATTGGTTCCCCGTTCAGATAGGTGAAGAAGATGGCGAAAATAAAGTTGGTGTCGTCGCTCTGTTCGCCGATCAGCAACTGCAGGCCCGTCGAGGGAATGCCGTCGAAAGTGTACTGGCCCGACATACGTCCGTGCAGGATCTGAGTGGCGAACTGGGTCGGATCAACGGCCGGATCGTAGGCGGCAATCGGAAACAGCTCGCCTACCGGCGCCGCCTGAGGCGAGAAGTCGCCCCAGAACAACTCGACCGTGAACTCGTCGTTGTAGTCTTCGGGCAGAAAGAGGGACTCAGGGTCGTTGATGGTGGTGGGGTTGACGGCCAGCATGTAGGTTTGGCCCTCGGTGGTGATGACTTCACTCGATGCGCCGGCCAAGCCGATCGCAGGATGCGGAATGAGCTGGCCTTCATGTAGCGGGAAGTCGGTGATTCCGGCATTGGCGAAAAGCCGCGGCACCATCACAAATGAATTGTTCGGGAAGTCCACGGCCTGAAGGCGCACCATGACGACGGAAAAGCCCGGGTCGTGACAGCCAACACGCCAGATCGTGACCCGAACCGTGGAATCGAGCGAAAGGCTTCCGACACTCGGCGCGGCAACATCTTCGTCGAATAAGGTGTTGTCGCCAGATGCAGGCGCGTCGGGCAGCGATAGCGCGATGCAGCCAGGCGGGAAGGGGGTGTTCAGGTCGGTCAGAACATTGATCTCGCCCTGGGCGCGGGCGGTCAGGGAAAGCAGAATCAAGATAAGGGTCGAGAGCGCTCGCATCATTGCGGTCCAAGCTTGGGTCTGTCTGTCATTGTAGACCCTCCTCCTGACCGAGCGCTGAATGAGCATCAAGGCTGTTTGTTTGAGCGCCTTGGAGTTTTGCAGATCCACCGGATAAGGGAGGATTTTTCCTTGAGCGGGCTAGCGCGTCGCCCATCGGTTAAAATCACTGATTGTTAATCAAATTGAAAGAGTTTGCTCCATGGCAGGTCATAGTAAATGGGCGAATATCCAGCATCGAAAAAAGGCGCAGGATGCGAAGCGCGGAAAGATTTTCACCCGTCTGGTTCGTGAAATCACCGTTGCGGCCCGCGAGGGCGGCGGTGATCCGGACGCCAATCCTCGCCTCCGCCTTGCCTGGGACCGGGCCAATGCCGCCAACGTGCCCAAGGACAATATCGAGCGCGCGATCAAGAAGGCAACGGGTGACCTCGAAGGTGTGAGCTACGAGGAATTACGCTATGAAGGCTATGCGCCAGGCGGCGTCGCGGTGATGGTCGACTGCGTCACCGATAATCGCAATCGAACGGTCGCGGCCGTTCGCCACGCGTTTACCAAGCACGGCGGTAACCTAGGCACCGACGGATCAGTCGCCTATATGTTTGAGAAAACCGGTGTGATCACCTATGCACCCGGAACCGACGAGGATCGGGTGATGGAGGCAGCGATTGAGCTGGGTGCTGAAGACATCATCACTGGAGACGATGGCAGCATTGAAGTCCTCACCACACCGGAAAACTATCGGGTGGTCCGCGACGGTCTGAAGGCCGCCGGTCTAGAGCCTGAGGAATCCGAGGTCACCCAGCGCGCCGAGAATCTGATCGAGCTGGATGTCTCCACGGGCCAGCAGGTGCTGAAGTTTCTCGATGTTCTTGAGGACATTGATGATACCCAGGATGTCTGGTCAAACGCCGATATCCCGGCCGAAGCTTACGAGGATTAATGCGAATTCTTGGCCTGGATCCCGGCTCCCGTATCACCGGCGTCGGGGTTATCGATGGCGAGCGACTGATCCACGCTGAGTCGCTGCGCTTGGGTGGCGGGCCGATGCCCGAGCGTCTGGGGCAGATCTTTCAGCGTCTCACCGTGATCATCGCTGAGTTTTCTCCGACCGAAGCTGCCATCGAGACCGTGTTCATGAGCAAGAATCCGCAGTCTGCCATCAAGCTGGGCCAGGCCCGGGGAGCGGCGATCTGCGCGCTCGTGGGTGGTGGCCTGGCAGTCCATGAATACGCGCCGCGTGAAATCAAGCAGGCCCTGGTCGGACGGGGCGGGGCAGGCAAGGAGCAGGTACAGCACATGACTCGAATGCTGCTGAAAACGCAATCGAACTACGGCGAAGACGCCTTCGACGCGCTGGCCATCGCCCTGTGTCATCACCACACGCGTCAGACCAATGCCCGTCTGCCGGCCGGCGTAGTGCTGCGATGATCGCGCAGCTCACGGGGACCGTGCTGGAACGACAGCCGCCGCAGGTGGTCGTCGAGGTGGCGGGCATCGGATACGAGGTCGAATGTCCTCTGAGTGCCTTCGATCAGTTACCGGCTAAGGGTGAGTCCGTGACACTGCTGACGCAGCTGATCGTGCGCGAGGACGCTCACACGCTCTACGGATTCATGCGCCGATCCGACCGTGCGCTGTTTCGAGAGTTGCTGAAAGTCTCCGGTGTGGGGCCCCGACTGGCGCTGGCGATTCTTTCCGGCGTCAGCAGCGACGATTTCTCGATCATGGTCGAGGCCGGGGATGCCCAGGCTCTGACGCGTCTGCCTGGAATTGGAAAAAAGACCGCCGAGCGGCTGATTCTCGAAATGCGTGGCCGGCTGCCCGAACAGGAGGGTCCCGCCGGCGCGTCGGCTCCCTCGGATGCCGGCGCTGAAGCGCGCGCGGCTCTGACGGCGCTTGGCTATTCGGCGGCTGAGGCGCTGAAGATGGTGCGACAGGTGGCCGAGCCCGATCAGACGGCTGAGCAGCTGATCCGTGCTGCTCTCAAGCAAAAGATGAGCGGGTGATCCCTCATGGATGATTCGCGGCTGATTAGTGGCGAGGACCAGCCAGAAGAGGCGCGAATCGACGCGAGTCTCCGTCCGGCCCGTATGGATGAGTACATCGGCCAGGCGACCATGAAGGAGCGCCTGTCGATCTATCTCGAATCGGCCCGCAAACGCAACGAAGCTCTGGATCACGTTTTGATCTTCGGCCCGCCGGGGCTGGGCAAGACGACGCTCGCCCACGTGATCGCGGCAGAGATGGGCTCCCAGCTGCGTCAGACCTCGGGTCCGGTTCTGGAGCGCGCCGGCGACCTGGCAGCGATGCTGACTAACCTCGAGCCCGGCGATATTCTGTTCGTCGACGAGATCCATCGCCTGAGCCCGGTCGTTGAGGAGGTGCTGTATCCGGCCATGGAAGATTATCGGATTGATATAATTATCGGCGAAGGCCCGGCAGCGCGGTCGATTCAGCTTGATCTGCCGCGATTCACGCTGGTCGGGGCGACCACCCGTGCCGGACTGCTGACTTCGCCGCTGCGCGATCGCTTTGGGATCGTCGAGCGACTGGAGTTCTACGACACCGAAGATCTGGCGCGCATTATCGAGCGCTCGGCCGGTATCCTGAACATTGAAACCGACCCGGAGGGCGCGGCAGAGATCGCGCGCCGCGCCCGCGGTACGCCGCGTATCGCCAATCGCCTGCTGCGCCGGGTACGCGATTTCGCCCAGGTTCGCTCTGACGGACGGATTTCTGCCGAAACGGCGGCCAGTGCCCTAGAGATGATGCAAGTCGACCGGCGCGGCTTCGACACGATGGATCGACGCCTGCTCAGCGTCCTTATCGAGCATTTCAATGGTGGCCCGGTGGGCGTCGAGAGTCTGGCGGCATCGCTGTCGGAGGAGCGCGGCACGATCGAGGACGTGATCGAGCCGTTTCTGATTCAGGAAGGCTATCTCGTTCGAACGGCGCGCGGACGCATGGCCACCTCCAGGAGCTGGCAGCATTTTGGTCTGAACCCTCCGGCAGGTTCTGCCACTGAGGATCTGTTCAGCTCGGCTGCCAGACCGAAAAGCGACCCCGGCTGAGATGGCAGCGACCATGCGCTACCGGGTCTACTGGGAGGACACCGATGCAGGCGGCGTGGTCTATCACGCCCGCTATTTACACTTCTTTGAGCGAGCCCGCTCAGACTGGCTGCGAGGGCTGGGTTTTCCCCAGCAGGCGTTGCGGTCCGAGTCCAATCGCGTCTTTGCGGTCACCCGTGCAGACACCCGTTTTCGGTCACCCGCTCGACTTGAAGATGAACTTGCGGTGTCGGTTTTCGTCGAAAGACTGCGAGCGGTGTCGGTGATCTTCCGCCAGGCTGCGCATCGCGTTGCTGACGGCGAGCTTTTGGCAACCGCCGAGGTGCACGCGGCCTGCCTGAACGCCGACACCTTCAAGCCGGCTCGCGCGCCGCGGGACGTGGTGGCAGCGATAGAACGATATCTGCAGGAACAGACGCCTTAGGCGGTCCATAGGCCGGCCCATGCAACACGTTTAGAAACAGGACACACAAGAATGAATGCGAACGAGCTGGAAATCTGGCATTTGATCATGGAAGCCAGCCTGCTGGTGCAGGCGGTGATGGCCGTTCTGGTGCTGGCCTCGATGGCCTCATGGGTGGTGATCTTTCGCAAGCGCCAGATGTTTTCTAGGGCCGAGAGGCGCGCGCGCGAATTCGAAGAGAAATTCTGGTCCGGGGCTGATCTGAATCAACTCTATGACTCAGTCGCCTCCAATCGCGCCGGCCGCGAGGGTGCCGAAGCTATTTTCGAGTCCGGTTTCAGAGAGTTTTCCCGCCTGCGCGATGAGCGTCATCTCAACCCGGAGACCCTCGTCAGCGGGGCGCAGCGCGCGATGCGCGTTTGCCTGAATCGCGAAGTCGACCGGCTCGAGAATCATCTGGGCTTTTTGGCCACGGTCGGTTCGGTCAGCCCCTACATCGGCCTGTTCGGGACCGTCTGGGGCATCATGAATTCTTTTCGTGGTCTGGCCGGCGCGCAGTCGGCCACCATCGCCATGGTTGCGCCCGGTATTTCGGAGGCCCTGATCGCCACGGCGATCGGGCTGTTTGCGGCGATTCCCGCGGTCGTTGCCTTTAACAAGTACTCCGGCCAGCTTGAGCGTCTGGAGTTGCGGTATGACAACTTCAAGGAAGAATTCGCCTCCATCCTTCACCGCCAGGCCCGCCGTATCCAGGCCGGGGACTAGGCAGAAGACCAGGCAGAAGACCAGGCAGGAGACGATGGCATGAGTGAGCACTACATTCGACGCCGACGCCGACGCATGTCGGACATCAACGTCGTACCCTACATTGACGTCATGCTGGTCCTGCTGGTGATCTTCATGATTACGGCGCCGCTGATGAACCTCGGCGTGGAGATCGAGTTGCCGACCGGCAACGCCGAGCCGATGGAGGACCAGGGTGACCCGCTGATGGTGACGGTCACGGCCAGCGGCGACTTCTACCTCGATACGGGCGATCAGCCCCAACTGATCGATGGTGAGACGCTGGTTTCTAACGTGTCTGCAATCGCCGCGCGCAATCCTGAACTGCAGGTACTGGTCGGCGGCGACCGGCAGACCAGCTATCAGTACATTTACCAGGCCATGGTCTATCTTCAGCAGGCCGGCGTTGCTTCGGTCGGGCTGGTCGGTGATCCGGAAGAGGAATGATGCCGGACCCAGACGCGGCGTCGATGACTGACTCCACTCACGACTGCGGCCCAGGCTGGCTAGGCGCATTGGCATGACTCAGCGCAAGCAAGCCTACAAAGACACGCTGGTTGCCTTTGGCCTTGCCCTTGGTGTTCACGTGCTGGTCGGGCTGTTTCTGTTGATCGGGACCTGGGAATGGGAGCCCTTTAAAGCCCAGCAGGTGCCCGTACGTGTGACCCTGGTCGATCAGGCGCCACGCGCCTCCGATTTGGCCGAGCAGCAGGCCCGAGAAGAAGAGCTCGCTCGCCAGCGGGCCGAGGAGGCTCGGCGCCAGCAGCAGCTGGCCGATCAGCAAGAGCAGCAGGCCCAACGCCAGCGGGAAGCCGAAGTGCAGGCCGAACGAGAACGACAGGAGGCCGCACGGCGTGAGGCAGAACAGGCGCGTCGCGCTCGCGAGCTCGAACAACAGCGTGCTGAGCAGGCCGAGCGCGATCGTCTGGCCGAACTGCAGCGCCAGCGTGAGCTAGAGAGGCAGCGCCTGGAAGACGAGCGCCTGCGCGAGGACGAGGAGCGCCTGCGCGAACTCGCCGAGCTGCGCCAGCGGCGCGAGCAGGCCGAGCAGGATCGTCTAGAGCAGGAGCGACGTCTGCAGGAACTGGCTGATCGACGAGCGGCGGAGGAGGCCCAGCGCGAGGCTGAAGCCGAGGCCGATCGACTCCGACTGGCCAATGAGCAGGCCCAGGCCGATGCCCGTCGGGCTACTTTGAGCGAGGAGTATGTCGCCACCATCCGCGAGCTCGTTCGGCGCAACTGGAATCGGCCGCCCACCACGCAGCCGGGAGTCGTCTGCCGTATTCGCGTCGTGCAAATTCCCGGCGGGGAAATAATCGGCGCGGAAATTGTCTCACCGTGCAACGCCGATACGGCCACCCGGCGCTCGATTACCGCTGCTGTTCTGCGCGTGGCCTTTTTGCCCTACCAGGGCTATGAATCCGTATTCTCCAGGGAGATCGACTTTGACTTTATCTACGATGGCTAAGCCACCGCACGCCGCTCATGCCCTTATTTTTCTGATTCTGGCGCTGCCGGGTCTGGCGCTGGCCCAGCTTCGCATCGAGATCGTCGACGGCGTCGAAGGCGCTATGCCGATTGCGATTGCGCCCTTTGCCTGGCGTTCCAGCGAGCCTGAGCCGGTTGCCACGGTCTCGAACATCGTCAGCGCCAACCTCGCGCGTTCCGGATTATTCGAGCCAATGGACGAGTCCGGGATGATCGACCGGCCCGTTCAGCCCTCCGAGGTGCAGTTCGGCACCTGGCGCCTGCTTAAGGTCGATCATCTGGTGATCGGTCAGGTGCGCGATGCGCCTGATGGATTTGGGTACGAGATCGAGTATCACCTCCTCGATGTGCTGACCGGCCGGATACTTTTCTCCCAGGCGATCGGAGTGGGCCCAGGTGATTTGCGCTTCGGTGCCCATCGAGTTTCAGATGCCATCTATGAAGCCCTGATCGGCGTGCCGGGGGCGTTCGCAACTCGGATCGCCTACGTGGTGGCCAGTTCAGACGACAGGACCAATCCGCTCTACGAGCTGGTGGTTGCTGACGCTGATGGCTTCAACGAGCAGGCTGTTGTGCGCAACGCCGAACCGATCCTGTCACCGACCTGGTCGCCGGATGCGCGAAAGCTGGCCTACGTGTCGTTTGCCACCGGCCGTTCTAACGTGGTTGTGCAGGATCTCTACACTGGTCAGAACGAGGTGGTTAGCTCTGAGCGGGGGATCAACGGCGCGCCGGCCTTCTCGCCCGATGGACGCTATCTGGCCGTCAGCCTGTCGCGCAGCGGCAGTCCGAATATCTGGCTGCTCGATCTCGAGGGCGAGCAGCGCCCACGTCAGTTAACCCAGCACTGGTCGATCAATACCGAGCCCGTGTTCTCTGCCGACGGTCAGGACGTCCTGTTCACCTCGGATCGGGCCGGACGGCCCCAGATCTATCGCATCGGAATCAACGGCGGCGAGGCCGAGCGTCTGACCTTCGAGGGGCGCTATAACGCGCACGCTTCGCTTGGCCCGAACGACCGCATGATGGCCGTTATCTTCAGTGAGGGCGATGAGGACTACAGGATTGCCTTACATGATCGCGAAACCGGGCGATTAAGTGTATTATCTGATGGTCGGTTAGACGAGTCGCCGAGTTTTGCGCCGAACGGCAGTATGGTCTTGTATGCTGCCCGCCAGAATGGACGCGGAGTACTCGCCGCCGCCTCGGCTGACGGACGGGTTCGCCAACGCCTGGTCACCGGGTCGGGGGACGTCCGCGAGCCGGCATGGTCGCCGATTGTTACTTCAAGCGTCACAACCAGCTCCAGATAATAATCATCGGATACGAGTTAACGATACGGATCACTATGATCTTGCCTAATCAAGAATTCCAATCAGCTCAATTACTACCTGAAAGAAATCGGGAGGTTTCATGAACACTGCACTGCGTTTGATTGCCATTGTGATGCTGGCGGCTCTGCTGTCTGCTTGCGCCCGGCAAACCACTCCGGAGCCCGAGCCGCCGGTCGCCGAACCGCCGATCGAACAGCCGGAGCCACCCGTCACCGATCGTATCGATCCGCGTGACTTTACCGACGTCAGAAATCTGGACAATCCAGACAGTCTGCTGAGCCAGCGGGTGGTGTATTTCGAATTTGACCGCTCCAATATCCGCGCACAGTTCCGTCCCATCATCGAAGCCCACGCCGCTTACGTGCGCGCCAACCCATCGGCCCGCGTGATCCTCGAAGGCCACGCCGATGAGCGCGGTTCACGCGAGTACAACCTGGCGCTCGGCGAGCGTCGTGGCAATGCCGTTGGAGAAGCCATGGAAGCGGGCCGGGTTAGTTCGAGCCAGCTTGAAGTGGTTAGCTACGGCGAAGAGCGCCCGGTGTGCCGCAACAGTGACGACGACTGCTGGCAGCGCAATCGCCGGGTGGAGATCGTCTACACCGCACGTTGATGATGAAAACGCAGAGTTTTCTTCAAACAGTGACGGCGGCCGCACTTGCGGCCGCCGTCGCGTTGCCTGCCTGGTCGCAAGACAGCAGCGAGCTCGTCTATCAAGTCCAGGACCTGCTCGAGGAGGTTCGGGAGCTGCGCGGACTGGTCGAGTCCCAACAGCGCGAAATCGAAAATCTGCAGCGTCGCCAGCGCGATCAGTATCTGGATCTTGATCAGCGCCTGCAGGCCCAGTCTGCACAGTCGAACTCGGAGCGCATAGCAGTGACCCGGCCGGCGGAGTCGGGGCCAGAGATCGATTCACCGCAGGTAGTGCAGGGCGTGTCGCCCAGCAACGACGTACCGGAGGTGCGCGCGCCGATCGATGCCCGTGCCGAAGTCACGCCGCTGGCCTCACCTGCTGTGCGGGATGCTCGGGATCTGGAAACGCCGAGCGAGGCCGAGCAGCAGGCCTACGACGAAGCTTTTGCCGCCCTGCGAGCAACTCGCTACGCTGATGCAGCGGAGGGCTTTTCCAGCTTCCTCTCGCGGTGGCCCGATTCCTCTTACGCGCCCAATGCACAGTATTGGATGGCTGAAACCTATTACGTGACGCGGGATTTCCGCACGGCGCTGGGCTTTTTCAACGAACTGCTCGAGCGCTACCCGAACAGCAGCAAGCAGGGAGATGCGCTGCTCAAGATCGGGTTCAGCCATTTTGAACTGCAGCAATGGAATGAAGCGCGAGCTGCGCTTGAGCAGGTACGCAGCGAATTCGCGGACACGACGCTGTCCAGGCTGGCCGAGGGTCGTCTTCGCGACATGCGCCTGGCCGGTCATTTCTGATCGGCGCTGGACCAGCAGCCGGGCCCGGTGACCCCGCTCGCCGCCTCGGTGCACCGCCGTCCGACGAGTGATTTCAGGTCTTATGGCAACTCCAGCGTCCTCTATCCAGCCGTCCGACGAAACTCCGCATGGCCGCGGCCTGAAGATCACCGAAATCTTCACTTCGGTTCAAGGTGAGTCGGACCTGGTCGGATGGCCGACGGTTTTCGTTCGCTTGACCGGCTGTCCCCTGCGATGTCGCTGGTGCGACACGCCGTATTCCTTCCAGGGCGGCGAGTGGATGGCTATCGATGCCATCATTGAGCAGGTCGCGGAGGCCGGTGTCGGCCATGTCTGTGTGACCGGTGGGGAACCCCTGTCGCAGAAGCGCTGTCTCGATCTTCTGCGCGGACTGTGCGAGGCCGGACTGACTGTTTCGCTGGAAACTAGCGGTGCCGTGCCGGTCGCCGAAGTTGATTCACGCGTTATCAAGGTCATGGACCTGAAGGCGCCTGGGTCTCACGAGGTTGAGCGAAACGACTGGGACAATCTGGCCAGTTTGCAGCCCCACGACCAGATCAAGATCGTGATCGCCGACCGGATCGATTTCGATTGGGCGGTCGGCCAGGTTCGCGAACGCAAACTGGACCGCTGGCAGGTTCTCTTCTCTCCAGTCTGGGAAGAGCTCCACCCGAGAACGCTGGCCGAGTGGATTCTCGCCGAGCGTGTTCCGGTCCGACTGCAGTTGCAGACCCATAAATACCTGTGGGGCGAGGCCCAGGGGCATTAGCCTGGGCCGAATCAGGCCTCAGAATTTCTTTTCGACAGTCGGGATGAATGAAATATGGCGCTGAATACCGTTGTCTTTCCCGTTGCGGGTCTAGGGACTCGCTTTCTGCCCGCCACCAAGACGGTACCGAAGGAAATGCTGCCGGTGGTTGACCGACCGCTGATTCAGTACGCGGTGGAAGAAGCGCTGGCCGCTGGCGCTCGTCGCCTCGTGTTCGTGACCGGGCGTACCAAGGGCGCAATCGGCGATTATTTCGACAAGGCCTACGAGCTGGAAACCGAACTCGAGCGCCGAGGCAAGCAGGATACCCTCGACATGCTCGCCGGCATGATGCCGAGCGACGCCCAGTGCCTGTATATTCGTCAGCCCGAGGCGCTGGGGCTAGGACATGCCGTTCTGTGTGCGCGCTCGCTGGTCCCCGACGACGAGTTCGGGATCATTCTTCCCGATGACCTGATTCATCACCCCACCGATCCGGTGATGCTCCAGCTGGCTCGCCATCAGGAGGCGACCGGCGCCTCGGTGATCAGCGTCGAGGCAGTGCCCCGTGAACGCACGCAAGACTATGGCGTGGTCGACGTTGCCGAGATGATCAGCCGTGCCGGGCGCCTGCGTGGCATCGTTGAAAAGCCGGCGCCTGATCAGGCGCCCTCCAACCTAGCTGTGGTCGGTCGCTACGTGCTGAGCTCGACTATTTTTGAGCTGCTAGAGAACACCCGGCCTGATCACCGCGGAGAGATTCAGCTGACTGATGCCATTGCCGAGCTGCTCAAGCGCGATGCCGTGGACGCCTATCAGTTTGAGGGCCGCCACTTCGACTGCGGCAACAAGCTCGGTTTCCTGCAGGCCACAGTGCACTTTGGTCAGCGCCACCCGGAGATCGGGGGCGCATTTTCTGACTGGTTGGAATCGAACCGGGGCTGACCCCCTCTGCCTTTTTTCTGCCTCGAAAACGGGGTAAACTGGTCGGCTGTTTAATAAATAGAAATGCCATGATGAGCAAAAATGAACTGCTGGCGCAGGTGCGCCAGGCCGTGGCGGAGGCCGGATCTGCCATCCTCGAGATCTATGCCGATCCAGCACGATTCGAGACTGAATTGAAAAACGATGCCAGTCCGCTGACAGCGGCCGATACGGCGGCCAACGACATTCTGGTCAAGGCGCTGGAGTCACTGACACCGGACATTCCGGTGCTGTCGGAAGAGAGTGCTCAAGCGCCCTGGGCAACGCGCCAGCACTGGGATCGCTGCTGGGTAGTGGATCCGCTCGACGGCACGCGCGAGTTTCTCAAGCGCAACGATGAGTTCACCGTCAACGTCGCCCTGGTCGAAAAGCATCGCCCGGTGCTCGGCGTCGTCTACGCACCGGCGCTGAACCGCTGGTTCTTCGCGGCCCAGGGGCAGGGCGCCTGGCGCCAGGATGGTGGGCGCGAACCGACTTCTATCCACGTCGGCGAGAAGATTGCCGACCGTCCCTGGCAGGTTGTGGGCTCGCGCTCACACAATACGCCGGCAGTCGATGCGTTTGTCGAGCGGCTGGGCGACGCCGAGCTGGTGGCCATGGGCAGCTCTCTTAAGCTCTGCCTGGTTGCGGACGGTTCTGCGGATGTCTATCCGCGCCTCGGTCCGACCAGCGAATGGGACACTTGCGCCGCTCAGGCGGTGGTCGAAGAAGCAGGAGGGCAGGTGCTTGACGCCGAATCCGGCCAGCCGTTGAGCTACAACGCGCGTGAGACGCTGCTGAACCCGCATTTTATCGTGTGTGCGACACCGGACCCGAGCTGGTTTCGAAAAGCTGCCTGACCGTACTATCGGTCTGCTAAAGTAGCGCCCGCCGCAACCTCCTGGAATACCAATGACTGTTCTTCAGACATCTGGCCACGGCGCTGGCCTGAGCCATCTGGAAATGCTCGAAGCTGAAGCCATCCACATCATTCGTGAGGTGGCTGCTACGGCCGAGAATCCCGTCATGATGTATTCAGTCGGCAAGGACTCTGGTGTCATGCTGCATCTCGCGCGCAAGGCCTTCTACCCGAGCCCGCCACCGTTTCCGCTCCTTCATGTGGACACGACCTGGAAATTCCAGGCCATGTACGAGTTTCGCGATTCGATTGCTAAGGACATGGGCATGGAGCTGATCGTGCACATCAATCAGGAGGGTGTGGCTCAGAACGTTGGTCCGTTCTCGCATGGCTCGAAAGTGCATATCGACATCATGAAGACTCAGGCGCTCAAGCAGGCGCTCAGTGAGCACGGTTTTGATGCGGCCTTCGGCGGTGCGCGCCGTGATGAAGAACGTTCGCGAGCCAAGGAGCGGGTCTTTTCTTTCCGCGACAGAAGTCACGGCTGGGACCCGAAGAATCAGCGGCCCGAGCTGTGGAATCTCTATAACGGCCGCGTCCACAAGGGCGAATCGATACGGGTCTTTCCCCTGTCGAACTGGACCGAACTCGACATCTGGCAGTACATCCACGCCGAAGATATCCCGATGGTGCCGCTCTACTTTGCGGCCGAGCGCCCGGTGATTGAACGCGACGGCATCCTGATGGTCGTCGATGACGCTTCGCGCCTACCCGATGATCTTGATCAGGAACCGACGATGAAGACCGTCCGCTTCCGCACCCTGGGGTGCTGGCCTTTGACGGGTGCGGTCGAATCCAATGCGACCAGCCTGCTCGACGTGATCGAGGAAACGCTGAAAGTAAAGAATTCTGAGCGCCAGGGACGATCGATTGATCGCGACCCCGGTGCGTCCATGGAAGAAAAGAAACGCCAGGGGTATTTCTGAGCATGGATATCGAAACCCTCCTGAAGCAGCACGCCGACAAGGACCTTTTGCGCTTCATTACCTGTGGATCGGTCGACGACGGGAAATCCACGCTGATCGGTCGCCTGCTGATGGAATCCAAGCAGGTCTACGAGGACCAGCTTTCTGCGGTCAAGCGCGACTCGAGGAAATGGGGAACTCAGGGCGACGAGGCCGATCTTGCGCTGCTGGTCGATGGCCTCCAGTCCGAGCGCGAGCAGGGCATCACGATTGATGTGGCCTACCGCTACTTTTCAACACCGAAGCGCAAGTTCATCATCGCCGATACGCCCGGTCATGAGCAGTACACCCGCAATATGGCAACCGGCGCGTCGACAGCGGATGCCGCGGTTATTTTGGTTGATGCACGGGCCGGTCTGCAGACCCAGACCCGCCGTCACTCGTTTATCGTGACGTCGCTCGGGATCGAGCATGTCATCGTCGCTATCAATAAGATGGATTTGATCGACCACAGCCAGGAGCGCTTCGACGCTATCGTGGCCGACTATCAGGCCTTCGCCAACAAGCTGGGCCTATCTGAGGTCCATTGCCTGCCCGTGGTGGCCCTGGACGGCGATAACGTCCTCAAGCGTTCGCAGCGTCTGAGTTGGTACGAGGGGCCCACCCTGATCGAATTGCTAGAAACCGTTCCAGTCCACAATGAAACGGTCAGTGATGACTTCCGATTCCCGGTCCAGTACGTGAATCGCCACAGCGCCAACTTCCGCGGTTTCGCCGGTACGATTGCTAGCGGTCAGATTGCCGTGGGTGATGCGATCATGGTGGTGCCGTCGGGACGCCAGAGCCAGATTGAACGTATCGTCAGTTTTGACGGGGATTGGGAAAGCGCGCACGCTGGCCAGGCCGTGACGTTCACGCTGCGCGATCAAATCGATATCAGCCGAGGCGATATGCTCGTTCGGCCCGATGCCAGGCCGCGGATCGCTGAAGGCCTGGACGCGCGCGTGGTCTGGATGAACGACGCCCCGCTCAGCCCTGGCCGTCAGTACGATCTGCGCTTCACCGCGGCCACCGTCTCGGCCACGCCTGAAAGTGTCCACCATCAGATCGATGTCAATACGCTGGAACATCATCACGTCGACAGACTTGACCTGAACGATATCGGACTGGTCCGCTGGCGCTTGAGCAAGCCGACGGCTTTCGACGCTTATTCCGAACATCGCCAGACCGGGTCATTTGCAATCATTGATCGGATCAGCAATCTGACGATGGGCGCCGGCATGATTGTGCGCCCGGTCACCGATACGCTGACCGACAAGTCGTCAAATGTCGTTTGGCATGAACACCGCATCGCCAAGACCCAGCGCGCCGGGCAGAAGTCCCAGCGTCCGGCCGTGCTTTGGTTCACCGGCCTGTCCGGTGCGGGCAAGTCCTCGGTCGCCAATGCGCTTGAGATGGCGTTGTTTCAGCGCGGGCATCACTCCTATCTGCTCGATGGCGACAATGTTCGCCATGGGCTCAACAGAGACCTAGGCTTTACCGACGATGATCGAGTCGAGAATATCCGGAGAATCGGTGAGGTGGCTAGGCTAATGGCGGATGCCGGCCTGGTCGTCTTGAGCGCCTTTATTTCGCCCTTCCGTGCCGATCGCGACATGGTGCGTGAGCTGATGGAGTCTGGCGAGTTCATCGAAATTTATGTGCATGCCAGCCTGGCAACCTGCGAGGGTCGTGATCCCAAGGGGCTCTACGCAAAGGCCCGTGCGGGCGCGATCAAGCACTTTACCGGCATTGATTCACCCTACGAGGCCCCGGAGCATCCTGAGCTGGTGCTCGACACGGAGAAGCTCTCTATCGAAGAGAGCGTGGATGAGTTGATCGACTACCTTCGCCAGCGCCAGATCCTGGTCTGAGGGCTGATCAATCGGGTTCGGGATCGACGGTCGTCGTGTCCGAGGCTCGGGTTCTGCGGCGACACTCCTGCTCATCGATGTCGGGGCGCTCGCCGCTTGAGCTGATGCAGGAGCACTGACCGGTGTCGACGGACTCGGCGCAGAAGATACGTCCGGGCGGGTTCGGCTTAAAGACCTCGGGAAGGTCAATCTGAGGTCGCCCAGAACCATCCAGCCAGCCCTCCGGTAGCGGTCGATCCAGCGCTAACCAGGCACCCACCCCGCCGGCGACCAGCACCATCAAGGTCGTCGCCAGGGGTCTTTTCCAGATCGGGCGATTATCGAGCATAAGCGCCAGTATAGACACAAACGCTGCCGATCGACGCGACCGGCAGGCCTCGTCTCTGGACGAGCTACTCCTCGGGCTCGAAATCCCCGGCGACGACAATGCTCAGAGCGCCTGGCTCGAGATGGCGACGAACGGCCGCATTGATCTGCTCAGTGGTTAACGCCTCGATCTGATTCGCGAACTCGGTCTGGTAGTGAATACTGCGATCCAGATACAGGCCGTTGGCGATCAGGGTGGTCAGTGCCGAATCGCTGGCTCGACGCAGCGCTAACTGCTGCAGAAAGCCCGTCCGACCTGCGGTGACTTCCTCGTCGGTGAAACCTTCGCTCAGCAGCAGGCGAAGCTCGTCGTCGAAGACTTCGAGTAGGCGGTCGCGATTTTCTGGCGCAAAGGCTGCATAGCCGAAGAAGCTGGCGTCCTCATCGATCGGCCCGATGCCGAATCCACCCGATACGCTGTAGCTCAATCCTTCCTGGTCCCTGATGCGCCGGGACAGGCGAGAATTGAGAAAACCCCCGCCGATCAGGTGACTGGCCAGGGTCAGCGCTGGCGCATCGGGGTGCTCATCATTCATCTCAAAGGGGAAGCTGGCCAGCATCACCGCGTTGGCCTTGTCGTCAAGCTGGCGTTCCATGAGGATCGGCCGCGGCGCGGAGACCGGGCTGTCGATGCGCTCGAAGGCGATGGGTGATTCCCACGCACCAAAGCGAGATTCAAGCTGGTCACGCAGTGACTCCGGATCGAAATCACCGACAAAGGTGAGCGTTGCCTGAGGGCCGAAGCCGTAATGGCTGGAGTGAAATTCGATCAAGTCCTTTTGGGTGACGGCGCCAAGGCGTGTGCGCGCCTCATTGAAATCGGTCACGTAACCGGGGTGATCGCTCGGGACAGTCTGTAGGAGCTGGCTCAGCGCCCGGCTGGCCACCGCGCCCGGATCGTCACTGGCCTGGTCGATCGAGGCCAGGCCCTGCCGGATGAGTTCGTCGAGCTCATTCTGATCGAACTGCGGATGTTTGATGATGTCCTCAAGCAGGGCGAGTAGTTCGTCGAGCTGTCCTCGTTGCGACGAGATTGATGCGGCCACCAGCCCATCGTTACGTCCGCTGATCGACAGGGAGGACTGCAGGGCGTTGACCCGATCTTCGATGGCCTGTCGGCTTGCGGTCTCAGATCCGCGCATCAACATCGAACCGGTCACTGAAGGGATCGGTGCCATGCCGCTCAGGCTCTCCAGGGAGCCCGTTCGCAGTACAATGCTGCCTTCGACCTTTTCACCGCGCGTGCGCTTGGGCAGCAGAGCGACCTTCGCCCCGTTGTCGAGCTCGAATTCGATCAGTCTTTCCGCAATGTTGTCCGGCGTGGGATCGAAGACTTCGCCGACGGCGCGATCATTCCGACCGCTGTAATCGGTTAGCAGAGTGCCTGGCTCAGGCGCGCTCGGGATGTCGGCGCGCTGTGGCTTGTCTTCCGGAACAAAGCGACCGAGGGTTCGGTTGTCGCGGGTGAGGTAAGCCCTGGCCACGCGCTGGACATCGTCTGCGCTGACTGACTCGATCCGGTCGCGATGCAGGAACATCAAACGCCAGTCGCCGGCCGCCGCCCACTCCGAGAGTTGGATCCCGACGAGATTCGAGTCGTTCAGAGTTTGTTCTATGCCATTACTCAAGGCGTTGATGGCGCGTTGAACGGACGCGTCGTCAGGTGGATTGTCGAGCAGGTCTTCAAGGGCCAAGACGGTGGCCTCCTCGACCTTGGTCAGGTCAACGTCGAGCGGCGACTGGCTGTAGGTCAGCAGCAAGGAGGGCTCGCCGAGGGCCGGGCTGAAGCTGGCAACCTGAGTCGCGAGTTCAGACTCGACCAATGCCTTGTGCAGACGCCCGGACGGCATGTCACCGAGGATGTGGCTTAAGACCGAGATCGCCGCGTAGTCGGCATGGAGCGCCGAGGGCACGTGCCAGGCCAACATCAGGAGTTGATTTTCACCGCTGCGTCGAACGGTGACCTGCCGCTCGCCGTCTTGAGTCGGGTCGCGCGTGTAGCTGGGCCAGAGCTGCATAGTGCCAGTCCGTGACGGTGGCTCGATCGCTCCGAAATGCTGCTCGATCAGCTCCAGAGCTTGCTCAATTTCAAAATTTCCCGACAGAATGAGGATTGCATTGTCGGGCTGGTAGTAGCGACGGTAGAAGGCCTGCAGGCGCTCAATCGGCACGTTTTCGACGTCGGAGCGTGCGCCGATGGTCGAGCGACCGTAGCCGTGCCAGAGATAGGCCGTGGCCATAACGCGCTGCATAAGGACGCGAAAGGGACTGTTTTCGCCAATTTCGAACTCATTGCGCACGACGGTCATTTCCGAGGCCAGGTCCTCCTCGGCAACGATTGAATTGACCATGCGGTCGGCTTCCATCCTGATCGCCCACTCAAGGTTGTCCAGCCCAGCCGGGAGAGTTTGAAAATAATTGGTGCGGTCATACCAGGTCGTGCCGTTGGCAGAGCCTCCGCGTTCGGAGATTTCTGCTTTGATGTCCTGATGGTTCTCGGTGCCGTAGAAAAGCATGTGCTCAAGCAGATGCGCCATGCCGGTCTCGCCCACGCCTTCGTGTTTTGATCCAACTCGATAGGTGATGTTGATGGTGGCGGTTGGACGGCTGGGGTCGGGCATCAGCAATAGGGTGAGGCCGTTTTCGAGCCGATATTCGGAAATACCCTCGACGGTGGTCACCAGACGAGGTGCTGCGCACAGTGAGGTCGCCACAAAACCGATGGCCAGCAGCGCGACGGTCAGGGCCGGGCGAAAGCTCCGTACGGCCGAACGAGATTCGAACCACATGGCGTCAACTCCTTCAAGGACGATCGATTACGAAACACTCCGAGGCTGCTGTTCGCGGCGTATCGGACTCGCACACAGATTTAATTAATCCGACGCCTCAGACGCCGGGTCATCCAATTGGTTCTGTCGGATTCAGCCGCCGGCCTGCTCGCCCCAGAGTTCTTCAAGCCGGTCGTCTCGGCCGCAGCGCCAGCGGTAGTAGTTGTAGCGAACGGGATTTTTTTCGTAGTAATCCTGGTGATAGTCCTCGGCCGGATAAAAGGCCTCGAAGTCGATGATGCGCGTGTCGATGGCGCCATCCTCGAGCCGCATCGCCATCACATCCTTACGCGACTGGCGAGCGGCTGATGCCTGCTCAGGGTCATGGGCAAAGATCGCCGTCCGATAGGCTTCGCCGATATCGCAGAACTGTCCGTTGCCCTGGAATGGATCCACGTTGCGCCAGTAGATCTCCAGCAGCCGCTCGTAGCTGACCACGCTCGGATCGTAGACGACCTGGACCACCTCGATATGACCGGTCCCGCCGGCAACCACCTGACGATAAGTCGGGTTGGGCACGTGCCCGCCACTGAAGCCGGAGATGGTCTCGACCACCCCGTCGACCTTGTCATAGGGCGGCTCCATGCACCAGAAACACCCACCAGCGAACGTCGCCCGTGCCAGATCCTCCTCCTGCGCCAACGCCGGCGTACCCATCGCAATCAAAAAAGCAAAAGCGACACTACAAAGGTCACGAAGACGAGTACGGAGCGCACGAAAAAATGGGTAAATGTCGAGTGCGTTTTGGTTCATTTTTTCTCTGGTTTCCTTCGTGTTTTCTTCGTGATCTTCGTGTTTGAGATTGTGACCTTCCTGTCTGGGAATCCTCAAACTGTACGTAGTGCGGGTAATGGCTCACCTTCGGGGATGAAATTCAGCGCCACACCGTTGTTGCACCAGCGCTGTCCGGTGGGCCGTGGGCCATCGTCGAAGATATGGCCTTGATGCCCCTCGCAGCGCGCGCAGTGGTATTCGGTGCGCGGCCAGATCAACTTGAAGTCGCGCTTAGTGCCCATGTGGGAGTCATGGATCGGCTGCCAGAAGCTCGGCCAGCCGGTGCCCGAGTCGTATTTGTGTTCGCTGGAAAACAAGGGGAGGTAGCAGCCGGCGCAAACGTAGGTGCCGGGCTCATAAACCTTGTCCAGTGGACTGGTGCCGGCGCGCTCCGTCCCTTCGTCACGCAGCACTCGATACGCCGGGGCCGGCAAAATTTCCCGCCACCGTGCATCGCTCAACTCAAGGCGCCCAAACTCCATCGGCTCGCCGAGGCCGGCGTCCGACCTAGCGGAAGCGCGCTGGTTGCAGCCGCCCAGCCAGACTATCGGCAGCGCAAGCCCTAGGCCGGTTAGCAATTGACGTCGATTCATGGAGTGTTTTGGCATGGAGGCCCTCGCGGTCGATTAGTGTGTTGTACCAAAGAGACCGGGAGTGGGGCGTAAAGCTTTCAGGGAAGAAAGGTTGCAGGTTTCAGGTTTCAGGGAAAAACGGTTTCCGGTTTCCGGTTTCCGGAAAAGCCAAAACGTAGAGGACTTCGAGGGCAAGCGCTGACCGAGTGGCCGGATCAGCCCACCCTGAACCCTGAACCCTGAACCCTCTAGCCTTTCCCGTAAACCGTAAACCGTAAACCGAGTTCAAACCGCCTCCGAAAGATTCCCCTTCTCCTCCAGCCAGGCGCGGCGGTCGGCGGAGCGTTTTTTGGCCAGCAGCATGTCGAGGACCGCGTCGGTGCCTTTGTGGTCCTCGACGGTCAGCTGGACCAGGCGGCGGGTATCGGGGTCGATGGTCGATTCTCTGAGCTGTAGCGGATTCATCTCGCCCAGGCCCTTGAAGCGGGTCTCGGAAATCTTGCCCTTGAGTTTTTCTGCTTCGACCCGGGCCAGTATGCCGCGGCGCTCCTCGCCGTCCAGGGCGTAGAAGGTCTGCTTGCCGACGTCGATTCGATACAGCGGCGGCATGGCCACGAAGATACGGCCGGCGTCGACCAGCGGACAGAAATGACGCAGGAACAAGGCCGACAGCAGAGTAGCGATATGCAGTCCGTCGGAATCGGCGTCGGCCAGAATGATGACCTTGCCGTAGCGCAGCTTGGACAGGTCGTCGGATCCTGGATCGACCCCGATGGCAATAGCCAGGTCATGCACTTCCTGCGATCGCAGCACCTGGCCCGCTTCGGTCTCCCAGGTGTTCAGGATTTTGCCCCTGAGCGGCATGATGGCCTGGAATTCCCGGTTTCGGGCCTGCTTGGCGCTGCCGCCGGCCGAGTCCCCTTCAACGAGGAACAGCTCGGTTTCTTCGAGATCGGTCGAGGCGCAGTCGGCCAGTTTGCCGGGCAGAGCCGGGCCGGTCGTGACCTTGCGCCGAGCGACCTGCTTGCGCGATTTCTGGCGCTTCAGCGCGCTGTCGATGGCTAGCCGGGCGATGGCCTCGCCGTCGGTCACGTGGCTGTTCAGCCACAGGGCGAAGGCGTCCTTGACCACGCCAGAGACGAAGCTGGCCGCTGAGCGGGAGCTCAGACGCTCCTTGGTCTGGCCAGAGAATTGTGGATCGGCCAGCTTGATCGAAAGAAGAAAGCTCAGCCGCTCCCAGGCATCGTCCGGGGCCAGCTTCAGGCCGCGGGGCAGCAGATTTCGAATGGTGCAGAATTCGCGCAGGGCCTCAATCAGGCCGGTTCGCAGGCCGTTGGTGTGAGTGCCGCCGGCGGCAGTGGGAATCAGGTTGACGTAGGACTCCTGAACCAGTTCGCCTTCCGGCACCCAGCTCAGTGCCCAAGCCGCTTCCTGGTCAGCTCCGGAAAAGTCACCGGTGAATGGCGCGCTGGGCACGCACTCGCGCCCCGTCAAGCTTTCGACCAGGTAGTCAGTCAGGCCATCCTCGAACTGCCAGGTTTCGGTTTCATCGTTGACCTTGTCGTTCAAGGTCACCTTCAGGCCCGGGCACAGGATGGCCTTGGCCTTGAGCAGATGTTTCAGGCGTGGCCGCGAGACGTTGGCGGAATCAAAATAGCTGGGATCAGGCCAGAAATGCACCAACGTTCCGGTGTTGCGTTTGCCAACGGTATCGGTCACGGTCAATGGCTCGGCGGTATCGCCATGCTCGAAGGCGATTTCATGGACTTGCCCGTTGCGCTTGATTCGGCAGACCAATCTGGACGACAGTGCATTGACCACCGAAACGCCGACACCGTGCAGGCCGCCGGAGAACTTGTAGTTGTTTCCTGAAAACTTGCCGCCGGCGTGCAGTCGGGTCAGGATCAGCTCGACACCGGGCAGTTTGTGTTCTGGATGGGGGTCAACCGGCATGCCGCGGCCGTCGTCGCCGACCTCCACCGAACCATCCCTATGCAGAGTCACTTCAATTGTTTTGGCGTGACCACCCAGGGCCTCATCGACCGCATTGTCGACGACTTCGGCGACCAGGTGGTTCGGGCGGGTTGTATCGGTGTACATGCCCGGACGTCGCTTAACCGGTTCCAGTCCTTGCAGGACTTCGATGTCGGAGGCTTGATATTCAGTGCTCATGAGACCTTGAGGATCTTAAGTTCCAGGTCCACAAGGGTACCTTTTAACGGCGATTAGTGGCGTTTGAATGATCGAAAGCCGCCTATTCGAGGATCAACTCTTCTGCTGGCTGGCGAAGGTTATAGCGCGAGGCCATGGCGGCCCCATAGGCACCGGTGTTGGCGATTAGGATTATGTCGCCTTCCCTGCACTCAGGAAGCAGGCGGTCCAGGCCGAGGACGTCGCCGGTCTCGCAGATCGGACCGACTACGTTGTAGACGTGATCTCCGGGGGTGCTTAGCCGAGTCAGGTTGACGATCTCATGCCAGGCGCCGTAGAGAGCCGGTCGAATCAGAGAGTTCATGCCGGTCGCGATGCCGACGTAGCGAATATCGCCCTTGCCCTTAGTCTGGTTGACGCGAGCCAGGAGCACGCCGGCTTCCGAGACCAGGTAACGGCCGGGCTCTAACCAGATTTCGACCGGGCGGACCAGGTCGCGTTTGAGCTTGAGCAGGCCGGCGTCAAGTGCGATCAGGTCCAGCGGTAGATCATCGCCGCGATCGGGCACGCCCAGTCCGCCGCCCAGGTTGATGACCTTGACGTCCGGCAGTTCACGGGCGGCCTCACCGAGGGTTTCAAGCGTTCGATGCCAGTTGTCCGGATGAAGGATGCCGGAGCCGGTGTGGGCATGCAGCCCGGTGATTCGAATGTCATGAGCCACACACAGGCTGGCGAGATGGTCCAGATCGCTCAAGGGCACGCCAAACTTGGCGTTGCTGCCGGCGGTTCTTACCATCTTGTGATGGCCCAGGCCGCTGCCGGGATCCAGGCGAAGGAAGATGTCGTGGCCGGCGAAATCGGTTCCCCATTGTTCGATCACGTAGGCGTTGTCAATGGTAAGACGCAGACCCTCTCTCAGCGCCTGTCGCAGCTCGCTTCGACTCGCGAAGTTCGGGGTCAGCAGCATGCTGTCGCGCGTTAGGCCCCTGACCTGCTTTAGGGCATGATGCGCTTCGTTCAAAGAGACGCATTCCACGCCGAGGCCCTCGTCGACCAGTGTTTGCAGCAGAGCCGGATGCGGATTGGCTTTCATCGAATACAAAACCTGGTCTACGGACCGCAGCTGCTTGAGTCGTTGCGCGGCTGCTCGCACCTCAGTGGCAGCATAGACATAAGCGCAATCGCGCTCAGTCATCAGACCCAACAAATCTGGGGAGCGATCGCGCCACCAGGGGTGGTAGATCGGGCGATTCGTGTCGTCCCGGAACAGCTCTTCCCAAGTTGCCCCGAATACCATGTCGCCGCCCATGCCGCCTGGAATCACCTGCTGGTGAAGCTGCTGCACCAGGCGGTCAGCGTGTCGGGATTCGACGACAAAGGTTAAATTCAGATCGTTCGCGGCCTGACTGACTTGATAGATTCGGCGCTGCTCGAAGACTTCCAGGGCAGGTCCGAGGCGGTGCAGGATGGTGCGTATCCCGAGGCCGACCAGGCTGACGGTCGCGCAATCGGCCATAACCTCGACCCGGCAGTGTTGCTCCAGGCGAGCGACCAGATCATTCAAGGCCTGTGACTCGGCCAGGTTGGCGCTCGGGTCCAGGGGGAGCGTGACGTTGGATTCCGAGGTCGAGATCTGATCGACCGACAGGCCTGCAGTTTTGAATTCGGCGAACACGTCGGCCAGAAAACCGACCTGCTGCCACATGCCGAGTCCTTCCAGAGAAATCAGGGTGATGCCCTTGCGCTGAACGATGGCCTTGACCTGGGCGCCGTGGTCGCGCGTGTCCGCGGTGATCCGCGTCCCTTCAATGTCAGGGCGGTCGGTCTGGCGTAGCCAAAGCGGAATGCGCCGCGCCTGGAGCGGAATCAGCGAGCGCGGGTGGAGCGCTCGCGCACCCATGGCGGCCAGTTCCTGGGCCTCTCGGTAGCTCACCTGCTTGAGCAGGCGTGCGGCGGGAATTCGGCGCGGGTCGGCCGTAAACAGTCCGGGCACGTCGGAGTGAATTTCAACGCGTTCGGCATCAAGCATAGCCGCCACCAGGGTGGCCGAGGTGTCCGAGCCACCACGGCCCAGCACGACGGTGTCGCCGCGCGTGTTTGCAGCCAGGAACCCAGGCATCACCTGCACCGGCGCGCGTGTTCCAAGTCGTGCAGCCAGATCGCTTGCCGTATCGATCGGGCAATCAGCCGACAGGTAGTTGTTGCTGAATCGCTTGTGCGGGTGATCCTGGGTGATCAGAAATTCTCTAGGATCCAGCCAGTCGACTGGCAGCGACTGGTCGGCAAGCCATTGCGCCCCGATCCGGCTGCTCATTAGCTCACCCATGGCAATCAATCGCGCATGCCAGGCGGCATCATCGGTTGCACCCATCTGGAGTAGCCCAGACAAGTCGTCGAGCTCCTGATCGAGAAGGCCCTCAGCCAGACCGAGTTCGCCCATCAGGTCGATGTGGCGTCGTCGAATCTCATCGAGCAATGCCCCGTCATCGAGTGCCCCATCATCGATTGCCCGCGATTCGAGCAGGTCGGTGATGCCGCGGATGGCCGAGACCACGACAACGACCGAGCGTTCGGCGCAGAGTGCTTCGGTCACTCGTTGCGCAATTTGTTGCCAGTGGCTGGGCCTGGAAACCGAGCTTCCGCCGAATTTGAGGACTCGCCAATGGCTGGATTGTGTTTGGTTCATCGGTTACGGTAGGGAGTTCTATGGGGGATGCCTCGACAGGCAGCGACTTTTTGATGACACGTTTTGGCCAAATTTTACGCTATATATAGAGCATGAGTCGGCCGTCAACAGTCATCAAAGCGCGTCGTTCGGTGGGGGCAAGTGAGACCGGTCGAGTTCGCGACAACAACCAAGACGCCATCCACTCGGATGACGCCACCGGCCTGTGGTTGGTTGCTGACGGTATGGGAGGGCATGCTGGAGGCGCTCGCGCCAGCGAAATTGCTTGCGCCAGCATTATCTCCAGCCATGAGCAGGGAGACAGTCTGAGGCTTTCGGTACTCGAAGCTCACAAGGCCATTCGCGGCGAGCAAACCGAGCGTCCGGAATTCGGCGACATGGGGACGACCGTCGTTGTGCTGTCTGAGAATGAAAATGCTTACGAAATCTGTTGGGTTGGCGACAGTCGTGCCTACCGTTTTTCACCAAAAACGGGCGTGCTCGAGCTTCTGACACGAGACCATAATGTCGCTGGAATGCTAGTCGCGGCGGGCGCTTTGAGCCCGGAAGAGGCCTCGCGCCATCCTCAGCGTCACGTGCTCACAGACTGCCTGGGCCTGACCGGGGAGCATGAGCCGCGCATCGGCAGCCTGCAGGATCGTTGGAAAAGCGGCGAATGGCTTCTTCTTTGTTCAGATGGCCTCAGTGGTGAATTGAGTGATCGCGAAATAGAAAGCATCCTGAAGCGGAGCACAAGCCTGGATTCGGCGAGTGCGGCCCTCATTGAGCGTACCCTAGAGGCGGGTGCGCACGACAATGTTTCAGTCGTTTTGATCGAGTGTCCGGCGGGCATCGAAGACCCAGAGCCGACCGGGATGCGCTGGCCATGGCCGTTCCGCCGTCGCTCGATATAATCGACGCTAGCGGCAAGGCTTGATCATCAGCGCGTCGAGCGTGATAGTTGGCATCCAATCACGATATAGACATGGGGTAGGTAGGGTGGACGTAAATGAAATTGCGAGGAAGGTGGTGAGATGAGCACAGAGAAGGAGAAAGCACAGAAGGAAGCAGAGCGCGATCACGGCCCTCAGGGCACGCATGTTTTCAGTCGCGGTGAAGTAGATCGCCTCATTGAAGACGTGGGCTCGGATATAAACGAGTCGCGAGACGCCCATTTGAAGGGAGTCAGCGAGGGAGTTCGTGACCAGGTCTTTGCATTGCGCGGACAGCGCGTGGTGCTGGGTCGCGCGCCCGGTTGCGATCACGTCATATCGGATGCCAGCGTGTCATCCGAGCACGCACGCATCTCGCGCGAGGGGGGCAGCTGGCGTGTCGCCAACTTGTTGTCAACCAACGGGACCTTTGTTAATAACAACAAGATTTCCAATGGCATCCTCAAAGAAGGTGATCGACTGCGTTTGGGACGCGTCGAGTTCATCATGCACGACCCTGAAGGCTCTCCAGAACACAGTGACGCTGGGGGATCGTTCGTGCGCTGGCTGCCTTGGATCGGCGCTGCGGTCGTCGCCATTGCAATCGCCTGGATTGCCCTGAGTTGATGTGATGCCAATGGGTCGGCGGCCAACAATCAGGGCATACTGATGGAGCGTATCGGGCGCTACCAGGTCGAGCAAGAACTGGGTCGCGGAAGCATGTCGATTGTTTATAAAGCTTTCGACCCGCGCATTGATCGATTTCTGGCGGTTAAGGTCCTGCGCGAAAAGTTCGCACGTGACGTGACCTCACGTCAGCGATTCCTGCGAGAGGCACGCTCTGCGGGCGGGTTAGGGCACCCCAACATCGTTACTGTGTTCGATGTAGGGCAGATTGACGGGGTGCCCTTTATGGCGATGGAGTTGCTTGAGGGCGATACGCTGGACGACCGGCTCCAGGAGCAGGAACATCTTAGCGTTCGCGAGGTGTTGGAGATTGGCGTCCAACTCAGCTCAGCTTTGAGCTACGCGCACGAGCGCGGCGTGATTCATCGTGATGTCAAACCTGCCAACGTCTATTTCGATGCGGGGACAGGGGTTGCCAAGCTGCTGGATTTCGGCATTGCCGGAGTCAACTCTCTGGAAAAAAATTCCTCTTCAGATAACGGGCTGATCGCCGGAACGCCAGCCTACATGTCGCCGGAACAAATTGCCGGTGATCTTCAGGATGCGCGCTGTGATCTCTACGCCCTGGGTGTGGTCTTGTATCGCCTGCTGGCCGGTCGTCTCCCCTTCGATGAACCCAATCTGAGTCAGCAGATGGCGAAAGTGATGCGCGAACCGCCGCCGCCTTTAGAGCCACTCAACCCGGACACCCCGGTCGAGCTCATCGAACTGACCCATCGCTTGCTGGCTAAAAAGCCAGCGGCGCGCTACGGCAGCGCCAACGAGGTGCTCGACGAACTACAGGATATTCGTTCCAGCTTGAACCGCGGGTTATTGGCGTCCGCACGGCAGCGCAGTGCCTACTGGCGCTGGCCGCTGGCGGTTGGTGCCCTGGTCGCGCTGGTTTTGATGCTGGGCCTCAGCTACGTGTATCGTTCCCAGAATGCCGCGATGGCCAGTGCCACGTTTGGGTTCGGCGAGGGGCTGGCTTCGGTTGTGGCTAGGGAGATCGCCGAGCCCCTGCTGCTGGAAGACAGTGCCGCTCTTGGAAATCTGGTGTCGGACTTTGGTAGCAATGCCCAAGTGCTGTACCTGCATATCACCGACCGTAGCGGCACCATTCAGTCGTCTACCAATCTATTTTTGCAGGACGAAGCCGTACCGACCTGGCCCAACGCCGTGGTCAGGCGAGATGAGACCACAATCCGAGTCCTTCAGGCCGAAGATGGCAATCTTGAGTTTCAGGTACCGATCCGCTTTCAAGCCCGTCGCGTGGGCGAGGTCTATCTGGGGCTTGATGGTTCAGAGTTGTCCGCCGCCGCACGCGGCACGCTCAGTATGATGGTGCTGGTCTTTCTCGTAGCCATGCTCGTGATCATGGTGTCGATCGCGATTCTCGTTCGGCATCAGCGGCGCTTGATTGAACGCGTCGGCTGGGGCTTGCGGCGCATGGGGCAGGGCCAATACGATTTCCGTCTTGAGGGTCATCGTCGCGATGAGTTTGGCAATCTTTATCGTCGCTTCAACGATATGGCGATGCGGCTGGAAGAACGCCATGGCGTGCGACATTCGGTGCGCAGCGAGTCGGAGATGGCAACTATCAATCTTGATATGAATGAAATCGATGATTCAGACGCGCTCTCACAGACCGCCATTCTTTCCAGACGCGATTCCCCCGATGCAGCAGCACAGGGCAGGAAGGCCAATGAACCAGTGGAAGGCGACGGCGGTGATGAGGATTCAGTCGAACCGGAGAATATTAAGCGCTTCCCAGGCGGCCAGCGCTAAATGCCCAGCTCACGTCGCTATTCCAATACTCAGCAGTTTTGGGTATAGACTTGCGTACTCAGGCGCCCGATGCGCCCTTGAATTTTCCGAGCACCACCACGGTTTTTCCCCGGGCGCGAATTGTGCCGTCATCCTCAAGGGTTTTCATAACTCGCCCTGCCATTTCACGTGAGCAGCCCACGATGCGACTTAGTTCCTGCCGGGTGATCTTGATCTGAGTCCCCTCGGGATGCGAGACCGCGTCGGGCTCCATGCACAGATCGATCAGCGCCTTGGCAATTCGGCCCTGCGTGTCAAAGAAAGCCAGGTGGAACACCTTACGGCGGGCTTGCATCAGACGCTGAGCCAGTTTCGAGCCCAGAGCCGTGAGTATGTCGATCGCATGATCAGACAGTTCATTGTCCAGCGCTTCACGCAGACGAACGTAAGAAACCTCGGCCAGTTCGCATTTGGACCGAGTGCGAACCAGCACCTCGCGCTCCCGCGGCTTCATAAACAGGCCCATCTCTCCTAAGAAATCCCCCGGATTGAGATAGCTGAGTATCAGCTCACGACCGTCATCGCCTTCGGTTGAAACCGTCAGGGAGCCTTCGATAACGTACATCAGGGACTGGCCGGAATCGCCGGGTCGCATGACCGTACTCTTGGCTGTGTAATGCTGCCTGCGGCAGATCGAAAGAAATTTATCCATTGCCTCACGGTCAACGGGGTAGAACTGGAAATCTTGCATTATGCTCTGATAACCCTTCTTGGCTCGTTCCGTCGATCGCTGATACCAATCGAGAGTGAATACGTGATAGTGATCTCAATTCTGCCTTGAAGCTTGACCGTCGTCAAACGGATTCACGGTGGCAGACATCGGCGGAGCAGACACGGCGGCTGGAAATCGTGACGCCGTATCGTCGATAATGCGCAGCCCCCGACCCATACGCCAAGGAAAGTAATACTGATGAGCTCCCGCCGAATAAAATTGCACGGTTTCAACAATCTGACAAAGGCGCTGAGCTTCAATATCTATGACATCTGCTATGCCACCAACGAGGAGCAGCGTAAGGATTACATTGCCTACATCGATGAGGCCTACAACGCGGAAAGACTGACTCAGATCCTGACCGATGTCTCCAATATCATCGGCGCCAACATTCTCAATATCGCGCGTCAGGATTACCACCCGCAGGGTGCCAGCGTGACAATGCTGATCTCGGAAGAACCGGTGATCGATCAATCCGACGTCGGGTTGGCGGCGCCCGGCCCTTTGCCAGAGACGGTTCTAGGGCATTTGGATAAAAGCCACATTACCGTTCACACCTATCCAGAAGCCCATCCGCATGACGGTATCTGCACCTTCCGGGCCGACATCGACGTCGCGACCTGTGGCGTGATTTCTCCGCTCAAGGCGCTGAACTATCTGATCCACTCGCTGGAGTCCGACATTGTCACAATGGACTACCGGGTCCGTGGATTTACCCGTGACGTGCGCGGACGCAAGCACTTCATAGACCACAAGATTACCTCAATCCAGGACTTTCTGAGCCGCGACACCAAGACCGCCTACGACATGATCGACGTCAACGTCTATCAGGAAAATCTGTTCCACACCAAGATGCGGCTGAAGGATTTCGATCTTGACGACTATCTATTCAGCATTCGCGCCGAGGACCTGGATAAGCGCGATCGGCAGCGCATCGAGCGGCGCCTAAAACAGGAAATGCAGGAATTGTTTTACGGTCGGAATCTTTGAGGAGGATTCAGTCAAACCAGACCCAGTTTCCTTCGGCGTCCATGTGCCTAGGGCGATGATTAGCTTGTCCGGCTCGTCCTGCAGTTGGCTGCTACCGTTTCAAGGGAGTCTTGATCGCCGCCGCGATCCAGTCGCGCAGTTGAGTGACGTCTTCCGGCGCCAGTCCGGACTGCAGGCTGATCCCGGCACTGCCCTGTAACTCCTGGTCCAGCTGACTGTTGAAGTAGCCATGGTCGATCAGCCAGGTTTCGAGCTGATCGATATTGTCGCTGCGAAAGCGGCTGACCTTGCCCTCGCGCAGTGCCTCGAGGAGCGCCTTCGGATCGCCGCCCAGTTCCTCGTTGAGCGATCGAACTCGGTCCGAGAAGTTGTCGCTGATCGCTTCGCTGTCCGCCAGAGCACGGTCATCGACGGGACGGTTGTTGTTTCGGCGCCAGTCGTCCAGAATCAATCGTGCCGCCAGAATGCGTTTTTCCAATCGATCGGCGGCCGCCCCGCTGATCAGCTCGCGAGCCTGGGAGGATGAAAGAAACGATTCGAGTTCTCCGAGCCGGGCAAGCTCATAGCGGACAAGCTCGGCGACTTGTTCGATCTCGTCTTGCAGGATGTGGAATACGTGCATCGAGCCCGCATCGCGCCACGGTGATATCGCATCCACACCGGCGGCCACGGCCCAGTCTTCTGGCGCCATGTTTGATGGATCGGGGATGCGAACGTCTTTGGGCGCGCTCGACGGCATGGTCAACTTCAGCGCCTCGATGTGACCAGCCCGAACTTCCGCCATGTCGATCAGATGGGGCGCTGGCCCGTCGCCTGCCCACTCGGTCCAGGCCTGAGCGTCGTCGCGTTGTGCAGTCAGATAGACCATCTGTCGACCCTCTGCGACGATTTCCTGTACCGACGCGACCACGGCCTGATAACGATCCGGATCGGTTGTCGTCAGTACCTCGTCCATGAACACCGGCAAGGGTTCCGCCCGATCCTCCAGGCGCTCGATCCAAGCCAGCCGCACGGCCAGCAGCAGCTGAACTCGGGTACCGGTCGAGAGCTCACTGATCGCTCGTTCGCGACCGTCGCTAGTGTCAAGGGCAGAAAAGTGGTCATTGTGGAAACGCAGGCGATAGCGGTGCCGAGTGAAACGCTCGAACCAGTGTCCGGCCTGAGTCAGAGCCGCCGGTTCATTGCTGACTTGATGCGTTTCACGCACGTCCTCGATCAGCAGGTCGGCCGCGCCGCAGAGCAGGTGGTCGTCCAGGATGCGGCTAAGATCGCGTCGAACCTGATCGCGCTCGCTGGCGAGCTGCTGCAGCTCCCGCCGTTCCAGCACGTCCTGATGCCGCGTCTGGATTTCACCGACACGCTGGTTGATCTGGTCACGTTCTGCGACCCTGGCCGCCAATTCTGCGTGCCGGCGTTCAAGCGGTTCGCGGGCTTGCTCCCGGGCCATTCGAATAAGCTCTGCCTCCTCGACGAGGCGGGCTTCGAGCCGACTGATCTCGGTGGTTTGATCGCGTCGCGCTTGTTCTAATTGACGCCAGGGCTCGATCTGGTCGATACGAAGGGCAAGCCCTTCGCGATCGTCGGGCCCCAATCCGGCTTGAACGAAGATCGGATCACGCGCGCCACGGAGCTGCTTGATGTCGACGTTCAGCTCATTGATGCGTTGTTCGAGCGCTGTGGCTTCGTTGTGCAGCTCTGCATTTCGTCGCATGCGTGGCGTGAGCTGATGCACAATCGCGGCCAGCGTCCGGCTACCCTCGGCCAGCTCTTTCCTTGCATTGACGGAAGCGGCGGACGACTCATCGAAACCGTGTCGCTGCAGGCGCGCTGCAATGGTTTCTTTCAGAGTGGCGTAGCGCTTCTCGAGCGCCTTGAGTTGGGTTTTTGCCTGCAGCTGGGCCGACTGTCGGGTCTGCCAGTCGTACAAATGACGACACCAGAGCAAGAAGCCGGTTTCCAGGCGCGCGCCGGCGTTCACGCCGATGTCTTGAGCGAAATCCGTAAGCTTCCCCCGAGCCTGGTCGAATTTGACCCTCTGGCGGTTGAGCTGGTCGCGTACCTCCGCTGATCGTGCCTGGCTAATCTCATGTCGTGTCGCCGATTCCAGCTCCAGGTCCATGCGCTCCAGCCGTGCTTCGACTTCGTCTTCGGTCCAACCTAGCGGCGCGTCAATGTCCGTGGCCAGATAGGCCTTGACCGCCTGGTCCTGGTCGCGCCAGCGTAGGGCGAAATTCCCCAGCAGGCCCAGCGGGACCCCAATCGCGATCAGAATCAGCATGATCAGTTCGGGCAGCGCCTCGAGCTCCTGGGGTCCCAGCAGCCGCCAGGAGGCGAGCCCTGCGGCGATGCTCAGGCCACCCCACAGCACGCCCTCCAGGGCGGAGGTGCGGGCGCCGTCTAGCCATTGCTGCAGAGCCTGCCGCGCTTCACGTAGGTCATCCTGCGAGCGACCGGTGAGGTTAGACGAGATATGGGTACGCGTTAATTCGCCGGTCAAGGTGCGAATCTGCTCGCGCATCGCCTGAACGCGGTCAACAAGTTTCTCCAGCTCTTCCAGCGCGCTCTGATCAAGCTTCTCGGCGGCCTTGAGTCCGTCGATCATGCCCAGACGCCGGGCGGCCAAGTCGGTCGCGCCTGTCAGCTTTTCGATGTCATCGCGACGCTGTTCAATGCGCTGTTCCAGCTCGGCCAGGCGATCTCGGTCATCGGCCAGCTCGGCCTGCAGGGCTTCAAGGGTCTGTGGGTCGACGCTGCCACTCTGCTCGAGCTGCTGACGGGCGGCGTCCAGGGACGCGCGCGTCGAGGCCAGCTCCCTTGTGCGCTGCTGCAGCTTTTGATCGGCCTGCTGCAGGCGCTCCAGCTCGTCACCCCGCAGGCGATCCATGCCGCTGGGGAATTCCTTGTCCTGGGTGTGCTCAAGAGCATCGCGTTCGGCGATTGCATCGGCCAGGGCCAGCGCGTCTTCGATGGCGCGCAGCTGCCCCGCAGCGTCTGCGGTCTGCTCAAGCTGCCCACGCAGACGACTCAGTGTGGCCAGTTCGTTGTCCAGCTCGGCGTATTCGGCTTCCTTGGCGATCACGCCCTGATTTAGTTGGCTGAGCTCCTGAGCAAGCTTTTTCGGACGCGGAGGCGGGGTTAGGGTCTTTTGCTGTAGGACCGCGTCCAGGTCATAGCCGCCGGCGAGCAGCGTGCGCAGATGGGCTGCAATATGCTGATCCGTGTCGCCCAGGGCGTTCAGGTCCTCGGCGTGAATCAAGAACGCGCCGGCTGCGTCTATCGGAGGCAGGCCAGGCGGGTCGATCGACTGCCCGTCGGCCAGCCAGTTGACGTGGTGTCCACGACGCTCGCTGACCAGCGTCTGGTCGCCGCGCTGCCATTCTGCCTGCAATTCGGCATAGGCGGTCTGGCTTTGCGGATAGAGCATAGCGCGCAACGCCCGAACCAGGCTTGATTTCCCGGACGCATTTGGACCAGTGACTACGTTGACGGCGTCAGTTTTGAACTCGACCTTGAAGCCGGGGTCGAGCCCGGGCAGCACGCGAATCTGCAGCGATTTCAGCTTCATTAGCTCGACTGACTTCGCTGGTCGATTAGGGCACCCAGGCTGAGCAACGCAGCCCGCTCGAGATAGCCTGCAAGGTCGGCATCGCTAAGCGCCGGATTGAGCCCTTTGAATTCGCGTGCCTTCAGCAGTTGATCGAATCGGTTGCGGGTCTGTTGAATCAGTCGCGCGTGCTCTTCACCCTCTCCGCTGCGCAGCGCCAGGACGCGTTGGGCGAGCAGGCCGCAGGGATCGTTTTGTTCGGCCAGTCGACCGAGCTCGATCTCCGGCTCCAGCGCCAGGTCGATCTTGTCGATGAAACACTGCGCACCGTGTTCGGACCACGGGCGATTGTCGGCCATCAGCTCTTCGGCTGCACCACGCAGTGCGGCAGCGATTCGACTGCGGCCGGTCAGGGTCAGGCGCAGTCCCAAGACCTCAGGCAGGTTCTCGTCCTGGGCCAGGCGCGTGAGACTATTCCGCGCGCACTCCAGCACCCGCGCGGCGAGACCGTCAGCGCGTTTCAGTTCGGACAGGTCCAGCGAATGGGCTTCGTAGCGCAGCGGAGCCAGGATCAGCTGCTCGGCCTGGACCCTGCCCTGATCGGTCTTGATCAGCCACGGTCCGCGATGCCCGGTCTCCGAAGCACGCAGTGCGCTGACCGAACCCAGGTAACCGATCGGACGCTCAGCGCTGAGATCATCGGGCTTGTGGATATGGCCCAGCAGCCAGGCCGAGACCTTGGCCGCGGCCAGGTCGGATGAGCTGACCGGCGCATGCCGACTATCGCGCTGGTCGCGGTCGCAGTGGAGCAGGCCAATCCGGACCCGATTAAGGGCTGTATTTGGGAAGTCAGCGAGCGGGCTCTGTCGGACTTCGGCCTGCGGAAAGGACCACCCGATCAGCTCCAGGTCGTTAATCTCGACCGCTTCCCACCGACCGCCCGCGCCCAGCAGAGTCAGGTGGTCCAACTCGGCGGCTAGCCGCGGGAGAACATAGACATCATGATTGCCCGCCACGGCGAAGGTCTGGATGCCGGCCGCCGCTAGTTTCTCCAGCCCAGACTTGAGCTGCCCGTAGGCGACAAAGAAATCGCGTGACTGCTCGACCAGGTCGCCGGCCAGCACCACGGCATCGACCTTTCGGTTGATCGCCTCATGCACGCAGCGCACCCATGCTTCGTCCGGGCCGAGGCCTCTGCGCTGGGACTGTAATTCCTCTGGCAGGTTGGCCGGCAGGCGTCCCAGGTGCATGTCACCGATGGCAAGAAGGGTGGTCATTCAATAGTTGATCGGCTTTTTGGGGCACGCGATTCGAGTTCTTTCGACGATAAAGCAATCCCGTCAGCGCGACAAGATGCAGCTCGGGAACAGCAATCAATTCGACGCCTTATTTTCGACCTCATGAAGAGCGTCTTCGGCGACCATCCAGTCCGACTCCAGATCGTCTAAGCGGGCCTGGAGCGAGGCCTGCTCGGCCAGCGTGCTCTTGAGGACTTCGGCCTGATCATCATCGTAGATCGAACTGTTGCTGAGCCGGTCTTCAAGCGCTTTCAATTTGGCACTGGTCTGGTCGATCTCGCGGGTCAATTTATCGACCTTGTTGCGCAGGGGGCGAATACGGTTACGGAAGTCGGCCTGATCACGCCGGGCCTGCCTGCGGTCGATCGCCTTGTGCGCCGTGTTGTCCGATTCCGTCGCGCCGGTCCTGTCTTCCGAGGCATTGGCGCCGCGTTCGGCAAGCCACCTGCGATAGGCCGCCAGCCCACCGTCGAAGGGACGCACGCCGCCATCGCTGGCCAGCCAGTAGCGATCCACCGTGCTCGAGAGCAGATGGCGATCGTGCGAGACGGTGACGACCGCGCCGTCGAAACCCTGCAGAGCCAGGGTCAGCGCATGGCGCATTGCCAGATCGAGATGGTTAGTCGGCTCATCGAGTAGCAGCAGATTCGGCGCACGCCAGACCAGCAGCGCCAAAACCAGCCTGGCTTTTTCGCCGCCCGAGAAGTCGGCCACGGCCTGAGTCGCTTGATCGCCACGAAAATCGAAGCCGCCCAGGTAGTCGCGCAGCGGCTGCTCCGGCTCATTCGGGGCTAGACGCTGCAGGTGGACGAGGGGACTGGCCTCTGAGTCGAGTTGTTCAACTTGGTGCTGGGCGAAATAGCCGACCCGCAGACCGCGACTGGCGGTGACCGTCCCGCTCAGAGGCTCCAGGTCGCCGGCCAGCGCGCGCACGAGCGTCGACTTACCGGCGCCGTTGAGACCCAGCAGGCCAATCCGGTCCCCCGGCGCCAAACTCAGCGAGACGCTGTCAAGCACGGTGATCTGGTCTTCATCCTGGCCATAACCCAACCGCAGGCCGTCGAGGTGGAGCAGTGGATTGGCTGCTCGCGGCGGTTCCGGGAAGGCGAAGTTGAACGGAGAGTCAGCGTGGGCTGGGGCCACCTTTTCCATCCGTTCTAGCGCCTTGATCCGACTCTGCGCGGCTTTTGCCTTGCTGGCCTTGGCCCGGAAGCGGTCGATAAAGCTCTGCATATGGGCCATTTCACGCTGCTGCTTTTCAAAGCGCGCCTGCTGATGGCTCAGGCGCTCGGCCCGGGTGTGCTCGAAGTCGCTGTAGCCGCCCTTATAGGCGACCAGTTCGCGGTGCTCGATGTGCAGCACCGAGTCGACGACCTGATCGAGAAAGTCGCGGTCGTGGGAGATTACGATCAGCGTGCCTTCGTAGCGCTTCAGCCAGTCCTCCAGCCACAGCACCGTTTCCAAGTCCAGGTGGTTGGTCGGCTCGTCGAGCATCAGCAGATCCGATGGGCACATCAGGGCCTTGGCCAGCGACAGCCTGATTCGCCAGCCGCCGGAGAACTCGCCGAGGGTCTGCTCGTGCTCGTCTGGCTTGAAGCCGAGTCCATTCAGCAAGCTTCCTGCCCGAGCTCGTGCAATGTAGCCACCGGCGTCATCCAGCGCTGCATGGGCCAGCGCAATCGCTTCGCCGTCACCGGCCGCCTCCGCTTTGGCCAGGCGGGTCTCGGCGCTACGCAGACGGTCGTCTCCATCGATCACATATTCGATGGCCGGGCGATCCAGCTCGTGAATCTCCTGAGCCATCGATGCCAGGACCCAGCCTTCGGGGACCTGAGCCTCACCATCATCGGCGCTCATCTGTCCCTGCAGCAGCCGAAAAAGACTGCTCTTGCCGCAGCCGTTTGGCCCAATCAGCCCGACCTTATGGCCAGGGAAGATCGTCGCCGAGCTGTGCTCGATCAGGGGCTCGGGGCCGTGACGAAGAGTAAGGTTGCTGATCTGGATCATGAAAAGCTTGCTTTTGCCTGGTCGTTTTTTGGATTGCCGTTGGGCATTGTACGGGGGGATTATCTTTGGGGGCTTTCGGAAGTTGCATTGCTCGCCCGGCGCCATTGACTTTCCTGCCTCGCAGCGATAAACCAAACAATCGTCGTTGACTCCCATATTGCGTAGCGACGAACCACCAAGCGCCTTTGCCTTTCGTCTCAAGAAGGCAACGCCGCCAGGCGATTGCTCTACCCCCCCTGCTATCATCCAAATCGAATCCGCAGGTCATCGCCGCGCCGACAACTCCGAAGTGACTAGCCTCTCCTACACCCTGAAACATCACCCTCGAGCCCGGCGGGTCAAGCTGCGCGTCGATCCCGGCGGCGAGCTGACCGTCACGGCGCCGCGATCGGTGCGTCGTTCGCAGGTCGATGCCTGGGTGGCCGAGCGTTCGGAATGGGTGAAGTCGGTACGGGCGCGGCAGATGCGGTTACGATCGGACCTGGATGCTGCCACCCTGGGTCCGCGTCCGCAGCGCATTGATCTGCCCGCTATCAATGAGCAGTGGGCCGTGTGCTATTCCGAAGGACATGGCGAGCAGCTTCGGCTGCGAGTGGGAGCGACGCACGATCCGCGCAAGTTGAATTTCACCCTGCCCGCCGACGATTTTGCGGGGACGGATCAAAGGGTTGCTGCCCGGCTCCGCCGCTGGTTACGGCTGCGCGCCGATCAGGCCCTCTCGCCCATGATCGACGCACTCGCGTGCCAGCACGGCTTTAATTACGCCTCGGTCACATATCGCAATCAACGCACGCGCTGGGGCAGCTGCTCGGCGACGGGTCGATTGTCGATCAACGCACGGCTGCTGCTGGCTAGTCCGGCAGCCTGTCGCTACGTGATCATCCACGAGCTGGTCCACACCGAACACCTGAACCACTCTCCGGCCTTCTGGACGCGCGTGGCGGCCATCGACCCGAATTACCGTGCCCACGAAAGCGAGCTTGACCACCTCAGCCAACGTCTGCCCGATTGGGTATGAGCCAAACCGACCAAGCAAACCAACCAAACTAAATGGTAGCTCCCACATGCAACGCATCTCGAACAACGCACACCCATGAACCGATTCAGGCTGTTGTGTGCCAAAGCCATCGGAACGTTTTCCATCCCCTGCCTGCTGCTGGGTTTGCTGTTCTTCGCCGCCTCGCTGACGCCCTCGCTGATTCCGCGTGGGCCGGCGGTGCAGGGTGTTTTGGGTGGGCTGGTCACGGCGCTCGGGTATCTGATTGGCCAGATAGTGGCTCTGCTGTGGCGGGCAGCGGATCTGCCGCGCCTGTCCGATCGGCCTGCGCGGCTGCTAACCATCGCCTGCACAGCCGTGATCGTCGCGCTGTTTATCTGGGTGCTGAGCTCTAGCCTGGACTGGCAGAATGCTCTTCGTCAGAAAATGGGCATGGAGCTGGCCGATGCCTTGAATTTGTTCCAGATCGGGCTGATCGCGCTGGCGACGTTTACCCTGTCATTTACTCTCGGGCGGCTGGTGGCTGGCCTGTTCCGCCTCGTTCGCCGCTGGTTCTACCGCGTGATGCCCCCTCGACGGGCGAACGTGCTTGGGCTGGTGGCGGTAGCGCTGATTCTTCTGGTGGTGACGCGCGACGGAATTCTGGACCGCTTGGTCATCGGCCTGGACGAAAGCTATGAGACGGCTCAAGCGCTTTTCGATGACGCGCCGCCGCTGCCGAGCGATCCACGAATGACCGGCAGCGCCGAATCCCTGATCGACTGGGCGGCGATCGGTGAGCCCGGGCGGGAATTCATTACCTCAGGGCCTGACGCCGAAGCTATTGCGGCCTTCACCGGGCGACCGGCACTGAACCCGATTCGGGTCTACGTTGGACGGGCCAATGGCGAGACGGCACGGGACCGCGCTGAACTGGCGCTGGCCGAGCTCAAGCGCCAGGGTGGGTTTGAGCGTAAGGTGCTGATTGTCGCCAGCCCCACCGGCACCGGCTGGATGGACCCGGGATCGCACGACCCGGTCGAATACATGCACAGCGGTGACATCGCCACTGTCGCTGCGCAGTATTCCTATCTGCAGTCCCCGCTGGCGCTGATACTGGAAACCAATACCGGCCTCGAACAGGCCACCGCGCTTCAGGAGGTCGTCCACGACCACTGGAAAGCCTTGCCCAGCGCAAATCGGCCGCGACTCTATGTACACGGCCTTAGCCTCGGCGCCTGGTCGTCGATGCACGCCACTAATCTTTTCCGGCTGCTGGATGATCCAATCGACGGCGCGTTTTGGGCCGGGCCGCCGTTTCCCTCAGCGTTCTGGAACTATGTTCAGCGCCAGCGCAAGCCGGGCAGCCCCTGGGTCTTGCCGACAATCGGTGATGGATCGCTGGTGCGATATGCCTCGCGCACCGCCGATGCCTCCGATGCGGTGGCTGACTGGGGTCGTATGCGTATCGTATTTCTGCAGTATTCCAGCGACCCGGTCGTTTTCTACGACCCGTCGTCGCTCTGGCGCGCGCCGCCGTGGATGCTCGATCCGCCGGCCGAGGACATGTCAGAACACTTCTTTTTCATGCCGGTGGTTACCCAGTTCCAGCTGGCGATGGATATGGCCCTGTCGTTTGGATCGCCGCCGGGCCACGGGCATGCATATTACGCCCACGACTACATCCCACCCTGGGTTCAGGCCACCGCTCCCGAGAACTGGACCCCGACCGATACCGAGCGTTTGAAGGCGCACTGCGACAATGGCTTTCAGATTGGTTGCTCGAACACCGCGCATGATCGGCCCCCTGGTTCGATGACGTTAGAATGAGGGTGGACGGGCTGCCAGCGCGGTGCCGTCATTCTTCAAGCATGGATAGGTCCTTGGGCGTTTTCGTCGCAGTACACAGCAACAAGCCTGACCGTAGACGGTGGACCGTCGCCCGCCCACGGGCGTCGATTCCCGCCCGTCTTATTCTCTTGCTGCTGGCGATGACCGGGCCCGTCCTTGCCCAGGGCATTGACGAGGTCGGGATGTCGGCCGAGTCAATCCAGGCGCGGATCGTCGAGCTGGAATCGGCTGAGAATTCGCCGGGCTCAGAGGCAGCGATTGCCGCGTATGAGACGGCCCTGGCCGATCTGCAAGCGCAGTCTGAATTCCAGGCGAGGGCTCGTGAACTTGAAGCTGCCGGAATCGAGGCACCGAGTCAGCAGTTGGAATTGCGCGAAGAGCTGGCCGCAGACCGGCGGGAGACGCCGCAGACGATCCTCGACGGCAGCGAGTCCATTGAAGAGGTCGAGCAGCAGTTGGCTCTGGCCAGAGCCGAGCTTCTTACGGCAGACCAAACCCTGCAGCGAATGATCGAGCGTGCCAGCGTGCTTGTAGATCGCCCTGAGCGCGCGCGGGAGCGTCTGATCGAGGCGGGCGAGGAATTCGAAGGCCTGCAAAATGCGCCAAGCCCTGCCACCGGGCCCACTGCTGATGGCGCGGACGAAGCGGAAATCGTAGCGGCTCGGGCACGTGCCTCGGCGCTAGCCGCTGAGATTGAATTTCTGGAACAGGATATTCAGACCCAGCCGGCACGGCTTGGCCTGCTGGATGCCAGGCGTGATGCAGCTGAACTACGGCTTGATCGAGCTCGCGGCCGCGTCGAAGCGCTTCAGAACGCACTGGCAGAGCGTCGCGGTCTTGAAGCCGAGCAAACGCTGGTCGATTCCGGCGCGGCTAGGCTGAGCGCGCTGACCGATTCTGAATTGATCGATGAAACCCTTCAAGGCAATGCTGCGCTGGCCCTGGAGCTGGCGGAAAGCAGCGAATCGACACGCCGGGTTGTTGAGGAGAACAGAGAGGCCCAGGAGCAGCTCGATTCTCTTCGCCGCCGTTTTGAAAGCGCGCGCCAGAAGCTCGAAATTGTTGGCCTCAGCCCTGCGCTGGGAAGCTTTCTCCAGGCCGAGCAGCGGGACTTGCCGGAGCCTCGGGAATTCGACCAGGCCTCGCAGCTGCGCGAGGAGCGGATTGCGGCGGCGGGCCTGCGCGGCCTGCAGCTGGAAGAGAATCTCGAAGACTGGCGGTTTGACACGCCACGGATCGAAGAGCTGATGGCCAGCATTCGGCCGGATCGACTAGGTGCGGTCAACGATCAGATCGAGCGTGTCGTTGAAGCTCGGCGTGACCTGCTGCGCCAGCTGATCGCGGCTAACAACGATTACCTGAGGATTCTATCGGAGCTTGAGACGACCGAACGCCAGGCGCTTCAGGTCATCGAGACCTACCGAGATTTTTTGTCGCGCAATCTGCTCTGGTTGCGCAACGAGCCGCCCCTGAGTCCAGCAAAGCTGTTGGCGGTGCCAGGCGAGCTGGTCAGAATCCTGGAATCGCCCGGATGGGTAGATGGGCTGCGCGTCATGGCGGTACACGTTCTGGTTTCTCCGCTACAGCTGACTGCCCTGGTCTTAGTGCTGATCGCGGCCTGGAAGCGACAGGCCGCGCTTGATCGACTTCGCGCCACGGCCAAGACGGTCGGCAAAGTCTCGGTCGACACCATGACCTCGACGCTCAAGGCTGTCGCGCTCACCCTGCTGATGGCCGTGCCTTGGCCGTTGCTGGTGCTGGTCACAGGCTGGCAGATGATTGAGGGCCCTGACGCCAATCAGGCATCGGGCGCTTTCGGCGACGCCCTGCTCAGAGTGGCTCCGATCCTGTTTTTTCTCCTGGTAGTGCGAAATCTGTGCTTGCCGGGGGGCGTTTCCGAAGCGCACTTTCAATGGTTGCCCGAGGCCCTTGCGACCCTGCGCCGTGAACTCTTTGTGCTGGCTCTTACGCTGCTGATCCCGGGCGTCTTTCTAATCCTGGCCTACCGGTTAGCCGAACCGGATCAGACCTTCGGTTTTGCCCAGTTGATCTATCTTCTGCCGGTCTTTGGCCTTGCGCGTTTCCTTTATCGTCTGCTGCGCCCGGGGCAATCCATCATCGAGCGCATGAAGCGCCGTCCTACCTTGGTCTACTCGCCCCGGCTGGGCTGGGCCTGGCTGATCGGGACCCTGGCTATTCCCGTGCTGATGGGAACGGTCGCGGTGGCCGGTTTCATGTATTCAGCCTCCATCCTGCTTGACCGGACCGTTCACACCCTCCTGTTTGCGCTGGCCCTGGCGCTGGTCAGCGAGCTGGCCGCGCGCTGGCTGCTGATCGCCAAACGGCGCGCCCGGCTGCAAGAAGTACTCGCACGCCGAGCCGCAGCTCGAGGAGGGGAGGATCGGGAGGTGGCTTCATCCGCAGCCGAGGGTGTGCCTGTGCCCGAAGCGGGAGAGGATCTCGCCAGCCTGGATTCGGACAGCAGAAAGCTGATCAATATTGTGCTCTTCATCGTCGCGCTGTTGGGTATCGTCGCCATCTGGTCGCCGGTGTTCCCCGCGCTGGTCAATCTAAGCGGAATCACGCTCTGGGAATACGCCCAGCAGAGCGCCGGCGAGCATATCGTGCAGCGCGTGTCGCTGGCCGACCTGCTGTTGGCGTTGCTGCTAGGGGCACTGACCTTCGCGGCCGCGCGCAGTTTGCCCGCGCTGGTCGAAATCATATTACGCCAGCGCGGTTCCTTGCCGTCCGGCAGTCGGCTGGCCTTTGCGACTCTCGCCCGCTACAGCATCGTCTTGATCGGTCTCGGCCTCGTTCTGTCGATTATTGGCGTGAATTGGTCCAAGCTCCAGTGGCTGGTGGCAGCCCTTGGCGTTGGCATCGGTTTTGGCCTTCAGGAAATCGTTGCGAATTTCATAAGCGGCCTGATCATTCTGATTGAACGACCCGTTCGCGTCGGCGATGTGGTCACGGTCGGCGAAGACACCGGTCGAGTGGTCCGGATTCAGATCAGAGCAACGACCATCAGAAAGTGGGATCAGCAAGAATTGATCGTGCCGAACAAGGAATTCATCACGTCGCGGGTCGTCAACTGGTCGCTTTCGGACGAAACCTGTCGAGTGTTTTTTATGATCGGAGTAGCCTACGGTAGCGACGTAGAAAGCGCGCTTCGGTTGATCGAAGAGGCCGCGGTTGAAAATTCGGTGGTGCTCGAGGACCCATCGCCATTGGTCACCTTCGAATCCTTCGGCGATAACTCTCTCAATCTTGGGCTGCGTTGCTACGTTCCGTCGGTGTCTGATCGGCTCGAGACCCAGACCGCCCTGCACGTGGCGATCAATCGTAAATTGACCGACGCGGGTATCGTGATCGCTTTCCCGCAGCGCGACGTTCATCTGGACACATCCAGTCCGTTGGAGGTCCGTTTGTTTGGTGGGGATTCTGCCCCTCAATCGAGCCGGTAAGCCGCCGATTAAGCTCGTGTCTGTCGTTTGGTCGGCGGCCTGGCGCACGATCCCTTCACCCGGCTCACCGGTATCATGGGGTAGCCCAAAGGCAGGCGGCCGGGTGGACGGTCCAAGGCGGTTTGTTTTTTTTTGCTGGGTAGAGATCAAGTCGTCTTTCGTCGCGTTAAACACTACCCATCTTGCAGGATCGACAAATCAGAGGAGATTATGGGTCAGCTTTTTGAACGATTTCGTTCGGGTGCGACAGACCGGCAGCCACAGAGGCTGATCGGCATCGGCCTTGCGGTGATAGCGGTAACGGCCCTGGTGGTCTTGACACGACCGGAGCCCCTGCCTGACTTCAAGGCTATCGAGCAGGTTGCCGAGCGCAAGCAGGCGTTCTTCGGGTTTCTGGCCCCGATGGTCAGGCACGCCAATGAGCACATTCGACAGGAGCGCGCGCGACTTCTTAAGATCGCCGAGGCGGCAGAGGCAGGCACGGATCCTGGGTGGTTCGACAGTCGCTGGCTTGCTCAGGCCTCCAAGAAATACGAGGTGAGCTGGGATTCAGATAAACCGCTAGCTGGAATCGACCTGCTGCGACGGCGCATCGACGTAGTGCCGGTGCCCCTTGCGCTGGTTCAGGCCGCGACCGAGTCGGGTTGGGGGCGATCGCGGTTTGCTGTCGAAGGCAACAATCTTTTTGGGCACTGGTGTTACCAAACAGGCTGCGGAATCGTTCCCTCCAATCGCGTTCCTGGAGCCATCCATGAGGTCGCGGCGTTCGAATCTGTACAAGAATCCGTGAATCGCTACATCTGGAACCTCAATACCCACGACGCTTACCAGCCGGTTCGAGAAATCCGCGCCGCTCTGCGACAGTCAGAGCAGCCGATTTCAGCGCTGGCGCTGGCCGATGGTCTGACGCGCTATTCGGAGCGACGCGGCGAATATGTCGAGGAGATCAAGACCGTGATTCGTGTTAATTCGGAATTTCTGGATCAAGCCGGAGCAGCGTTGGAGTGAGGCCTGCTTGGGTGCCGTATCTTATTGCGCTGTGTCTGGGCCTGAGTGCCGGTATCGGGCGCGCTGAAACCGATCATGCAGTGATCCTGGTCTATCATCACGTCAGCGACGACACGCCGGCCTCGACCAGCGTGACACCGGCGCAGTTCGAACGGCATCTGGAGTTCCTCGAAGCTGAAGGTTTTGAGGTCTGGTCGTTGCCGCGACTACTCGCTGCGGTTTTTGACCATGCTGAGCCGCTGCCGCCAGATACCGTTGCGATTACCTTCGACGATGCCTACGAGTCGGTATTCTCAGTGGCCAGGCCGAGGCTGGATGCACGCGGGTGGCCGTTCAGCGTCTTTGTTAATACCGATGCGATCGATGCCGGCCACTCGCCCTACATGGACTGGAACGACCTTCGGGCGCTGGCTGAAGAAGGCGCGACGCTCGGCAATCACAGCGCGGCACACGGTCACATGGCCAGGTCGAAGCCAGGCGAGTCGCATTCTGCATGGCAGGCGAGAGTCTCTGCCGATATTGACCGGGCTCACCACCGGCTGACGGTTGAAACCGGCCGCGAGCCGGAGCTGTTTGCCTATCCTTATGGCGAAGACTCGCTGGCGCTCGCCGAGCTTGTGGAGAGCCGCTATCGCTGGGCGCTAGCCCAACGTTCGGGGCCAGTCGGCTCGCTGACAGACCCGCTTTCAATCCCCAGATTTCCTCTTGCCACGGGCTTCGCGTCCCTGGACCGTCTCGAGCTCGCGGTACGCTCGAGGCCGCTGTCGGTTCGCCGGATTGAAACGGGTGCCGTAGGCGAGCGTGGTGATATTGACTCGATTCAATTTAGTCTCGACGCGGAAGGATTCCGGGCCGAGGAGCTGGGCTGTTTTTCGGGCACCGGTGATCCGCTGAGCTTTGAATCGACTAATGAAAGGGGCGATTCGCTGCTGCTCCGGATTGATGTCGTAGGGATCGGCCGTCCCGGGCGCAACAAAGTCAACTGCACCGCGCCGGCTAGCGACGATAGCGGGGATTTCTACTGGCATTCCTTTCAGTGGCGAATCGAGCCCTGATCAACGCTCCGTTGCAGCCCGAGTTCTGAGGTCGGCCGGCACCAGCGAATGTTCACCCTGTCTCCGTCCTCAGAGGTGATCACTCAATTAGGCGTCCGCCCCAAAGACTCCCGAACGTGCGATCTGGCGCGAGACTGACGGCATATCGTTTCGTTTGGCGTTGAAATCCTCGCCCGTGCCGAACCAGGCGATGACAAGCTCGCGGTCGGGGTCAACGTAGAGCCCCTGACCGAGGTAGCCACCTTTGTACATGCCACCGTCTGCCCAGATCAGATCCCACTGCCAGGCCGCTCGCTTTGGCGCATCGGCGCTGAATTCTTTGTCCAGACTGGCCTGCCTATCCTCATTGAACGAGACGCCGTCGCGGTACTGCATGGCGTCGATCAGGGTGTCGCTGAGCACGCCAAACCGCGCCGGTTTCATGAAGATTTCGCCGAGTCGGGCGATGTCTCGCAGCCGCGCGATGACACCGCCGGAGGCATAGCTGTAGCCGTCTTGATTGATCGCGAGCAGGGCATCGCTCTCTGCACCGATCGGCCGCCAGATTTGTTCGCTCAGCAGCGTTGCAAAGGGCTGGCCGCTGGCGGCCTCCGCGATCAGTCCGAGCATGTTGGTGTTGGCCGAGACGTATTCGAACACTTCGCCCGGTGGCCGGCGCCGGCCCATGCCGGCAAAGTGTTCCATCAGGCCAGCCTCGTAGCCACGATCGGCGGTGATTCCAAGGGCTTCTTCCATGCGATAGACGCAGGTTGTCGGATCCTGATAGCCGTCGCTGTCGAGGCAGTTGATCCCAGAGGCCATATTGGCGACATCGCGCACGGTCAATTCGGACCAGGAGGTTTCGGTCAGCTCTGGGATATAGTGACTCACGGTTCTTCCCAAATCGATCCGGCTATCGTGAACTAGGGCAGCTAGAACGGCTCCGGTAATCGCCTTGGACACCGACCAGGCGAGATGGCGCTGCTCGGGCTGCATGCGTGGATAGGCCTCGAACACGACCTCGCCCGCTTGGAGGACGATCACGCTGCTGATCCAGGGCTCTGCGGCAACGTAGCTTGAGAAGGAATCTTCACCGTTGCGGTGGCGGACACTGAGTTCCGCCAGATCCGCGTCTAACCTCACGGGAAGTGTGCGCGTGCGTGACGGAGCAGTAACCGTTGCGGTCGTCAAATAAGACTCGGCGTGGAGGTGGAACTGGTGTGAGACTGCGCCGCCCTGGTCGAAATTTGTCGACGTCACGGACTGGAATCGCTCCCGCCATTGCATTTCGTCGCTGGCTGTTGAGGGCAGCGCAGTAATGAGAGCGATTAGAACTGTGGGAACGGTGCGGATCATGGCGGGCATCTGTCGATTGGCAGCGGTTGGGGAGCCGCCATAGTCCGTTCCCGAGACCTAATCGTCAAGCGTCGGTTTCGGTGCCTTTCATCGCGATGATTGGCCGAATCACGGTGACCAGGCGCGGTGCATTCTGAAACTTCGCAAGAATTTCAGTTCTGGCGAATGCCTTCAATATCGAGAATCATTTCGACGACCTGCGAATCGGGTCCTAAGTCGTAGTCGATGCCGAAATCGGCCAGAGTTAACTCGGTGCGGCCAGAAAACCCGCGCCTGTAGCCACCCCAGGGATCGTCCCCGGCGCCGAAGTGCTCGACATCAATCTGAACTTCGCGCGTCTGGCCGAGTAAGGTCAGGTCGCCGACAAGGGCATAAGTGTCGCCCCCCGTCGGGGTGAAGGAGGTTGAGCGAAAATGCGCTTCGGGGAAGGCCTCGACGCTCAGAAAATCCTCATCACGCAAATGATTGTCCCGACGCTCGTGGTTGGAGTCCACGCTGCTTGTCTGCACCGTGACTTCGACGCTGGAATTTGAGGGGCTTTCGGGATCGAAAGTGAACTCGCCCGTGAAGTCATTGAATCGTCCGTACAGCCAGGAATAGCCTAGATGCGGAATTCGGAATTGAATGAACGCATGGGCACCGCGGGTATCGATCAGATAATGCTCCGCGGTTCCGGGCGATTCAGCTTCTTGCGCCGACACGCTCGCGGCGAAGAGGCCGGTGATGAGAACTGCGGCACTGGCTTGAATGCACCATTGCGATGCCGTTGAACTGCTAAGTATCATAACTTTTCTCTGTTTAAATGAGTGTTGAGTGACGGAATACACAAATTTGAAAGCTAAAGCCGCGACCGCGATGCTGAAGTGAATTCTGCGGAAAGACACGGTCGTCGTTTTGGCTTGCGTCTATGCCGGGTGGCTCGTATCCTTGGCGCGCCAAGTGACCGCCATAGGAACAGAACACAATGCGAACGCCACTAATCGCTGGAAACTGGAAAATGAACGGGTCCAAGCCCATGGTCCGCGAGCTGGTTTCCGGTATTCTCGCAAGCTTGGATTCGAGCCGTGATGTTGAACTGCTGCTCATTCCACCATCGACCTACGTCGCGATGGTGTCATCACTGATCGAGGCCACGCCGCTGCGGCTCGGCGGGCAGGATGTCAGCGTGCATGAAAGTGGCGCGTTTACCGGCGAGATCGCCGGCTCCATGCTCAGTGAGTTCGGATGTCAGTACGTCCTCGTGGGGCATTCCGAGCGGCGCAGCCTTCACGGCGAGAGTAATGAGGAGGTGGCAGCAAAATTCGTCGCGGCGCAGGGGGCCGGCTTGCAGCCGATCCTGTGCGTCGGGGAAACGCTCGAGCAGCGTCAAGGCGGCGAGACCGAAACGGTAGTCGGCCATCAGGTTGCTGCCGTCATCGAACGGGCCGGAATTGCCGCCTTTTCCAAGGCTGTTCTGGCTTACGAGCCGGTCTGGGCCATTGGTACGGGAGAGACAGCATCGCCAGACCAGGCGCAGGCAGTTCATGCATTCATTAGAGAGCAGATCGCGCGAGAGAATGCTACAATAGCCGGCCGGCTTCGGATCGTCTATGGGGGCAGCGTCAAAGGCGACAATGCTCCAGATCTGTTTGCACGGGATGACATCGACGGCGGCCTAATTGGCGGCGCGTCACTGACCGCCGAATCCTTCATGGCCATTTACAGAGCGGCCTGAAGACACGAACTTGTTGGTTTGAATCAAATGCTTTACACGACTCTTATTGTTTTTCACGTCATTCTTGCGGCTGCGCTGATTGCCATCGTGCTCGTTCAACGTGGTCCCGGCGCTACCATGGGCGCGGCCTTCGGGGCCGGCGCGTCCGGAACTGTTTTTGGCTCGCGCGGCTCGGCCAGCTTTCTGACCCGTGCGACCACCTGGATGGGAATCGCCTTTTTTGCGATCAGCCTGTCCATGGCGGTCATTCTCGCGCGCTCCGTGGGCGCAGGAGCGCCGGCTGATGATCTCGGCGTCGCTGCTGGTCTGGAGCAGACGGCCGGTGCCGAGTCATCGGATGCGTCCAGTGCAGATGATGAATTCCTGACCCTGCCGATCGAAGGCGATGACGGATCAGCCGACGATGACCGGGCCGACGTGAGTCAAGATGATGCAGCTCAGGCCTCCGAGGCTGAGGCGGATGCCGGTTCGGAAAGTGCAGAGCCGCCGCCGCAGCTCTGATCTGCTGCATCAACATTGCATTCGCGACAACTTTTTATAATTGCCGAAGTGGTGGAATTGGTAGACACGCTGTCTTGAGGGGGCAGTGGCGAAAGCCGTGCCGGTTCGAGTCCGGCCTTCGGCACCATTGAATTTTCGGAGTTGGTCGACTCCTGCGATATCAGAGATCTGCAGCAGCTGTTGCTAGAACTGTGAACTCGCCGAGAGCTGTCATGTTTACGCGACCAGCGCCGGCGAGGAGAACGTAGTAAAGCATGCTGGCTGAATATTTCCCGATACTGATTTTCCTCGGCGTTTCTGCCGGCATGGGCGCGGTCTTGTTGCTGGTCGGCGGCATTCTGGGCCCGAGAAATCCAACTAGCGAAAAATTGTCGCCCTACGAGTGCGGCTTTGAAGCGTTCGAGGATTCACGCATGAAATTTGACGTGCGTTTCTACCTCGTCGCAATCCTTTTCATCATCTTCGATCTGGAAATCGCCTTCCTATTTCCATGGGCGGTGGTGTTGGACGACATCGGAATGACCGGTCTTCTCGCGATGGGAGTATTCCTGCTCATTCTTGTGATCGGGTTTGTTTACGAATGGAAGAAAGGTGCGTTGGAATGGGAATAAGCAATTTGATGCACAACCCGGTGCCCGAGGGCGAGGTGGATGACATCCTCCGTCCGAACGGCGAGAATCCGCTGCTGGATAAGGGATTCGTGACGACCAGCGCCGATGCCCTGATCAACTGGGCACGGACAGGATCCATGTGGCCGATGACCTTCGGCTTGGCTTGCTGCGCCGTGGAAATGATGCACGCTGGCGCATCGCGCTACGACATGGACAAGTTCGGGGTCATTTTCCGTCCCAGCCCGCGCCAGTCTGACGTGATGATCGTGGCCGGCACGCTCTGCAACAAAATGGCACCTGCACTGCGAAAGGTGTACGACCAGATGCCGGATCCCAAGTGGGTTATTTCTATGGGCTCCTGCGCCAACGGTGGTGGCTACTACCACTACTCCTATGCAGTAACGCGGGGCTGCGATCGGATCGTTCCCGTCGATATCTACGTACCCGGCTGCCCGCCGACCGCCGAAGCTCTGGTCTACGGCATTTTGCAGCTTCAGAACAAAATTCGTCGCTCCAATACCATCGCGCGATCATGAGTCAATTTAGTGCCCATAACAGCGCCCTTGTCCAAGCCTTGAAGGACACTCTCGGCGACAAGCTCGCCGACATTCAGGAGCATCGTGGCCAGCTGACTGCTCTGGTGAAGGTCGAATACTGGCTCGACGTTGCCTATCAGCTGCGCGATGAGCCGGAGCTGGCCTTCGAGCAGCTGCTTGATCTTTGCGCGGTCGACTTTCTGGGCTTCGGCGACGATGAATGGGAAACTGCCGAGGCCACCGGGTCCGGTTTTTCGCGCGGCGTTGATGCGCTCGGGCCGGGGCGTTTTTCCTGGAATGATCGTCCCGAGGCCGAGGAGTTTGAAAATCGCTTCGCCGTCGTCGTGCATTTGCTTTCTCAGCAGCACAACCGTCGCCTGCGCCTGCGCTGCTTCGCGCCGGACGACGAACTGCCGGTCGTGGCCTCGCTGATTGATGTCTGGAATTCGGTCAACTGGTACGAGCGCGAAGCCTTCGACCTGTTCGGCATTGTGTTCGAAGGGCATCCCGATTTGCGCCGAATCCTGACCGATTACGGCTTTATGGGGCACCCGTTCCGCAAGGATTTCCCGCTGATCGGCAACGTCGCCGTTCGCTATGACGATGATAAGGGCCGCGTAGTTTATGAACCGGTGGATATCGAACCCCGTGTTCTGGTGCCGCGCGTAGTGCGTCGCGATAGCCGCTATGTTGATGAGAAGCTCGAAGGGCGGGAAGCATCATGAGTGAAATCCGTAACTACACCATGAATTTCGGCCCGCAGCATCCGGCCGCGCACGGCGTGCTCCGCCTGATCCTCGAGCTCAACGGCGAGACCGTCGAGCGGGCCGATCCGCACGTCGGCTTGCTGCACCGAGCGACTGAAAAGCTGGCCGAATCCAAGCCCTATAACCAGTCGATTGGTTATATGGATCGCCTGGACTATGTCTCGATGATGTGCAACGAACATGCTTATGTTCGTGCTATCGAGCAGCTCCTCGGCATCGAGGCGCCCGAGCGAGCTCAGTACATCCGCACCATGTTCGATGAGATCACTCGGATCCTGAACCACTTGATGTGGATCGGCTCCAATGGCCTTGATCTAGGCGCAATGACGGTCTTTCTTTACGCCTTTCGCGAGCGTGAGAATTTGATGGATTGCTACGAGGCCGTCTCCGGCGCTCGATTGCATGCAACCTACTACCGCCCCGGCGGCGTCTACCGTGACCTGCCAGAGATCATGCCGAAAGTGGCCGAGACACGCTTTCGTAAAGCCAAGGATCTGGAGCGCCTCAATCGCTGGCGTGGCGGTTCCCTGCTGGATTTCCTCGAAGCCTTTATGGAAGATTTTTTCGATCGCGTCGACGACTACGAAACCCTGCTGACCGACAACCGAATCTGGAAGCAGCGCACGGTTGGTATTGGCGCGGTGTCGGCCGAGCGCGCTCTGCAGATGGGTTTCAGCGGCCCGATGCTCAGAGGCTCTGGCGTGGCCTGGGATTTGCGCAAGAAGCAGCCCTACGCCAAGTACGCCGAAATGGACTTCGATATTCCGGTCGGCGTCAACGGCGACTGCTACGACCGCTATCTAGTCCGGGTGGAGGAAATGCGCCAGTCCGCGCGCATCGTCCAGCAGTGCATCACCTGGCTGCGGGAAAATGACGGCCCGGTCATGCTGCGCAATTTCAAGGTCATTCCGCCGACGCGCGCGGAAATGAAAGACGACATGGAAGCGCTGATTCATCACTTCAAACTCTTTACCGAGGGCTACTGCGTTCCCGAGGGTGAGACCTACGCTGCGGTCGAAGCGCCCAAAGGTGAGTTTGGCTGTTATCTGATCTCGGATGGGGCCAATAAGCCCTTCCGCGTGCATCTGCGTGCGCCCGGCTTCGCCCATCTATCGGCGATGCACGAAATGGCTCAGGGCCACATGCTGGCCGATATCGCCGCACTGATCGCGACTCAAGACATCGTTTTCGGAGAGATCGACCGATGAGTATTCAGGCGCCCGACGACGTGGTCGAAGGCAAGGCCGAGCTGCTCACCGAGCAAACTCGCACGGCTATCGACCACTGGTTGACTAAGTTTCCCGAAGGCCTGGAAGGTCGTCGCTCGGCCATTATTCAGGCTCTATACGCCGCCCAGGTCCAAAACCAGGGCTGGCTCAAGCCTGATCTTATGGATGCCGTTGCTGACTACCTGGATGTTCCTCCCGTGTGGGTCTACGAGGTCGCCAGTTTTTATTCCATGCTGGAGACCCAGGAGGTCGGACGGCATTCGATTTCGATCTGCACCAACATCTCTTGCATGCTGTGCGGCGCCGACGACGTGGTGAAGCACGTCGAGGAGAAGCTGGGCATCAAGATGGGTCAGAGCACCGAAGACGGACGCATTTTCCTCAAGATCGAAGAAGAATGCGTGGCTGCCTGCACCGGCGCGCCGATGATGATCGTGGACGGTCACTACCACGAGAATCTGACCCGGGAAAAAATCGATGAAATTCTGGATTCACTGGAGTGACGGGAGTACAGCAGAGGACTAATCATGGCTGAACACAACGTCGTATTTACCCATCTGGACGAAGACGAGTGCTGGTCGCTCGCGGCCTACCGCAAGCAGGGCGGCTGGACGGCCTGGGAAAAGATCGTGCGCGAGAAAACGCCGCAGGAGGAGATCATCGAGACCGTGAAGAAATCGTCTCTTCGCGGTCGCGGCGGTGCAGGGTTTCCAACCGGCCTGAAGTGGTCGTTCATGCCGCGCTCGGCGCCCGGTCAGAAGTATCTGCTGTGCAATTCTGACGAGTCCGAGCCAGGCACCTGCCACGATCGCGATATCCTGCGCTTCAATCCGCACGCCGTGCTCGAAGGCATGGCGATCGGCGCCTACAGCATGGGTGCCACCGTGGCCTACAACTACCTTCGAGGTGAGTTCCATCACGAGCCCTTCGAGCGGATCGAACACGCGCTGAAGGAAGCCTACGAGGCGGGATTGCTGGGCAAGGACGTGATGGGTTCTGGTATCGATGTCGACATCCATAATCTCCTCGGAGCCGGCGCCTACATCTGCGGCGAGGAAACCGCCTTGATGGAGTCACTAGAAGGCAAGAAGGGCCAGCCGCGCTTCAAGCCACCGTTCCCAGCGAATTTTGGTATCTACGGGAAGCCGACCACGATCAACAACACCGAAACGCTGGCCTCGGTGCCTGCCATCATGCGAAACGGCGCGGACTGGTTCCTTGAACTGGGCAAGCCTAACAACGGCGGGCCGAAGGTGTTTTCGGTCTCCGGCCACGTGGCCAAGCCCGGCAACTTCGAGATTCCACTTGGCACGCCGTTTACCGAATTGCTGGAAATGGCAGGAGGCGTACGCGACGGCAACGAACTCAAGGCGGTGATTCCGGGTGGCTCATCCATGCCCGTTCTGCCAGCTGAGGTGATCATGGATACGACCATGGACTATGACGCGCTGCAGAAAGCGGGTTCCGGTCTCGGCTCCGGCGCAGTGGTCGTAATGGACGAAACGACCTGCATGGTTGCGGCCTGTCGACGCATCGCGCGTTTTTACTACGCTGAGTCCTGCGGTCAGTGCACGCCCTGCCGCGAAGGCACGGGTTGGATGTATCGCGTGCTCCAACGCATCGAAGCCGGAAAGGGCCGGATGGAAGATATCGACCTGCTCGAATCCGCCGCGGGCCAGATCGAGGGACACACGATTTGTGCCTTTGGTGAGGCCGCAGCCTGGCCGGTGCAGGGTTTCCTGCGCCATTTCCGGCATGAATTCGAATATCTGGTTGAACACGGCCGTTCGATCGTGTCAGAGAAACTGGGCGCGGCCGCGTGACATCGAACCCGTAACGTCGGGTGAATCCAAGCATTTAATGAGCTGATATGGCGACTGTAGAGAAACCGCAAACGGACCTGGTCACGCTGGAAGTCGACGGCCAGGAGGTTCAGGCACCGAAGGGCTCGATGATCATCGAGGCCACCGATCGCATGGGTATCGACATCCCGCGTTTCTGCTATCACTCGAAGCTGTCGATCGCGGCCAACTGCCGGATGTGCCTGGTCGATGTCGAAAAAGCACCTAAGCCGCTGCCGGCTTGCGCGACGCCCGTCGCCGAAGGAATGAAAGTATTTACCGAGTCACGTCGGGCCGTGGATGCTCAGCGCGGCGTAATGGAGTTCCTGCTGATCAACCATCCGCTGGACTGCCCAATCTGTGATCAGGGCGGCGAATGTGAGCTGCAGGATCTCGCCATGGGCTATGGCAGATCGGTGTCTCGTTTCACCGAGCGCAAGCGCGTGGTCAAGGATAAAAATATCGGGCCGTTGGTAGCCACCGACATGACCCGCTGCATTCACTGCACGCGCTGCGTGCGGTTTCTTGAAGAAATCGCGGGCACGGCTGAACTTGGCGGCATCGGGCGGGGAGAAAAGACCGAAATCTCGACCTTCGTCGAGCGCAACATCAACTCTGAACTGTCGGGCAATATCATTGATCTCTGCCCGGTAGGCGCTCTAACCAACAAGCCCTTCCGCTTCTCTGCTCGACCCTGGGAGATGCGCGCGCGTCCGTCAGTGGCGGGGCACGATTGTGTGGGATCGAATCTGTTCTATCACGTGCGCGGAAAAAAAATCATGCGCTCGGTTCCGCGCGATAACGAGGCAATCAATGAATGCTGGCTCTCTGACCGCGACCGCTACAGTCACTTCGGTCTGGAGTCCGAGGATCGTCTGACCTCGCCACGGGTCAAGGTCAACGGCAGCTGGCAGGACGCCAGCTGGGACGATGCGATGAAGGCAGCGCGACGTGCGCTCAAGGGCACGGCCGAAACTCATGGCGCTGGTGAACTCGCCGCGCTGATCTCGCCACGGGCTACGACCGAAGAACACTATCTGGTTCAGGCCATGATGCGCGGTTTGGGCAGCGACCACGTTGACCATCGAACGCGCCTAAACGATTTCCGCCATCCGCAGGCCGGTCGAGCCCGGATGGACATTCCCAGCCGAGAGCTGGCGACCCGGGATGCGATTTTTCTGATCGGCAGCAACATCCGCCATGATCAGCCGATCCTGGGACACCAAGTCCGCAGTGCCTGGCGCAAGCACGGCGCGAAGGTGATGGATCTGAATCCGGTGGCCTACGACTGTCATTTCGATCTAAGCGAGCGTTTGATTGTGCCGCCGCAGGCCATGGTCGACACGCTGGCGCGCGTCGTGCGCGCGGCGATGGATCATGCCGGAAAACCACTGCCCGACGGCGAACTGGGCGAGTACCTGGAAGCGCGCGACGTCGATGAGTCGGCGCGCGACCTGTGCACCACCTTGGCTTCAGCTGAACAGGCGGCCATCGTACTTGGCGACGTGGCGCTGGCGCATACGGATGCTGCCTGGCTGCGTGAGCTTGCAACGCTGCTGGCCGACACGCTGGACTGTGCGCTTTGCGTGCTTCCGGGAGCAGCCAATAGCCAGGGCGCCTGGCAGGCCGGTTCCGTGCCGGGCCGCGATGGTCTTAACGCGCGGTCGATGTTCGAGCAGCCGCGTCAGGGCTACCTGCTGTGGGATATCGAGCCAGATCTTGATCTGGCCAACCCGGCACAGGCACGCGCGGCGCTGACAGAGGCTCGCTCAGTGGTGGCCGCGACTGCCTATGTGAGTGACGTGCTCTTAGAAGTGGCTGACGTGCTGCTGCCGTTGGCACCGGTACCAGAAGCCGCAGGAAGCTATCTGAATCTGGATGGCCTGGCACAGAGTTTCGATGCGGCGGTCCAAGCGCCCGGTCAGGCGCGCTCGGGCTGGAAAATCCTGCGTCGTCTCGGTGAGACGCTCGGACTGGATCAGTTTGACTTCGTCGATCTGACCCCAGTGCAGGCCGCAATCGACGCTGCCGGCTCCGTCAAGACCGGCCCGGCCCTGGCGGGCGCACCGGAGGCAGCGAGCGAGTCGGCACTGTGGCGCCTGGGAGATGTCGGGATCTACTCCGCGGATTCCGTGGTTCGCCGCTCGCCGTCGCTACAGGCCACCGACCACGCCAAAAATCGCTATCTACGTTTGCATCCGGCAACCGCCGAGCGCCTCGGCCTGGCCAACAGCTCGTCGCTCAAGATCGTCCAGGGCGAGCACAGCCTCGAGATCGAATGGCGCGCCGATGATCGTATTGCACCGAACACCGTCTGGCTGCCCTCGGCTATTCCCGAGGTGAGTTCTATGGGTCCGAGCATGGGGCCGGTGTCGCTGGAGAATCTGGAATGATCGATCAGTTGATCACGCTCCTCTGGACCGTGGCCAAAGTGCTGGCTATCGTGATTCCAGTCACCATCAGCGTGGCCTATTTCACCTTCTTCGAACGTAAGGTGATCGGGAACATGCAGTCCCGACGTGGCCCGAATCAAATTGGCCCGCTCGGTCTGCTCCAGCCCTTCGCCGACGTGTTCAAGATGCTGTTCAAGGAACTCATCATTCCGACCAACGCCAATCGCTTCCTGTTTCTGCTGGCGCCGATTCTGGCTCTGGCCCCGGCGCTGGCGGCCTGGGCTGTGGTTCCGTTTGATGACTGGCTGGTTCTGGCCGATATCGACGCGGGCTTGCTGTTCGTGCTGGCGATGACCTCGATGGGGGTCTACGGGATACTGATCGGCGGCTGGGCGTCGAACTCCAAGTACGCCCTGATCGGCGGCCTGCGCTCGGCGGCCCAGACCGTGAGCTATGAAATTGCCATGGGCTTTGCCCTGGTCGGCGTCATTGTCCTGTCCGGCACGCTCAACATGACCGGGATCGTCGAGCAGCAGAGCGGCAGCATCCTGAGCTGGTTCTGGCTGCCCCTGTTTCCTCTTTTCGTGATCTATTTCATTTCTGGCGTGGCCGAGACGAATCGGGCGCCCTTCGATGTCGCCGAGGGGGAGTCGGAGATCGTTGCTGGATTCCACGTGGAATACTCTGGCTCGGCCTTCGCCGTGTTCTTCCTGGCCGAATACGCCAATATGATTCTGATTTCGGCCCTGTGCGCGATCCTTTTCATGGGCGGCTGGCTGAGCCCTTTCCAGGGCGTTCCGGTTCTCGGTAACTCGTTTCTCGGCGAGGGCGGCGTGCACTGGTTTCTGATCAAGACCGTCTTTTTCTGTTTTTGTTATTTGTGGTTCCGCGCGACCTTCCCTCGCTACCGCTATGACCAGATCATGCGCCTGGGCTGGAAGGTATTCATTCCAATCACCATTGTCTGGATCATGGTGGCCGGACTGTTCCGCGTGATGGGCTGGTACGGAGGTTGATGTCATGCAGGCTGTAAGCCGTTACTTCAAATCGCTGATGCTGCTGGAGTTGCTCCAGGGCCTCAATCTGACCTTTCGCTACTGGCGCGCGCCGAAGGAAACGCTAAACTATCCGGAAGAAAAGAATCCGAAGTCCTCGCGCTTTCGCGGTCTCCATGCGCTCAGACGCTATCCCAATGGGGAAGAACGCTGTATCGCCTGTAAATTGTGCGAGGCGGTCTGCCCGGCGCTGGCAATCACCATCGACTCGCATCAGCGCGAGGATGGCACGCGCCGAACAACGCGCTACGACATCGACCTATTCAAGTGTATCTACTGCGGGTTCTGCGAAGAATCCTGCCCGGTCGACTCGATCGTCGAAACCGATATCAGTGAGTATCACTTCGAGAATCGCGGGGAGAATATCGTCAACAAACAGCAGCTGCTTGCCATTGGCGATCGCTTTGAAGATCGTATTGCTGCGGCGCGTCAGAAGGACGCCGCATATCGGTAGGGCTGGTTTCGTTAGTTTTGTTCGTTGAGTTGGTTTACTGAAAAGCCGGTCGGGAGCCCGTGATTGGAAGTGATGCTTCCGGTCTTGAGTTCGGCTGATAAAAGTAGTTTAGATAAGGAATTGAGAGTCAGGCATGCCTATCGTTGAAATCGCCTTCTACCTGTTCGGTGGGGTTCTTATCGGCTCGGCGCTCAGCGTCGTGACCGTGGGGAACCCGATCTACGCCGTGCTGTTCCTGGTGCTGTCGTTCTTTTCGGCGGCCTGCATCTGGATGCTTATGCAGGCCGAATTCCTAGCTATTGTGCTTGTGCTGGTCTACGTCGGTGCGGTCATGGTGCTGTTCCTGTTTGTTGTGATGATGCTGGATGTCAACGTTAACCCGGTCAAGGAGGGCTTTACTCGTTACTTGCCGGTCGGTCTCTTGGTTGCATTCGGCATGGCAGCGCAGATGTTCATGGTGATCTGGACGCGCGGGATGGAGACCCAGGTAATGCCAATGGCCAAGCCCCAGGGTTACAGCCACACGGCAGCGGTGGGCGAGGTGCTTTATACCACCTATCTTTATTCCTTCGAGATCGCGGCGGTGATTCTGCTTGTGGCGATCATTGCCGCGATTGCGCTGACCCACCGCCGTCGGCCGGAGACCAAATCTCAGGACCCGAGCCAGCAGGTGCGCATCAAGCGCTCCGAGCGCGTGCGCCTGGTCAAGATGAATTCGGAAGGCAAGGAGTCCTGACATGTTGACACTGGCCCACTTCCTGAGCCTGGGCGCGGCGCTTTTTTGCATCAGCGTGGCCGGCATCTTCCTCAACCGCAAAAACGTTTTGATTCTGCTGATGTGCATCGAGCTGATGCTGCTGGCGGTCAACATCAACTTTGTGGCCTTCTCGCATTTCCTCGACCACATCGACGGCCAGGTTTTCGTGTTCTTCATCCTGACCGTCGCCGCGGCAGAAGCGGCCATCGGCCTGGCCATTCTCGTCGTTCTGTTCCGTAACCGTCGTACGATCAACGTCGAAGAACTCGCGGATCTCAAGGGTTAATTGACGTGTCTAGTGCAATGACGACTGTTATGACTATCGAAACCATACTATTGCTGATTCCGATGCTGCCGCTGATTGGCTGTCTGATTGCCGGTCTGCTTCGCCACCAGGTCGGTCGGGCCGGTGCGCACTGGGTCACCATTCTGGCGGTGGCGGGTTCCTTCCTGCTGTCGACCTACGTGGCCTGGGAAGTGTTTTTCAACGATCTGCCGGTGCTGAACTACTCGGTCTACACCTGGGCCGTGACCGACGGCCTGAATTTCGAGATCGGATTCCTGGTCGACAGCCTAACCGCACTGATGATGGTGGTCGTGACCTTCGTCTCCTTCATGGTCCACGTCTATACCGTGGGCTACATGCACGATGATCCGGGCTATCAGCGATTCTTCGCCTACATCAACCTGTTCACCTTCGCCATGTTGATGCTGGTCATGGCCAACAACTTCTTGCAGCTGTTCTTCGGCTGGGAAGCGGTCGGGGTGGTGTCCTATCTTCTGATCGGCTTCTATTTCAAGAAAGATTCGGCGGTCAAGGCCAACCTCAAGGCCTTTCTGGTCAATCGAGTGGGCGATTTTGGCTTCCTGCTTGGAATCGCTGCAGTGGTCTTCTACATGGGCACCCTCGACTACGCCGAGGCCTTTGCCGCGGCGCCGGCTGTCGAGGGTCTGACCATGAATCTGTTCGGGCAGACCGAGTGGCAGGTCATGACCGTCATTTGTATCTGCTTATTTATCGGTGCCATGGGCAAGTCCGCGCAGGTGCCGCTGCACGTCTGGCTTCCGGATTCGATGGAAGGCCCGACTCCCATCTCGGCGCTGATCCATGCCGCGACCATGGTCACGGCGGGCATCTTCATGGTCGCGCGCCTGTCGCCGATGTTCGAAATGTCGGTCACGGCTCTGAGCTTCATCCTGATCATCGGCGCCATCACCGCCCTGTTCATGGGGCTGGTTGGCATTGTTCAGAACGACATCAAACGCGTGGTGGCCTATTCCACGCTCTCGCAGCTGGGTTACATGACCGTCGCTTTGGGCGCCTCAGCCTATTCGGTCGCTATCTTCCATCTGATGACGCACGCCTTCTTCAAGGCCCTGCTGTTTCTCGGTGCCGGGTCGGTCATTATCGCGCTGCATCATAAGCAGGACATGCGCGGCATGGGCGGGCTGTTTCGAACCATGCCGATTACCGCGATCACCGCTTGGTTGGGGACGCTGGCGCTTATCGGCTTCCCGTTCTTTTCGGGCTTCTATTCGAAGGACATGATCATCGAGGCGGTCAAGCTGGCCGACCGCCCGGGTGTGGGCTTTGCTGTCTTCGCGGTCTATGCGGGCGTTTTCATCACGGCGCTGTACTCCTTTCGCATGCTGTACCTGGTCTTCCACGGCAAAACGCGCATGGACTCCGAGACCGCCAGCCACGCCCACGAATCGCCCTGGGTGGTGACCATTCCACTGATTCTGCTGGCGATCCCTTCGGTCTTCATTGGTTACTTCACCATCGAGCCGCTGCTCTTCGGCGGGGCGCTGTCTGATGCGATCTTCGTGCGTGAATCCCATGATGTGGTCGCTATGCTGGGCGAGAAAAAATTCCACGGTGCTTTCGCCTTCGGACTTCATGGCTTTGTCACGCCAGTGTTCTGGCTTGCGATGGCCGGCGTCGCGGTCTCGACCTACCTTTACCTCTTTAACCCGGGCCTTGCGGAGACAATCAAGACGCGTGCGCATCTGATTTGGCTCGTGCTGGACAAGAAGTACGGCTTCGACGAGCTCTACCAGAGGGTCTTTGTCGGTGGTGGTGTGAAATTTGCCTCAGGCCTCTCCCGGGGCGGTGACCGTTTCCTGATCGACGGGCTGATCGTCAACGGCTCGGCCAAAGTGGTTGGCCTGACGTCCAATCTTATGCGACGGACCCAGTCGGGATTTCTGTTTCACTACGCGTTCGCGATGATCATCGGCCTGGTGGCCCTGCTCGCGTCCTTCGTGCTGCTTCGATAAGGGGGATTTGATTCATGTTTGATTGGCCCCTATTGAGCCTTCTTGTCTGGATTCCGGTTGTTGCCGGTGGTCTGTTGATTGCCTTCGGTGAGCGTTTCGCCGATCTGGCGCGTCCATTCGCTCTGCTTACGACCGTGCTCTGTCTGCTGCTGTCGGTGGTCTTGTACCTCGGTTTCGATGTCTCCACGGCTGCCATGCAGTTCGAGGAGAAGACGGTCTGGATTCAGGCTTTCAATATTCATTATCACCTGGGCGTGGACGGACTTTCTCTGCCCCTTATTTTGCTTACCACCCTGATCGGCGTGCTGGTAGTGGTCGGCGGCTGGACGATTTCCGATCGGCCGCATCAGTATATGGCTGCCTTCCTGATGCTTCAGGGCCTGATGGTAGGCATGTTCGGCGCGCTGGATGCGCTGCTTTTCTACGTGTTCTTCGAAGCGATGCTGGTCCCGATGTTCTTGATCATTGGAATCTGGGGTGGGCCGAACCGAATCTACGCCACGATCAAGTTCTTCCTGTTCACCTTCTTCGGTTCGGTGTTCATGCTGGTTGCACTGATCTGGATGTATCTGCAGGGCGGCAGCTTTGCCATCGCCGACCTGCACCAGATGCCGATTTCGATGACCGCACAGATCTGGATCTTCTTGGCCTTCCTGATTGCCTTTGCCGTCAAGGTGCCGATGTGGCCGGTCCACACCTGGCTACCGGACGCCCACGTCGAAGCGCCCACCGGTGGCTCGGTCGTCCTGGCCGCGGTGATGCTCAAGATCGGTGGCTATGGCCTGGTTCGATTCTCCCTGCCGATCGTGCCCGATGCCTCCGCCGAGCTTGACTGGCTGGTGATTGGCCTTTCGCTGGTTGCCATCACCTACATCGGCTTTGTGGCTCTGGCCCAGTCGGACATGAAGAAGCTCATCGCCTACAGCTCGATCTCACACATGGGCTTCGTCACCCTTGGACTGTTCCTGACCTTTGCCATCCTTCGCAACACTGGCGAGCTGACCGGCGCAGGTCTCGGGATCAGCGGTGCCATGGTGCAGATGATTTCCCACGGCTTCATCTCGGGGGCCATGTTCCTGGCCGTGGGCGTGCTCTATGACCGGATGCACAGTCGGGAGATTTCGTCTTACGGCGGCGTGGCCAACACCATGCCCTGGTTCGCGATGTTTGCCGTGCTGTTTTTCATGGCCAACTCAGGCCTGCCGGGAACCAGCGGTTTCGTTGGCGAGTTCATGATCATTCTGGCCGCCTTCCACGCCAGCTTCTGGTTCGCCTTCATTGCCGCGACCACGCTGCTGCTCGGTGCGGCCTACAGTCTGTGGCTGGTCAAGCGCGTCTTTTATGGCGAGATCAGCAATGACGGCGTCGCCGCACTCAGGGATCTGGGTACGCGCGAATGGATCATGATGATCACTCTGGCCGTCTTCGTTCTAGGTGTCGGCCTGTGGCCTTATCCACTGATCGAGATGATGGAAGCCTCGGTCCAGAACTTGGTCGAGCACATCGTCCAGTCGAAGATCGGCTGAGGGCTTGGCGTGTTTTCCCAATTTGATTTGAATCATTAAGGACACAACGGTCACGAAGATGAAAATAATGGATTCCTCGTGGTCTTCGTGTCCTTCGTGGTTAAACGGATCTTGAATAATGACAATTGCTGAACTACAACTGGCGCTGCCTGAGATCTTCGTGCTTTCGATGGCCTGCGTCGTACTGCTGGCCGATCTGTTCATCACCGAAGAGCGGCGCGGGCTGACCCATCTGCTGGCGGTGCTGACGCTGGTATTCGCGGCCATCCTGACGCTTCGCGTGATGATGCCGGCAGGTGAAGTGGCGTTCGCGTTTTCTGACACCTTTATCCGGGACCGCTTTGGCGACGTGCTCAAAGTATTCAGCTATGTGGTTCTGGCGGGCGTGTTCGTCTACGCCAAACATTCACTGCGCCAGGCCAATTTGTTCAAGGGCGAGTTCTACACCCTGAGTCTGTTTGCCCTGCTCGGCTTGATGGTGCTGATTTCGGCGTCGAACATGGTCACGGTCTACTTGGGCCTGGAGCTACTGGCCCTGTCGACCTACGCCCTGGTTGCCCTGGATCGAGATTCCAAATTCGGTTCCGAGGCGGCGATGAAGTACTTCGTGCTCGGTTCACTGGCCTCCGGCATGCTGCTCTACGGCATGAGCCTAGTCTACGGGGCCACGGGGTCCCTGGATCTGTCCACGATCAGTGAGAACATGGCCGGCGGAGCCGGGGATTCGATGATCCTCACCTTCGGTCTAGTGTTCATCGTCATCGGCATCGCCTTCAAGATCGGCGTGGTGCCGTTCCACATGTGGGTGCCGGATGTGTATCACGGCGCCCCCCTGGCCATTACGACGCTGATCTCCTCGCTGCCCAAATTAGCCTACCTGGCCCTGGCGATCCGCCTGCTCGACAACGGACTGATCGGCCTGCACGATGACTGGAAGAACATGCTGGCAATTCTGGCCGCCCTGTCGCTTGTCATCGGTAACGTGGTTGCGATCGCTCAGACCAACATCAAGCGGATGCTGGCCTACTCGACGATCTCGCACATGGGCTTTATGCTGATGGGCGTGATTGCCGGCACCCCGGAAGGCTATTCGGCGGCCATGTTCTATGCGATCGCCTACGCCATCATGTCCGCCGGTGCCTTCGCCGTCGTCATCCTGGTCTCCACGAGTGAGCGTGAGGCCGACCAGCTTGACGACTACAAGGGCCTGGCCAAGCGCAACCCCTGGCACGCTCTCTTGATGCTCATGATTATGTTCTCCCTGGCCGGCGTGCCGGTGTTCCTGGGCTTCTTCGCCAAGTGGCAGGTCATCGCCGCAGCGCTTTCGGGCGGCTTTGTCTGGCTGGCCGTGCTGGCCGTGATTACTTCGGTGATCGGAGCCTTCTACTACCTTCGCGTCGTCAAGCTAATGTATTTCGATGAGCCCGACGACCGCAGTGCGATCGACGCACCCGTCGATTTCAGAGCCGTTCTGGCGGTCAACGGTGTCGCCGTCCTGGCCCTCGGACTGTTCTCCGGCGGCTTGATCAGTCTCTGCGTCAGTGCGTTTGTCTAGTTTGGGTCATGTCTAGAAGCTTTGCACACGAAGGGCACGAAGTCGTCACGAAGAACACGAACAAAAGCCAGCGTATAACTTTGTGTTCTTCGTAAAATCGCCGTGCTTTTTCCTGTTGGAGCTTTAGCATTTGAATCGTTTCAGTTTCAAAGAACTAGAGACTATCGGGAACAGTACTCGATGAGAAACGATTCGTCATGACGTCTCCCCGTGTCGATAAATCACCAACCCGCGCCAGTTCCGGCATTCTCTTGCTCGACAAGCCGTCCGGGATCACTTCCAACGCAGCTCTCGGTCGGGCCAAGCGTGTCCTCGGGATTCGCAAGGCCGGCCACACGGGCACGCTCGACCCAATGGCCTCGGGCCTGCTGGTTCTGTGCTTTGGTGAGGCCACCAAGGTGTCCGGATTTCTCCTCGACGCCGACAAGGCCTACGAGGCCGAAGCGACCCTCGGGACCACGACCGACAGCGAGGATGCTGAGGGCGAGG
>Ga0207419_1000029_pt1 | contig 99002 bp, 107 predicted proteins | sample ElkSloMetagenome_4_FD_184723 | JGI IMG/M metagenome (GOLD analysis project Ga0207419, IMG submission 184723) | Hot spring microbial communities from Elkhorn Slough, Monterey Bay, USA - MD2A (version 2) | ecosystem: Environmental > Aquatic > Marine > Intertidal zone > Estuary: Microbial mat ...
GGCCGCCCCATCGAGGTGACCGCGGTGAGCGCGCGCGACCGGGCGAAGGATCGGGGCGTCGATGTCTCCCCCTTCGCGTGGGAGGACGACATGACCGCGCTCGCCGCGCGCGATGACGTCGACGTAGTGGTGGAACTGGTCGGCGGGGCGGACGGTCCGGCGCTTGCCCTTTCGCGCGCGGCGCTGAAGGGCGCCAAGGGCCTCGTCACCGCGAACAAGGCGATGGTGGCGCATCATGGCCTTGCACTGGCCGAAGCGGCCGAGGCGGCGGGCGTCGCGCTGAAATTCGAGGCGGCGGTCGCGGGCGGCATCCCGGTGGTGAAGGGCATCCGCGAGGGAACCTCGGCCAACGCGCTGACCAAGGTCTACGGCATCCTCAACGGGACCTGCAATTACATCCTGTCGGAAATGGAAGAGACCGGCGCGGATTTTGACGAAACGCTGATAGAGGCGCAGAAGCTGGGCTATGCCGAGGCCGATCCCTCCTTCGACATCGACGGGATCGACGCCGCGCACAAGCTCGCGATCCTTGCCGCGATCGGTTTCGGCGCGCGGATCGATTTCGATGCGGTCAGGGTCAACGGCATCCGCCAGGTCCGCGCCGCCGATATCGCGCAGGCCGATGCGCTGGGCTTCGTCATCCGCCTGATCGGGGAGGCCGACGTGGAGGAAGGCGAAGGCGGCCCCTGCCTGCTGCAGCGCGTGCGCCCCTGCCTCGTCGCCAAGAACCACCCGCTCGCCCCTGTCGACGGGCCGACCAATGCGGTTGTGGCGGAAGGCAATTTCTCCGGCCGGCTGCTGTTCCAAGGCGCGGGCGCGGGGGATGGGCCGACGGCCTCGGCCGTCGTGGCCGACCTCATCGACATTGCAAGGAGCGAGGTTTCCGCGCCTTTCTCGATCCCCGTCGCGCGCCTCGCCGCGCTCCCTCCGGCCGAGCCCGGCCACCGGACCGAACGCACCTATATCCGCTTCACCGTCAACGATCGCCCCGGCGTGCTGGCCGAGATCACCGCGGCGATGCGCGACGCGGACGTCTCGATCGAAAGCCTGATCCAGCACGGCAGATCGCGCGAGGGCGGCGAGGTGCTGGTCGCGATGGTGACGCATGAAGGACCGGAACGCTGCGTTACCCGCGCGCTCGAACTGCTCGAAGGCTCGGACAGCCTGACCGACCCGCCGCTGGTGCTGCCGATCCTTTCCTGACCGGTCCGGCTCAGGGGTCCGTCCGGCGCACGCCGGAACCGCCCGCAGCAGAAAACCCGATCAGCGCGGGCTTTTGCGCTCGAACTTGGGCGCCGGCAGGCCGAGCGCTTCGCGGCGCTTGCGGATTTCCTCTTCCGACAGGTCCTCGTCCTGCCCCAGCGGCGGGAGACCTCGCGCGATCCGGTCGGCGTCGGACCCGGCGGGCGCCTGCGGCAGCGCCTCGACGTCGATGATCAGCGCGGGCGGAGGCACGCGGCCTATGCCGATGCCTCTCCCGTTGTCGGGAATGCCGAACATATCCGGCGGCGGAGGCGCGCCCTTGAAGGCGGTCTCGCGGGCATAGCGCTTTCGCGCCTCCTCTCGGTTCGAATATTGTTCCTCGCCCGAACTCCCGCGGCGCCGGCACACGATGATGTCGCCGCTGATCGTGGCGGCGTCGGCTTCGTCCACGCATTCCTGCATCGCTGCCTCGTTCACCTCGCCGCGCGGCACGGTGATCATGACGTTGATCGGCCTGTTGCGGGCCGGGGCTTCGTCCGTTTCGGCATTCTGCGATCCGTCCTCCCCGTCCGCCATGTCCGCAGCCGCGTCCCGCGTCATGCCGGTGTCATCCTGCGCGGCCAGCGGGGGATGAGCCGAAAGCCCGGCACAGCTCGCCAGCAAAATCGCCGCCATCCGGCCCCGTCCGCTCGACAAGACGCTACGGATCGGCCTAAGCGCGCCGGGACGGTTCGGGAAAAGCCGACCCGGCTGGGGCTCGAGAAGGACAGGGAAGAAATTGCGCATGAACACTCCGACTACCACAGATCTCGTGGCTGGCTCCGACATGCTGGCGGCAAAATCCAAGAATGTCGATTCCGCGATGGAGCGCGTGCTGGTTCTCGAAATGGTCCGCGTGACCGAAGCCGCCGCGGTCGCCGCCGCGCAGCTCGTCGGGCGGGGCGATGAAAAGGCCGCCGATGCCGCTGCGGTCGAAGCGATGCGCCGCGCCTTCGACGACCTCTACATCGACGGCAGGGTGGTGATCGGCGAAGGCGAGCGCGACGAGGCCCCGATGCTCTATATCGGCGAAAAGGTCGGCGGTGCGCCGGGCAAGGGGCCGAAGATCGACATTGCATTGGACCCGCTCGAAGGCACGACCATCACCGCCAAGGCCGGGCCGAACGCGCTCGCCGTGCTGGCGGCGGCGGAGGAAGGCTGCCTGCTCAACGCGCCCGACGTCTACATGGACAAGCTCGCGGTCGGCCCCGGCTATCCCGACGGCGTGATCGACCTTGCGAAAAGCCCGACCGAGAACGTCAAGGCCGTGGCCGCGGCGAAGGGCGTCGAACCCAGCGAGATCATCGTCTGCGTGCTCGACCGCCCGCGCCATGCCGAACTGATCGCCGAACTGCGCTCGCTCGGCTGCGGGGTGGTGCTGATCGGCGACGGGGACGTCGCGGGCGTCATCGCGGTGACCGACCAGGACACGACGATCGACATGTATATGGGCCAGGGCGGCGCGCCCGAGGGCGTGCTCGCCGCGGCGGCGCTGCGCTGTGTCGGCGGGCAGTTCAACGGTCGGCTCGTCTTCAGGAACGAGGACGAGAAGGCCCGCGCGAGGAAATGGGGCATCACCGAACTCGACCGGATCTACAGGCTGGAAGACCTTGCCAAGGGCGACTGCATCTTCGCTGCGACCGGCGTCACCGACGGCTCGCTGCTCGAAGGGGTGAAGAAACGCAAGAAGGCGACTGGTGCGACGATCATGACCACCCAGAGCGTGGTGATGCGCGCGTCGTCCGGCACGGTGCGCTGGATCAGGGGCGAACACCGGATTTCCGAGCACCGCCCCGCCCCTCGCGACTGACGCGAATGAAGGCCGCGCTCCCCGACGCGGTAACGGCGCTGGCTGAGCGGCTCGGCACGCGCGCGCTGACTGGTGGGCAGGAAAGCGGGCGGGCCGTCTTCCGCCAGTCGGGAACGCTGCGCGGGCTGGGCGCGAAACGCTGGATGCGCTTTTCCGCCCGGCAATGGATGGCGATCGGCGCGACCGGTTTCCGCTGGCGCGCGCGGGTTGGCCCGCTGGGCCTGATCGAGGTCGAGGACGCGCTGATCGATGGCGAGCCGACCGGGCGGGTGAGAGCGCTCGGCCTTGTCCCGGTGGCGCGCGCCGGGCGCTCGCGTGAATTGCTGCAGGGCCAGTTGCAGCGTTATCTCGCCGAGCTTGCGTGGAACCCCGATGCGCTCCTGTCCAATCGGGCTCTCGACTGGGAGGTGAAGGACGAGACCACGCTTGCGGTATCCGCCCGGATCGGCGGGGTCGAGGCGGGGGTGGAGCTGTCTCTCGGCGAGGACGGGCTTCCCGCGCGCACGTTCGCGATGCGCCAGGCGCGCGAGAGCGGGGGCTATGTGCTGCGCCCCTGGCACGGCCAATTCTCCGATTACCGCGCCGTGGCGGGCCGCATGATCCCGCATGCGGGCCGGGTTGCATGGGAATGCGACGGGCACCGTTTCGAAGTGTGGCGGGGCCGGATCGAGGATTGGCGGATCGCGCAGGACAAGCGCGGGCGCGGCTGAACCGGCTGGACGCCGGCCCCGCCTCTCGCGCGGCATGCATGAGGCGAACTTGCCCTCGGGGCCGCCGCAGCCGGGCTCGCAATCGCGCCGATCACGGTCCAGGCCAACACCCGCGCAGCTGACAGCGCCCGCAGCTACACCGCCCAGTCGGTCTCGCAGCCGGGCATGGGCCGTTCCGCCGACGGCGAACGGATCGCCGGTGGAGCGGACATCGTCGCCCTCATCCTCGTCGGCCTGTGGGTCACGGGCGTCGTCTTCGCGGCGGCCGATGATGGTCCCGACCTCGTGGACGACGATCCGGACCAGTCGCCGGGCCCCTAATCCGCAGTGCGCGGACCGACGGCAACGGTCTGACGACAATCCACGCTCCTCTGTTGCGTTTTGATGACGCGCCGCTAGGCGTTCCCCGTTACGCGCAAATCGGGGATCCGCTTCCATGAAGATCATGTCGGGCAATTCGAACCTGCCGCTCGCCCGGGCAATTGCCGCCTATCTCGAAATGCCGCTGACCGATGCGAGCGTGCGGCGTTTCGCCGACGAGGAAGTCTTCGTCGAGATCCACGAGAACGTGCGCGGCGAGGACGTCTTCATCGTCCAGCCGACGAGCTTTCCGGCGAACGACAACCTCATGGAGCTGTTGATCTGCATCGACGCGCTGCGCCGCGCCTCGGCCAAGCGGATCACCGCGGTCGTGCCCTATTTCGGCTATGCAAGGCAGGACCGCAAGCCCGGGCCGAGGACGCCGATCTCGGCCAAGCTGGTGGCGAATCTGATCACGCAGGCAGGCGCCGACCGGGTGCTGGCGGTGGACCTCCACGCCGGGCAGATCCAGGGCTTCTTCGACATCCCGACCGACAATCTCTATGCCGCCCCCGTCATGGCGGCCGACATCCAGGCGCGCTATGGCGACCAGGACTTGATGGTGGTCAGCCCCGATGTCGGCGGCGTGGTGCGCGCCCGCGCTCTGGCCAAACGGCTCGACAATGCCCCGCTCGCGATCGTCGACAAGCGCCGCGACCGCCCGGGCGAGAGCGAGGTCATGAACATCATCGGCGAGGTCAAGGACAGGCACTGCGTGCTGATCGACGACATCATCGATTCGGGCGGAACGCTGTGCAATGCGGCCGAGGCGCTGCTGGAAAACGGCGCGAGATCGGTCGCGGCCTACATCACTCACGGCGTGCTGTCAGGCGGCGCGGTGGCGCGGATCGACGGATCGAAGCTGAAAGAGCTGGTGATCTCGGATTCGATCCGCCCGACGGAGGCGGCGGAGAATTCCTCCAAGATCCGCATCCTCACCATCGCCCCGCTGGTGGGCGAGGCGATCCGGCGGATCGCGGACGAAAGCAGCGTGTCGAGCCTGTTCGACTGAGAGTCCCTGTTTACGCAGCGCATCCGCACTGCGATATCCTCGTTCACGCGACCTGACGGTCGCATCGCTGCGGGCGTCCGCCGAAGGGAGGTGCCATGCCGCTCGATCCGGCCGAAATCCGCGAACTCCTGATCGGCGCGGCCCGCCAGCGCACGCCGCTCACCTACAGCCAGGCGCTGTTCGCGCTGGGCCATTCCTTCACCCGGCCGCTGATGCGCCAGCTATGCGCGGCGATGGACCGGATCGACGAGGAGGGGCAGCTGGCCGGAGAGCCGGGTCTCGCCGTGCTGGTCGTGCGCCAGTCGGACGGGCTGCCGGGGCAGGGCTGGTGGGTGTCGCGCTCGCACCTGGCCGATGAAATGCCGGGCGAATGGCCGCTCGACTGGGAGGGTGCCGAGGCGAAGGCCTATGTCGCCCTCCACCAGTTTCTCGCCTTCGACCACTGGGCGGGGCGCTGAGCCCTATTCCTCCTCGCCCTGAGAGGCGTCTTTCTCCTCCTCTTCCTCTTCCTCGACCTCGTTCTTCCACCCCTCGTGCCACGGCCGGAGCGCGCCGGGGGCGATCCGGGCGAGTTCCTCCAGCCGGCGGGCGGCGCGCGCCTCGAGGTTGAGCGTCAGCAGGATGCGCGGGCTCGCGCGGAATGCCTGCGGGGTGACGCCGAAGAAATGCTGGAATTCGCGGATCAGGTGCGACTGGTCGAAATAGCGCAGCAGGAAGTCCTGCTCCTCGCGCCCGTCCGCCAGGCCGAGCATATGGCAGGCAAGGTCCATCGCCCGCGCCCGGCGCAGCACGGTGCGCGGCGTCAGCCCGAAATCGCGCCGCACGATCCGTTCGACCTGGCGCAGCGAAATGTCCTGCGCGGCGGCGAAGTCGCCTGGGCTGACATTCGGATCGAGGAAGCTCGCCGCCTCGAAAGCGGTGCTGACCGGATCGGGGCGTTTAGGGTTTGTTCTCTCGATGAAGGCGCGGATGCGATCTTCGGCGATCAGCGCGATCTCTTCGACCGGGGCGTCGGGGGGAAAGCCGTGGTTCGCGCAGCCGTCCGACAGCCCGAATGGATCGCCGCGTTCGAGCCGGTTCACCAGTGGCGCGCTCGCCCGGTTGAACAGACAGGACAGCGCGCCCGGCCTGAGGCCGATATTGATGACTTCGAACGGCCCGCGCGAGGTGAGGTCCATTCGCCTCGCCTGCGGGCCGACCACCATCGGCTCGGCGCCCAGTTCCATCGCTCCGGCGGGCGTTTCGGCGATCCAGTCGCCCTTCAGCGCAAGGCGGCAATAGGCGAGGTCGTTGAAGACCGAACAGGCGATCTCGCGGTCGGCATCGGCATGGACACGGGTGACGCCGATCCGCCCGACCCACGGGGCAAGGTCGGGCGCAGGCGCGCGGTTGAGCGACAGCGGACGACCATCCGCCGTCGCGCCCGAGCGCGGCTCCACCCCTTCGATCCTGCGACCTTCTTTTCTCATACCCCCCTCGAATGTCCTGACCCGGGGGACGAGAACACGGGCAGCTTGTATAAACACACGCAAGCCCAAGTAAAAGACTGCAATTGTCCGGATAATCGTGCCCAAGAAACCATCGGTCGGGGGATTTCATCCATCGCGCGATCGGCTAGGGAAGCGCTCGCTTTCGTCTTCACGATTAACCGGGACCGTGCCTCGATGACCTCAGATGACCTCGCTCTTGCCTTGCGCCTTGCCGATGCCGCCGGGGCCGCGATCCGCCCGCTCTTCCGGGGGCAATGGACCGAGGAGCGCAAGGCCGACCGCAGCTTCGTGACCGAGGCCGACCGCGCCGCCGAAGCCGCGATGCGCGCCCTGATCGAAAGCCACGCGCCCAGCGACGGCATCATCGGCGAGGAATACGGGACGAGGAACGAAGGCGCGGGCCGGCAATGGGTGCTCGATCCGATCGACGGTACGACCAGCTTCATCGCCGGGCGCCCGATCTTCGGCACGCTGATTGCGCTGCTGCAGGACGGCTGGCCGGTGCTGGGCGTGATCGATCAGCCGATCGCGGGCGAACGCTGGGTCGGCCGGATCGGCGAGGGCACGACCTTCAACGGCAAGCCGGTCCGCACCCGCCCCTGCCGCGAGCTGTCGGACGCAGTGCTCGGCACCACGACCCCGCACCAGTTCGCCGGCAATGATGTCGATGCCTTCATGGGCGTCGCCAAGGCGGTGGCGGAGCGCAAGATCATCTATGGCGGCGACTGCTACAATTACGGCCTCGTCGCCTCGGGCCATGTCGACCTCGTGATCGAGGCGAACCTCAAACTTCACGATTTCGCCGCGCTGGTCCCCGTGGTCGAAGGCGCGGGCGGCACGATGAGCGACTGGCAGGGCAACCCGCTCGACGCACAATCCGATGGCCGAGTTATCGCGCTGGGCGACCCGGCGCGGCTCGACGACGTACTGGAGGCGATGGGCTAGGGCACCTTGCGCCGCTTCGCCCGTTGACGCTCCCATGGAAAAGACAATCGCGATCACAGGGGCGGGGCAGGGCATTGGCCTGGCTTCGACTCTCCATTTCCTCGACAAGGGCTGGCGCGTCGCCGCGCTCGACATCGATGCCGAGGCGCTCGCCGAACTGGTCGGGGCCGCTACGCCGAAACGGCTGATGACCCTGCCCTGCGATGTCGGATCGGAACGCGAGGTCGCGATCGCATTCGAGGCGATCGGATCGTGGACCAGCAAGGCCCCGCTTGCGGCGCTCGTCAACAACGCCGCCATCGCCAATCCCTATTGCGGGCCGCTCGAGGATGTCGACCTTGCCGACTGGCGGGCATGGCTCGACGCGAGCCTCACCGCCGCATTTCTGTGTTCGCGCGCGGCGCTGCCGCTGCTGCGCGAGGCCGAAAGGCAGACCGGCGAGGCGGCGAACATCGTCAACATCTCGTCCACCCGCAGCGTCATGAGTGAACCCGAAAGCTTCGCCTATGCCGCCTCGAAAGGCGGGATCGACGCGCTGACCCACGCTATGGCGGTCTCGATCGGGCCGCAAGTGCGCGTGAACGCGGTCCGCCCCGGCTGGATCGAGACACGCGACTGGCAGAAGGAAAGCGAGCGGCAGGAGGTCGAACACCGCGAGACGGACAAGGCCCAGCACCCCGCAGGGCGCGTCGGCAAGCCGCAGGACATTGCCGAGGCGGTGGAGTATTTCCTCGGCGCAGGCTTCGTGACCGGACAGCACCTCAATGTCGATGGCGGGATGACGGTGAAGATGATCTACGAGGACTAGGCATGCATCTCTTCTTCTATGGCGTGCTGCGCGAAGGCGTGGGCGACTGGCCGTTCCTTGCCGGGCTCGGCATGGGGTCGCAGGCGAGCGTGCAGGGTGCGCTCTTCGCGATTCCCGATGCCGGCGGCTGGTATCCCGCGCTGGTGCTGACCCGCGCAGGCCATGCGGTGAACGTGGTCGGCTCGCTGCACGAGGCGGGCGATGTGGACCTTGCGGTGATCGACGCTTTCGAGGGGCCGCAATACGAGCGCATGGCCGTGCCCGTCGATGGCTGGGAGGCGGGCGGGAGCGAGGCCTTTGCCTATGTCTGGACCGGCGATCTGCCCGACGGCGCGGAGCCCATCCCCCACGGCGATTTCGCGGCCTGGCTGGCCGAGACGGGGCGGCCTGTCTTTGCGGGACAATAGGGGCTTTCCTACCCGCCCGGCGCACGTCCTGCTCCGCCCCAGGCCTTCCCGGCGCGCCGTCGTGCGAAAACCGCTCCAGGCGGGACACCCGCGTATGATCGGCGCGAACTATCGCCCCCGAATCGCTTGCAAACCTGCGCGAAAACGCTATGTGGCGCTCCTTCGCCGACACAGATCGTAGGGATCGGCCTGGCCACAAGGGCTGCCAGGGCTGATTCGATGTGTCTCTGACATAAGGAGATGAAAATGCCCAAGATGAAGACCAAGAGCGGTGTGAAGAAACGCTTCAAGATCACTGCGACCGGCAAGATCAAGCACGGTGTCGCGGGCAAGCGCCACCGCCTGATCAGCCACAATGCGAAGTATATCCGCCAGAACCGCGGCACCACCCTGCTTTCCGAGGCCGACACAAAGACGGTCAAGAAGTGGGCGCCCTACGGGCTCGATTGACCGCGAACTAAGGAGATAGAGATATGCCTCGTATCAAACGCGGCGTGACCACACGCGCCAAGCACAAGCGGCTCCTCGACCAGGCCAAGGGCTATCGCGGTCGTCGCAAGAACACCATCCGCATCGCGCGCCAGGCGGTTGAGAAGGCCGGCCAGTACGCCTATCGCGACCGCAAGGTGAAGAAGCGCAATTTCCGCGCCCTGTGGATCCAGCGCATCAACGCCGCCGTGCGCGCCGAAGGGCTGACCTATTCGCAGTTCATGCACGGTGTGAAGCTTGCCGGGATCGAACTCGACCGCAAGGTGATGGCCGACCTCGCCATGAACGAGGAAGCGGCCTTCAAGGCGATCATCGCCCAGGCCAAGGACGCGCTTCCCGCCTGACAGGGCCTCGCCCTGCGACAGCGTTGAACAGGCCTCCGCCGCCACGGCATCACCGTGGCGGCGGAGCCCTCTTCGCGCGTTCGCGCCCCTTGTAGAATCACGCCATCTACGGCAAGCTCCCAACAATGGGGGAGATTGAACTTGTTGGCGATCCGGCCCGCGCGACCGGTGGCGAAAGGCCGCTGGTCCTTAGCCGTTTCCATCCGCCGCCCGAGCGTTTCGAGGGCTGCTTCACGACGTTCTACCAGCTCGATCTCGACACCGGCGGCGGCCCGCCGGTCGAGGACTATCTCCAGCCCGAATGGGGCAATGTCCGATTCTTCACAGGCGCGCTCCCGGTGGCCGAAATCGGCGCATCGCGGGCCGAGGGCACGCGCTTTACCGCCACGGGACCAAGCTCGCGCCCCTGCCGCTTCCGGCTCGGCACCTCGCGCATGTGGGGGATCGGCTTTCTGCCCAAGGGCTGGGCGCGCCTCATAGAAACCGATGCCTATGATTGCGCCAATGTCGTGTGCGACGGCGAACGGCATCCCGCCTTCGCCCGGTTCGCCCCGCTCGCCCGGACCCTGTGCGACCCCGAGGCAAGCCTCGATGAACAATACGCCGCAATTCTCGAGTGGATGGACGCTCTGATGCGGCCCAATCGCGACGAGATCAAGATCGTGCGCGTCCACGAAGCGCTGGTGTCGGGCGAATGCGCCTCGGTCGCCGAACTCGCCGATGCGGGCGGCATGAGCATCCGCACGCTCGAACGCGTGTGCCGGCGCTATTTCGGCTTCACCCCCAAACTGCTGATGCGCCGGCAGCGTTTCATGCGCAGCCTCACCGCCTTCATGCTGTGCGAAGGCTCGCGCTGGACCGAGGCGATGGACCGCGATTATCACGACCAGGCCCAGTTCAGCCGGGAATTCCGCGAATTCATGACCATGAATCCGAGCGATTACGCGGCGCTCGATCATCCGATCCTCTCGGCCTTCATGGAGGCGCGGGCCAAGGTGTGGGGAAGCGCGGCACAGACCCTCGACCGGCCCGCGCGCTGATCGCAAAACCTTCGATCCTGGCGGGATTCGCCAATCGGTGCTGCGCTCCGCCCCCTATGGCTTCTTCCGGAGAAGGGGCCAGGGACGAGCCGGAGAAGGGGGGTGTGGTGACGCAAGCGAGGACGGGCCCGTGGATCACGGTACGTGTCGCCCTGCCGCGCGAGGAGCTGCGGCCGTTCGTGACGACCTATTACTACACCGAGGCGCAATGTTCCACGCGCGAGCCACTGCTTGAGGACTACCTCCACCCCAAATGGCCGAACCTGCGCTTCATCCATGCGCAGACTTGCGAAAGCGCGGTCGGCGGGGAGGAATTGCGCGCCGTCCCCTTCTTCGCCGCGACCGGGCCGACCAGCCGCCCTGCTCGCTTTCGCATGGGGTCGGGGCAGATGTGGGGCATTGGCCTGATGCCGCTCGGCTGGGCCGCGCTGGTCGAGGCGCGGGCGGGGGACTATGCCGACCGCTTCGTCGACGCGCTTGCCGACCGCGCCTTTTCCGCGTTCCACCCACTTGCCCGCGCGCTCGCGCAGGGCGAGGCCGGTTTTGCTCCGGGGCTGGAACTGATCGAGCAGCACATGGACCGGATCGTCGCGTGCAGCGCCGCCATCGGCGTTCTTTCAGGCGGGCCGATCCGAGCAGTCAATGCGGCGCTGGTCTATCCTGAAATCGCGACGGTCGCGCAGCTGGCCGAACGGGTGGGGATGAACGTGCGCTCGCTCGAACGGCTCACCCGGCGCGCTTTCGGCTTCACGCCCAAGCTGCTGCTGCGCCGCCAGCGTTTCCTGCGCAGCCTCGCGCAGTTCATCCTCGACCCCTCGCTCAAATGGCTTGACGCGCTCGATTGCCAATATCACGATCAGGCCCATTTCATGCGCGTCGTCAAGTGGTTCATGGGCATGAATCCGAGCGAATACGCAAGGCTCGACAAGCCCTTTCTCGCGCCGGCGGCGCGGGCCCGGATGGAGATCGCTGGTGAGGCGGTGCAGGGGCTCCATCGGCCCCAGGGCGTCGCCTGAAGCCGAAACCGGCGGGGCGGGGGGGCAAAGCGCTTTGCATGGCGCGCCATTTGCCGCTAGCGGACCGGCTCGTTTCCCGAAATTGCCGATCGAAGCCGAATCCATGACCGACCTCACTTCCCGCAAAGACGAAGCGCTGCGCCTGATCCAGGGTGCAAGCAGCCTCGCCGAGCTCGACGAGCAGCGCGTCGCGGCGCTCGGCAAGAAGGGCTGGGTGAGCCTCGAGCTCAAGAGCCTTGGAGGAATGAGCCCGGAAGAGCGCCAGGAGGCCGCCCCGGCGATCCAGGCAGTGCGCGGCGAAATCGCCGATGCGATCGCGGCGAAGAAGGACGCGCTCGAACAGGCGGAACTCGAAGCCCAGCTCGCGAGCGAGACGGTCGACCTCACCCTACCCGCGCCCGAGTCTCCGCGCGGCAGCATCCATCCGGTCAGCCAGGTGATGGACGAACTCGCGGAGATCTTCGCCGATCTCGGTTTCGCGGTCGCGACCGGGCCGGAAATCGAGGACGACTGGCACAATTTCACCGCGCTCAACATGGATGAAAGCCACCCTGCGCGGGCGATGCACGACACGTTCTATTTCCCGGACACGGCGGCGGGCGCGGCATCAGGCAACGAGGCGGCGGACCCGAAAAGAATGCTGCTGCGCACCCACACCTCGCCGGTGCAGATCCGCTCGATGGTCGAACAGGGCGCGCCGATCCGCCTCATCGCGCCGGGCCGGGTCTATCGCTCGGACAGCGATGCGACCCACACGCCGATGTTCCACCAGGTCGAAGGCCTCGTCATCGACCGCGACATCCATCTCGGCCATCTCAAATGGACGCTCGAGACCTTCTTCAAGGCCTTTTTCGAGCGCGAGGACATCGTCCTGCGCCTGCGTCCGTCCTATTTCCCGTTTACCGAACCCAGCGTCGAGGTCGATGTCGGCTATTCGAATGAAGGCGGCCGCCGGGTCGTCGGCGGGCATGGCGACGACGACGGCCATGACTGGATGGAACTGGGCGGCAGCGGCATGGTGAACCCGCGCGTGCTCGAATTCGCCGGGATCGATCCGAAGGAATGGCAGGGCTTTGCCTTTGGCCTCGGGATCGACCGGATCGCCATGCTCAAATACGGGATGAACGACCTGCGCGCCTTCTTCGACGGCGATCCGCGCTGGCTGAAGCATTACGGCTTTTCCCCGTTCGACCAGCCAACGCTGTCTGCGGGCGTGGGGGTGCGGCCATGAAGTTCTCGCTGACCTGGCTCAGGGACCATCTCGAAACCGACGCCACTTTGGCCGAGATCACCGAGGCGCTGAACGCGATCGGGCTAGAGGTCGAGGGGGTCGAGGACCCGACCGAAAAGCTCGCGGGATTTCGCGTCGCGCATGTGCTGACAGCCGAAAAGCACCCCGATGCGGACAAGCTGCAGGTGCTTACCGTCGATGCAGGATCGGACGTCAATGGCGGCAAGCCGCTGCAGGTGGTGTGCGGCGCGCCCAATGCGCGGGCGGGGATGAAGGGCGTGCTGGGGCTGCCGGGCGCGGTCGTGCCCTCGAACGGCATGGAATTGCGCAAGGCCGCGATCCGCGGGGTCGAATCGACCGGCATGATGTGTTCGGTGCGCGAACTCGACATCGGCGAATCGCACGAGGGCATCCTCGAACTGCCCGATGATGCGCCCGCCGGGCATTCCTTCGCCGACTACCAGGGCTCCTCGCCGATCATCGAGGTCGCGGTGACGCCCAACCGGCCCGATTGCATGGGCGTTCACGGCATCGCCCGCGACCTCGCCGCGGCGGGGCTGGGCACGCTGAAGCCGATCGCCGTGCCCGAATTCGCAACATCCGGTGCCTGTCCGGTCGAAATCCGCACCGACGATGCGCAAGGCTGTCCGGCCTTCTACGGGCGCGTCATCACAGGCGTGAAGAACGGTCCTTCGCCCGACTGGCTGCAGCAGCGACTGAAGAGCGCGGGCCAGCGGCCGATCTCGCTGCTGGTCGACCTCACCAATTACCTCATGCTGGCCTATGGCCGCCCGGCGCATGCCTATGACTGCGCCAAGCTGCATGGCGCGGTCCATGCGCGCCGGGCGAAGCCGGGCGAACAGGTGCTGGCGCTGAACGAGAAGACCTACACGCTCGATGACAGCATGGTCGTGATCGCAGACGAACGCGAGGTCCACGACATCGCGGGGATCATGGGTGGCGAGAATTCGGGTGTGTCGGACGGCACCACCGACGTGCTGCTCGAAATAGCCTATTTCGATCCGGCCCGCATCGGCGTCACGGGTCGCAAGCTGGGCCTCGCCTCCGACGCCCGCACGAGGTTCGAGCGGGGGGTGGACCCGGCGTTCCTCGATGAAGGCCTCGATCTCCTGACCGGCCTGATCGTCGAACTCGCGGGCGGAACCGCGAGCGAGGTCGTGCGCGCCGGTTCGCCGCCGTCCGAGCCGAAGGTGGTTGCGTTCGATACCGGGCTGACGAAGCGATTGGGCGGTGTCGAGGTGCCCGAGGACGAGCAGCGCCGCATTCTCGAAAGCCTCGATTTCGCGGTCGATGGCGATTGGCAGGTCACCTGCCCGCTGCGCCGTCACGATATCGAAGGCCCGGTCGACATCGTCGAGGAAATCGTGCGCATTCACGGCCTCGACAAGGTGGAAAGCGTCCCCCTTCCGCGCGCGGAAGGCGTCGCCCGCCCGACCGCGACCCCGCAGCAGGTGATGGAACGCCGCCTGCGCCGCGCCGCCGCCGCGAGCGGGCTGGACGAAGCGGTGACGTGGTCGTTCCTCCCCGAGAAGGAGGCGGCTCATTTCGGGCCGGAGGGCGAGACGCTCTGGACGCTCGAAAACCCGATCAGCGAGGACTTGAAGGTCATGCGCCCCTCGCTTCTTCCCGGCCTGCTGATGTCGGCGAAGCGCAATGCCGATCGCGGCGCGGCCTCGACCCGGCTGTTCGAACTGGGACGACGCTATTTCCGCAAGGACGATGGGACCAGCGATGAGCGAGCGACGCTCGGGGTTTTGCTGGCGGGAGAGAAGACCCCGCGCGGCTGGGGGACGGGCAAGGCCGAGATGTTCGACGCCTTCGACGCCAAGGCCGCGGCGATTGCGCTGCTCGAGGCAGCGGGAGCGCCGACCGACAATCTCATGGTGATGGGCCCCGATTCCCTTGGGCCGGGCACGCAGTTCCATCCCGGCCAGTCGGCGACGCTCAGGCTCGGGCCGAAGAACGTGCTTGCCCGGTTCGGCATGCTCCATCCGGCGACGCTCAAGGCGTTCGATCTCGACGGGCCTGTCGCTGCGGTCGAACTGTTCCTCGATGCGATTCCGGCCAGGAAGGCCGCGAAAGGCCCGGTCAGCTTCGCGCGTCCCAGCTTCACGCCGCCCCCTTTACAACCGGTCATGCGAGATTTCGCCTTCCTTGTGCCCGAGCCGCTTGCGGCCGGCGATCTGCTTCGCGCGGTGCAGGGCGCGGACAAGGCGAACATCATCGCCGCGCGGGTGTTCGACCTTTTCACCGGCATTCCGGGTAAGGAGGGGGGCGTGCCCGAGGGCATGAAATCACTCGCGATCGAGGTGACGCTCCAGCCGCAGGAAAAGAGCTACAAGGACGCCGAGATCAAGGCGATCGCCGACAAGGTCGTTGCTGCGGCGGCGAAGCTTGGGGCGGAGCTGAGAGGCTAGGGCGCGCTTTCAGCGCTGGTCGTCCGCGTCCTCCTCGTTCTCGTCCGCGTCCTCAGCCAGCTGCTCTTTGAGTTCGGCCATCTGGCTGCTCATCCGCTCGAACTGTTTCTGCTGCGCCTGCCGCTTGCGCATGTCGGCTTCGAGCTTGCGCTGGCGCTCGGCGAGGCGTTTTTCGTCGCGGGCGAGTTTCTGGCGCGCCTTGTCGAGATCCTTCTGTTCACTCCCGATCTGGCGGCGCAGCCTGTCGAGGTCACGCTCGCTCCTTTCGAGGCCGCGCTCCAGCTTTTCCATCTGTCTTTCCAGCCGTTCGAACTGGCGTTCGGCATCGCGCGCAACCTGCGCCGTGGCTGGAAATCCCAACCCCAGTGCTGCGAGAACCGCACCCGTGGTAACCAGGCCCTTGCGCATCGCTTTGTCTCCCACCCTTGGCGTCCCCTGCCCCTTCGGCTGTGGACTAGGCGACCATAGCAGCTTATCGGCCCGGCGATGACCGCAAACTCGCGCCGCACCTTCGCCATCATCTCGCACCCCGACGCGGGGAAAACGACGCTCACGGAAAAGCTGCTGCTGCAGGGCGGGGCGATCCACCTTGCGGGCGAGGTGAAGGCGCGCGGACAGGCGCGGCGCGCCCGGTCGGACTGGATGAAGATAGAACAGCAGCGCGGCATCTCGGTCACGAGCTCGGTGATGACCTTCGAGAAGGAATACGGGGGCGAGACAATCACCTTCAACCTGCTCGACACGCCGGGGCACGAGGATTTCTCCGAGGACACCTATCGCACCCTGACCGCGGTCGACAGCGCGGTCATGGTGATCGACGCTGCCAAGGGGATTGAGCCGCAGACGAGGAAGCTGTTCGAGGTCTGCCGCTTGCGCTCGGTCCCGATCATCACCTTCATCAACAAGGTCGACCGCGAAGGGCGCGACCCGTTCGAGACATTGGACGAGGTCGCCGACATGCTCGCGCTCGACGTAAGCCCGCAGAGCTGGCCGGTCGGCATGGGCGGGCAGTTCCAGGGCATTCTCGATTTCGCGAGCGGCACGGTATGCCGCCCGGAAGGCCCGTCCAAGGAATTCCTCGGCAAGCGCGACGAGAACCCCGATATTCCCGAAAACTTCGCCGAAGAGGCCGAACTCGCGCAGGTCGGCTATCCCGAATTCGACCCCGAGGCCTATCGCAACGGCGACCTCACCCCGGTCTATTTCGGATCGGCGCTCAAGAGTTTCGGCGTCACCGAATTGATCGATGCGATCGCGGCGCACGCCCCGCCGCCGCGTCCGCAACCGGCGGGCGAGGGCCATGTCGCGCCCGACCGCGACGAGGTCACGGGCTTCATCTTCAAGGTCCAGGCCAACATGGACCCCAATCACCGCGACCGCATCGCCTTCATGCGGCAGGTGTCAGGCACCTTCAAGCGCGGCATGAAGCTCACCCCTTCGGGCCTCGGCAAGCCGATCTCGGTCCATTCGCCGATCCTGTTCTTCGCACAGGACCGGGAGCTTGCCGACACGGCCGAGGCGGGCGACATCATCGGCATTCCGAACCACGGCACGCTGCGGGTAGGCGATACTCTGAGCGAGAAGAACGAGGTGCGCTTCACCGGCCTGCCGAACTTCGCGCCGGAAATCCTGCGCCGCGTGCAATTGAAGGATCCGACCAAGACCAAGCAGCTAAGGAAGGCGTTGGACGACCTGTCCGAAGAGGGCGTGATCCAGGTGTTCTATCCCGAGATCGGCGCGAACCACATCATCGGTGTTGTCGGCCAGCTCCAGCTCGAGGTATTCGTCGACCGGCTCTCGGTCGAATACAAGGTCGAGGCCGCATTGGAGCCCGCCCCCTTCGCCACGGCGCGCTGGATAAAGGGGGATGCCAGGGCGCTCGCCGATTTCGAGAGCTTCAACCGCGCCAATCTCGCCCGCGACCGCGACGGGGACCTCGTCTTCATGGCGAAGAGCCCGTGGGACGTGAATTACCAGGTCGAGAAGAACCCAGAGCTGACCTTCTCCGCGACCAAGGAACGGTAACGGTTCCTTCCCGATGTTGCGGGACGCGCGCATTCGCGGCATGGCGGCGGCATGAACGGATCGGGACCCACTTCGCAAACCTTCATCTCGCAGCGCCTCCGCCTCAATTACGAGGATTGGGGGACCGGCGGGCGCGGCGACAAGCCTACGCTGGTGCTCGTCCATGGCGGTCGCGACCATGCGAGAAGCTGGGACTGGACGGCCGAGGCGCTGTGCCCCGATTACCGCGTCGTGGCGATGGATCATCGCGGGCATGGCGACAGCGACTGGGTTTCGGACGGGAACTATTCGGCCGGCGACATGGTCTACGACCTCGCCCAGCTGATCCACCAGCTTGGCGTCGGCCCGGTCGCCATCGTGTCGCATTCGATGGGTGGCAATGTCGCGCTGCGCTATGCCGGCACCTTCCCCGACATGGTCACGAAACTGGTCGCGATCGAGGGTCTGGGACCCTCGCCCGAATGGCGCGACAAGCAGCGTGCGACACCCTATCCCGAACGGCTCGCCGAATTGATCGGCAAGAAGCGCGCGGCGGCCGGGCGGATCCCGCGCCGTTACGACAGCATCGAAACCGCCTTTGCCCGGATGATCGAGGAGAACTCTTATCTCACCGAGGAACAGGCGCGGCATCTGACGATCCACGGGGTCAATCGCAACGAGGACGGGACCTACAGCTGGAAATTCGATCCTCACCTCAATGTCTGGCCGATCGAGGACCTTGCCGACGAATTCCTCGAGCAGACCTGGGCGGCGATCCGTTGTCCGACGCTGCTGCTCTACGGCGCCGACAGCTGGGCCTCGAATCCCGAGAAGGACGGGCGGATCGCGCATTTCAACACCGCGCAGGTGATCGAATTCGAAAAGGCGGGCCACTGGCTCCACCACGACCAGTTCGACCGCTTCGTCGCCACGGTGCACGACTTCCTCAAGGACTAGGAGAGAGGATCATGGCCGATTTCTTCGATGCGCTCGAATCCAAGCATGTCGCCATGATCGAGAAGCAACCGGTCTTCTTCGTAGCGACAGCGGCAGCGAACGGGCGAATCAATCTCAGCCCGAAGGGATACGATGCGTTCCGGGTTCTTTCGCCCGAGCGGGTCGCCTACCTGGACCTCGGCGGGTCTGGCAACGAGACGCACGCGCATCTCGTCGCCGATCAGGAGGATGCCGGACGGATCACGGTGATGTTCTGCAATTTCGAACAACCCGCGCTGATCCTGCGGATCTATGGCCGGGGTGTCCCGATCCTGCCGCAAGACGAGGGATGGCACGAACTGGCGAGCCATTTCACCCTTATGCCGGGCACACGGCAGATTTTCGATATCGCGGTCGATACCGTGCAGACGAGCTGCGGTTGGGGTGTTCCCTTCATGACGCTTGAGGGCGAACGCGACACGCTCAAGAAAGCGCATCGCCAGGCTGATCCCGAAAAATGGACCGCCAAGACCGCCGGTCGAACGACCAGCATCGACGGCCTGCCGACCCGTGCGACCGATCGTTTCATCGCGGGCGATTAACGGCGACATTATCGTTCCACGCGCCGGACTCCTGCGCAAATATCCGCCGAACCTTGCCCAAAATATGACCAGCAGGTTAAAATTTGTGCAGCTGCGTTGCTGCGCCTGCGAAGGACTTATGCGGATTCCCGCGATTTGTTCGCCGAAAACGAATTGGCACGGCTTTTGCTGAACAACCCATGACCGGAAATATCCGGAGAACAACAGGGGTTGGGCATGAAATTCATCATCGCCGTCATAAAACCGTTCAAGCTCGATGAAGTGCGCGAAGCGCTCGGAGCGATCGGCGTCGCGGGAATGACCGTTTCAGAGGTGAAGGGCTTCGGCCGCCAGAAGGGGCAGACCGAAGTCTACCGGGGTGCTGAATATTCCACCAACATGCTGCCGAAGGTGAAGATCGAGATCGCCGCCAGCGACGAGGTCGCCGAACAGGTCGTCGAGACGATCCAGCAGACCGCCAACACCGAAGCGATTGGAGACGGGAAGATCTTCGTCCTCGATCTCGCTTCGGCGACCCGCATTCGCACCGGCGAATCCGGCGAGACGGCACTGTGACAGGGGGGCAGACGATGACTCGCATTTACAAGACTTTCGCCGCCGCCGCGCTCGCTTTCGCCGCGAGCCAGCCGGCCCTGGCTGCCGTTCCGGCGGTTCCGAACCCGGGCAACAATGCATGGATGATGACCGCGACGCTGCTGGTCCTGCTGATGATCCTGCCCGGCCTCGCGCTGTTCTATGGCGGGCTCACGCGGCAGAAGAACATGCTTTCGACCATGACGCAGATCGGTGCGACGGCCTCGCTCGCGATGATCATCTGGGTGATGTGGGGCTACAGCCTCGCGTTCGGCGACACCGTCTACGAAGGCACGCTCGGCCTGTTCATCAGCGGGGGGAGCTATTTCCTCGCGGGAACGGATGCCTCGAGCACGGCGGCGACCTTCACCGAAGAGGTGATCAGCAAGTACGTCTTCATCAGCTTCCAGATGACCTTCGCCGCGATCACCGCCGCGCTGATCCTCGGCGCCACGGCGGAGCGGATGAAGTTTTCCGCCGTGATGATGTTCGTGCCGATCTGGCTGACCATTGTTTATTTCCCGATCGCGCACATGGTCTGGGCCGGGGGCGGCCTCCTGTTCGAGGACGGCGCGCTCGATTTCGCGGGCGGCACGGTGGTGCATATCAACGCGGGCGTCTCGGGCCTCGTCCTCGCCTATCTTCTCGGCAAGCGTCGGGGCTGGCCGGCAGAACCGATGCCGCCGCACAGCCTGACGCTGACCATGGTCGGCACGGGGCTGCTGTGGGTGGGCTGGTTCGGCTTCAACGCTGGTTCGGCCCTCGAAGCGGACGGTTCGGCGGGTCTCGCGATGATCAACACCTTCGTCGCGACCGCGGCAGGGGCGCTCGCCTGGATGGTGATCGAGCGGGCCGCGGGCCACAAGGGTTCGGCGCTGGGCTTCTGCTCGGGCGTGATCGCCGGCCTCGTCGCGGTGACCCCGGCGGCTGGCAATAGCGGGCCGTTCGGTGCGATCCTGCTCGGCATCGTGTCCTCGGGCGTGTGCTACGTCTTCGTCGCGAGCGTGAAGGCCAGGCTGGGCTATGACGACGCGCTCGACGCTTTCGGCATCCACGGTGTCGGCGGGATCGTCGGGGCGATCGGCACCGCCATCGTCTACCAGCCCTTCCTCGGCGGCCCCGGCGACGGCTCGACCCCGCTCGGCGCGCAGCTCTGGGTGCAGGTCTTCAGCGTCCTAGTCACCATCGCCTGGGCCGGGATCGGCACTGTCATTGCGGGCTTCGCGGTCAAGGCGACCATCGGCCTGAGGGTTTCCGAAGAACACGAGGTCGACGGCCTCGACATCACCGAACACGGCGAGCGCGCCTACAACTAGGCACGGCGCTCCACCAGCTTGGCGGGGGAGGTCTCTCTCCTCTCTCCCTTCCCCGCCTCCCCTCGTTCCTCCTGCGAACGAACGACTGAAAAGGGCCGGAAGCGGATCACCGCTTCCGGCCCTCTTTTCATCCCGCGAAGGAAAGTGTCAGGCGGCTTCGGCGGCCTTGATGAAATCGGCGCAGCGCTCGCCGATCACGATCGAGGGCGCATTGGTGTTGCCGCTGACGATCTTCGGCATGATGCTGGCATCGGCGATCCACAGCCCGTCGAGCCCGTTGAGCTTGAGCGTCGGGTCGACCACCGCATCGGCGTCCGAACCCATCCGGCAGGTGCCGACCGGGTGATAGACCGTGTCCGCGCGGTCGCGGATCAACGCGTCAAGCGCCGCGTCGTCTTCCAAATCGATCGGGTGCCGATCGCGCGGCCCGTAATCGGTCAGCGGCGGAGCCTCGGCGATGCGGTGCGAGAGGCGGACACCGGCGCGCAGGACAGCCATGTCGCGCTCGTCGTCGAGGAAATTGGGATCGATGACGGGCGCCGCGGCGCTGTCCTTCGACCCCAGCCGAACCGTGCCGCGGCTTTCGGGCCGCAGCACGCAGGCATGGAGCGAAAAGCCGTGCTCCTTCACCTTTTCGCGCCCGTGATCCTCGAGCACGGCGGGGACGAAATGCCATTGCACATCCGGCGCGGGGCTGTCCGGCATCACGGTCCAGAATCCGCCCGCCTCGGCATAGCAGGTCGTCATCGCCCCGGTGCGCTTGCGGCGATGCTCCACCATTGCGCCGAGCATCTTGAGCGTTCCCTTGAGGCTGCCGCCGAGCGGCACGTCGCTTTGTGTCTCCCAGCCGGAGACATAGTCGATATGGTCCTGCAGGTTGGCGCCGACTGCGGATCGGTCAAGCACGACTTCGATTCCATGCTGTTTCAGGTGCTCGGCCGGGCCGATCCCCGACAGCATCAGGATCTGCGGCGAATTGAACGCCCCGGCCGACAGGATCACCCCGCGCCGCGCATAGAGCATTTCGGACCGCCCGCCTCGCCGCACGCGCACCCCGGTGACGCGCCCGCCCTCGATCTCGAGCTTGTCGACCAGGGTGTTGGTACGCACCGCAAAATTGCCCTGGTGGCGGATCGGCTCGACATAGCCACGCGCCGCCGACCAGCGTTCGCCCTTGCGCTGGGTGGTCTGGTAGAGGCCGAAGCCTTCCTGCCGTTCGCCGTTGAAATCGTCGTTCGTGCGCAATTGCAATGCGGCGGCGCTTTCGACGAAGGCCTCGGAAGTGGGGTTGGGCGAGACCTGGTCGGACACGAACAGCGGCCCGCCCGCACCGTGATAGGCATCCTCGCCGCGCTCGTTCGATTCGGATCGCCGGAAATAGGGCAGGACATCGTCATAGGCCCAGCCGGTGCAGCCCATCCCAGCCCAGTTGTCGTAATCCCACCTGTTGCCACGGATATAGACCATCGCGTTGATCGCCGAGGAGCCGCCGAGCCCCTTGCCGCGAGGCTGGTAGCCGATCCGGCCGTTCAATCCCTTCTGCGGGACGGTTTCGTAGCGATAATTCGACGCCTGCGGGATGAAGGGCATGAAGCCCGGCGTCTTGACGAAGATGTTGTCGTTGCGCCCGCCCGCTTCGAGCAGGCACACGCGGCGCGTTCCGTCGACGGCAAGGCGTCCGGCAACCGCGCTGCCGCCGCTCCCACCGCCGATGACGATGTAATCGAAAGTCTCCATGTTCTCTCCTCTGGGGAGAAAGCTAGGCGGCTTCGCCGTGCTCCGCAATCGGGTTTCGGTTCGCTACTGGTTCGGCGGTGCGGCTGTCCTGTCCTGTCCGCGCGCGCCAGCTCTCGCGGATCATGTCCGAAGTCTCGCGGGTGCCGTCATGGCTCCAGCCGGGTTCGCGCAGGAGATAGGAAAGCTTGTGCTTCCATGGCGCTCGGACGATGTCGCCGATCATCCCGATCCATTCGTGGAACACCGCCCACAGCAGGTTGAAGCTGCCCAGCTGCCTGATGATGCCATACCGGATCGGCTCGTCGTCGCGCTCGGGCTCGAAGGTGCCGAACAGCTTGTCCCAGACGATGAATACGCCGGCGTAATTGCGGTCGAGATAGCGCGGATTGGTCGCGTGGTGGACCCGGTGGTGCGAGGGCGTGTTCATGACCGCTTCGAACCAGCGCGGCATCCTGCGGATCGCCTCGGTGTGAATCCAGAACTGGTAGACGAGGTTGAAGCCCGCGCAGATCGCGATCATCGCCGGGTGGAAACCAAGCAGCACCAGCGGAAGCGCGAACACGAAGCCGAAGGTGAATGCCCCGGTCCAGCTCTGCCGCAAGGCGGTCGAGAGGTTGTAGTGCTGGCTCGAATGGTGGTTCACATGGCTCGCCCACATCCAGCGGATACGGTGGCCTGCGCGGTGGACCCAGTAATACTTGAGATCGTCGAGCACGAAGCAGAGCGGCCATGCCCACCACAAGGCCCACCATTCATCGCCGAAATCAAGGATGCGATATTCGTAGGCCTCGATGAAGACGTAGAGCGCAAAACCGCCCAGCAGCGCTGCGGCCACAGTCGATCCCAGCCCGAAGGTGAGGCTCAGTAGCGTGTCCTTCGGCTCATAGGCGTCCGGCCGCTTGAACCGCGCCCAGATCATCTCGGCGAGGACCGCGATCACGAAGAGCGGCACGGCATATTGGGTGGGCGAGAATTCGGGCATGTCAGGCAGGGCCTATAGCATCGATCCGCGCCTGCCAGGAAGCCGGATCGTCGAGTGCGAGCAGGACCTTGCCGAAGCGTTTCTCCCCGCAATCGACCTCGAGCGCATCGCCGTGGCGGCGGACGCGGGCCAGCGGGGTGAGGATGCGACCGGCGAAGCGGTTGCCATGGCGCTTGATGAGCATGATCCGCCCCAGCGCGTCGCGGGCGAGAGCTGCGGCTCCGTCCCGGGCAGCCGCGCATTCGATCGCCTCGAACCCGTCCACCACCTCGCCCGCGGCGCGCCGCACGTCCCCGTCGCTCGCGAGCTTCGATGCGCCGCCGAGCTTCAGCAGCGCCGCCAGCCCGGCCAGCACGAGGATGGCGACGAGCGAACCCAGAGTCTGGAGCAGGAGCGGGGGAATATCCATGGCCGAAATCTCGGCCAAGCGCTTGGCATGGGCCGCGCTCTGCGGCAAGCAGCGCTGCGAGGAGAATTTCAATGAAGCTTGTCGCCACTTCCTTCGCCACCACCGCGCTCGTCGCACTGGTCCTGTCTCACTCTCCGCTTGCCGCCGATGCCGCGCCCGAGATGCGCGGGCCGGACCCGGTTGAACTGGTCGCAGCCGAGCAGGACCGCACAGCGCGCGTCGCCCGGGCGCTCTGGGACTATGCCGAAGTCGGCTATCTCGAGACCCGTTCGACCGGGCTGTTGCAGCAGGAACTCGCCGCCGAGGGGTTCCGCATCGAGCCGGGCATCGCCGGCATCCCTACCGCGTTCGTGGCCGAATGGGGCGAGGGCGGGCCGGTCATCGCAATCCTCGCCGAGATGGATGCGCTGCCAGGCATCAACCAGTCCGACAGCCCGGTGCGCGATCCCCTGGAAGGCAAGCATGCGGGCCATGCCTGCGGGCACAATCTGTTCGGCGCAGGTTCGCTCACGGCGGCGATCGCGGTGAAGAAATGGCTCGAGGAGACTGGCACTGCGGGCCGCATCCGGCTCTACGGCACGCCGGCGGAGGAAGGCGGATCGGGCAAGGTCTACATGACTCGTTCCGGCCTTTTCAACGACGTCGACATCGCGATCCACTGGCACGGCGATGACGAGAACAGCGCGGCCGCACGGACCAGCCTCGCCAATCGCTCGGCCAAGTTCCGCTTCAGCGGGATCTCGGCCCATGCCGCGGGCGCGCCCGAACGCGGGCGCTCGGCGCTCGACGGGGTGGAGGCGATGAACATGATGGCGAACATGCTGCATGAACACATGCCGCAGGACGCGCGCATGCATTACGTCATCACCAGCGGGGGCAATGCGCCCAATGTCGTGCCTGATTTCGCCGAGGTGTTCTACTATGTCCGCGCGCCCCAGCCGGAAGGCGTCGAGGCGATTTGGGAGCGGCTAGAGAACGCCGCACGGGGCGGCGCCATGGGCACCGGGACCGAAGTCGACTGGGAAGTCATTCACGGCAACAACCCGCTTCTGGTGAACGAGACGCTGGCGCGGGTCATGGACGCCAAGCTGCGCGAAGTCGGCGGCGTGACCTATACCGCCGAGGAACGCGCCTGGGCCGAAAAGGTCCACGAATCGCTCGGCGAAGCGGCGCTGCCGCTCGAAAGCGCGGGCGAGGTGCAGCCTTATGGCAAGAGCCTCGGCTATGGATCGACCGATGTCGGTGATGTCTCATGGGCCACCCCGACAGTCGGCGTGCGAACCGCGACCTGGGTCCCGGGGACGAGCGCGCACAGCTGGCAGGCGGTCGCGGCAAGCGGGCACTCGATCGGCGTCAAGGGCGCGCAGGTCGCGGCCAAGGCGATGACACTGATGGCGGTCGAATTGTTCACCGACGAGAGCCTGCGCGAAGCCGCACGCGCCGAATTCGATGCAGCGCGCGGGGGCGATTACGAATACCGTTCGCTGCTCGGCGATCGCGATCCGCCGCTCGATTATCGCAAGTAAGGCGCGATCAGCGCGCGGCGAGCATGTCGATCATAGGGCGAATCGCGCTCACGTCGTAACCGGCATCCCGGGCGGCGGCGGCGATTTCCTCGGGGCTCGCCGCGCCGCTCTTCGCCTGGGCCAGCGCCCACAGGAAGGTCGAGCGCGTGCCCGAACGGCAATAGGCGAGCACCTTGCCGTCGGCCCCTTCCAGCGCCTCGATCATCGCGGCGACATGCACTTCGGAAAAGCCCGAATGGCCGATCGGGATGGCGCGGTAATCGATGCCGGCCGCACTCGCCGCTGCGGCGATCTCGTCGCCCTGAGGCGCGCCGGGGTCCTCCTGGTCGGGGCGGTTGTTGACGATCAGCGTGACACCCGCCTCTTTCGCGGCGGCGATGTCCTCCGGCCCGATCTGCGGGCTTGCCAGCATGGTTTCTGAAAGCGTGCGGAATGCGCTCATCGTCGGGTCCCTCCGGCATGTTGCAGCCAACGACCGGGTCATGCCGAAACCCTGCCAGTGGTGCAAGACGCGCGATGCAGCGAGCCGCCTGGTTCAAAAATGTCATAATTTTGCGCAAGGGTGCGTGCCTCGGGTTAATTCGTTCGCAAAGATGCCCTTTGTGCGCTATGACTCGCGAAAGTCGGTGCGGATTCTCGGTCTATGTCGGGGGCGAACACCAGCGTCGGACGCGGCTCACTGTCCCCGCGGCCTGCGCTTTGGAGGGTGGGCAGTGTGACAGGATACGTACTGGACTATGGGTTACGATAGAGGACGTCGCCGCGGGCGGGACAAGCGCGACGGAATCGGCGAAGACGGTTTCGATCCCTTTGGTGGAGGCATGGACGGATTTCCTCCTCCTTCCGATTTCGGAGGTGACCGTGGCGGAGACCGTTTTGGTGGCGGCGATCGCTACGGCGGCGACCGGGGCGGCGATCGATTCGGCGGCGGCGGCGGCGGTGGTCCTCGCGGACCGCGTGGCGGCGGAGGACCGGGCGGCGCCGGTGGTGGCGGCGGTTTCCGCGGCATGCCTGCCCAGGTCGTCGGTACCGGCAAGGGCACGGTCAAGTTCTTCAACGGCCAGAAAGGCTTCGGCTTCATCCAGCAGGAAGGCGGGGGCGAAGACGTATTCGTCCATATCAGCGCGGTCGAACGTGCCGGCCTCGAAGGCCTTGCCGAAGGGCAGGAGCTCGAATTCAACCTTGTCGATCGCGGCGGCAAGATTTCCGCGCAGGACCTGCAGGTCGTGGGCGAAGTCATCGCAGCGCCGCAGAGCGGCCCGCCCAAGCGCGAGCTGACCGGCGAAAAGGCGACCGGCACGGTCAAGTTCTTCAATTCAATGAAGGGCTTCGGGTTCCTCGTGCGTGATGACGGCCAGCCTGATGCCTTCGTTCATATCAGCGCGGTCGAGCGGTCCGGGCTTTCGACCATCAACGAGGGCGAGCGTTACGAGTTCGACCTCGAAGTCGATCGCCGCGGCAAGTATTCTGCCGTCAACCTCGTCCCCGTCCAGGGGTGAGGAACGACCTTTCGCCGGGCTGCGTTTGACCTTGTCCGGTGGCCAATTTATTGAACGAACGGCGGTCTCCGATACGGGGCCGCCGTTTGTTTTTGCCCGCCGGCGCTTTAGGAAAGGTGTCGGGCGCGGCCTTCGGAAAGCCAGGATAAGAGAATGTCGATCACGCCCCTCATGCCCGTCTATCCGCGCTGCGGCGTGCGTCCCGTGCGCGGTGAGCATTGCCATCTGATCGACGAGGACGGGACGCGCTATCTCGATTTCGCGAGCGGGATCGCGGTCAACCTCCTCGGCCATTCGCATCCCGGCCTGATCGGCGCAATCCAGAAACAGGCCGAGACGCTGATGCACGTCTCGAACCTCTACGGCAGTCCGCAGGGGGAAAAGCTCGCGCAGACGCTGGTCGACAACACGTTTGCAGACACGGTGTTCTTTACCAATTCGGGCGCCGAAGCGGTCGAAACCTCGATCAAGTGCGCGCGGGCCTATCACCAGAACGCGGGCGATCTCGGCGATCCCAAGCGGTTTGAACTGATCACTTTCACCAATGCCTTTCACGGGCGGACGATGGCGACGATCAGCGCGTCGAACCAGACCAAGATGCATCACGGATTCTCGCCCATGCTGGAAGGGTTCAAATACGCGGAGTTCGACGATCTCGGGTCGGCCAAGGCGCTGATCGGGCCGCATACGGCGGGCTTCCTCGTTGAACCGATCCAGGGCGAGGGCGGCATCCGTCCCGCTTCGACGGAATTCATGCAGGGCCTGCGCGCGCTGGCGGACGAGCATGACCTGATGCTGGTCCTCGACGAAGTGCAATGCGGCGTCGCGCGCACCGGCAAGCTCTACGCCTACGAACACTATGGGATCACCCCGGACATCGTCGCGACTGCCAAGGGGCTGGGCGGCGGTTTTCCCATCGGCGCCTGCCTCGCCACCGAAAAGGCCGCGCGCGGGATGACCTTCGGCACGCATGGTTCGACCTATGGCGGCAATCCGCTCGCGATGGCGGCGGCTAGCGCGGTGATGGAAGCGGTTGCGAACGAGGACTTCCTCGAACAGGTCCGCGACAAGGGCGAGCGCCTGCGATCCCGGCTCGAACAGTTCATCGGGAATTATCCCGAGTTGTTCGAATGCCTCCGCGGCAAGGGCCTGATGCTGGGGCTGAAGATGAAGGTCGAGAGCCGGCCCTTCTTCGTCCACCTGCGCGATCATCACCAGCTGCTGACCGTGGCCGCAGGCGACAACACCATCCGCGTCATTCCGCCGCTGGTGATCGGCGAGGCAGAGATCGAGGAATTCCTCGACAAGCTTTCCGCCGGCGCGGCGAGCTATAAAGTGCCCGAGCCGGCCTGATGCCCGGCGCTAAGGGCGTGCGGCATTTCCTCGATCTCGGGGACGCTGGGGCGCATTCGATAGCGGCGATGATCAACGGCGCGATCGACCGCAAGGCGGCGCGCAAGGGCTGGCCGAAAGGGCGCGTCGACGCCGACCGCCCCCTCGAAGGGCGCGTGTTGGCCATGGTGTTCGAGAAGAATTCGACCCGCACCCGGGTGAGTTTCGATATCGCGATGCGACAGCTTGGGGGATCGGTGCTGATACTCGATTCGGCTTCGAGCCAGCTTGGCCGGGGGGAGACGATCGCCGATACCGCGCGGGTGCTCAGCCGGATGGCTGACGCGATCATGTTGCGAACCGACGATCATGCCAAGATCGAGGACATGGCGAGGCATGCAAGCGTGCCCGTAATCAACGGCCTGACCGATCGTTCCCACCCCTGCCAGACCGTCGCCGACCTGCTTACGGTCATCGAACACGAAAAGGCGCTGCCCGGCCTCGAACTGGCATGGTTCGGGGATGGGAACAACGTGCTGCACTCGATCCTTGACGCGGCCGGATTGATGAAATTCAATGTGCGCGTGGCGTGCCCCTTGGGCTACGAACCAGACACTGAATTCGTGGAACGAGCGCGTGCGGCGGGAGCCGAGGTCACGCGCTTCGACGACGCGCAGGCCGCGGCGAGCGGCGCGGACGTGATCGTGACCGACACATGGATTTCGATGGGACAGGCCGACGCGGCGGAAAAGCGCACCGCGATGGCGTCGTTCCAGGTCGATGCAGCGTTGATGCGATCGGCAAAGCCGGATGCCATCTTTCTGCATTGTCTCCCCGCCCATGTCGGCGAGGAAGTGACGCAGGACGTTTTCGAAAGCCCGCAATCGGTGGTGTTCGACGAGGCCGAGAACCGGATTCATGCGCAGAAGTCGGTTCTACTGTGGAGCTTTGGGCTGCTCGGTGAGGTTTCCTGATCAACACGCCGCCGGGATTAAGCGATCCGGGGGGCTTATCGCGGGCCGCGACGCCCCCCATATCGCCCCGATGAAACCTGCCAGATCGACATCCGAAATGCCGGAAACCTACTCGGACAAGCTCCTTGCCTTCACCTTGCCAGGGCGCAACGCGCGGGGCCGGGTCCTTCGCCTCGATGCAGTGGTGAATGAGGTGCTTTCAGCGCATGATTACCCGCCGCCGATTACGCATCTGCTTAGCGAAGCGCTCGTGCTTGGCGCGTTGATGGGTAGCCTGTTGAAGGACGAAGGCGGCCAGCTCACGATGCAGGCACAGACGCAGGCCGGCGTCGTGTCGCTGCTGGTCTGCGACTACCGTGGCGGATCGATGAGAGGCTACGCCGATTTCGACGAGATGGCGCTTGCCAGCCTCGGAGCCAATCCCGGCCTATCGGCTCTGTTCGGGGAGGGCTACCTCGCGATCACCTTCGATACCGGAGCGGGGCAGCGTTATCAGGGAATCGTTCCGCTGGAGGGGGACACGCTGGCAGAAGCGTGCGAAACCTATTTCAGCCAGTCGGAACAGGTTCCCACGCTCATCCGGGTGGCCAGCCGTTCGGGAGGTCAGGGCAGGGAAAGGGTGGCCGCCGGCCTGCTCGTGCAGCATCTGCCCGATGGAGAGGAAGGCCGCGAGAGGCTCCATGTCCGGATGGACCATCCCGATTGGGAGCATGTCACGGCGCTGGCTTCGACGATCAGCCACGATGAACTGCTCGATCCGGATCTGTCCATGGAAGCCATAGCCTGGCGCTTGTTCAGCGAAGACGATGAAATCCGGGTTCAGCCCGGAGCCGAACTCGCCCGTGGCTGCCGATGCAGCGCGGAGTATTACGCTTCGGTGATTGCCCGCTTCCCGGCCGAGCAGCAGCGCGAGATGCAGAATGAGGATGGCAGGATCGTGGTCGACTGCGCATTCTGTTCGCGCGAGTTCGCGATTGAAGTTTAACCGTTCATCGCTATTTCGGAACAGCCCGCCGCTTCTTGCAAAAATGTGCAAGTGAGCGCACTTTCTTTGGGCGAAAGCGAGACGATGAAATTGCGCTATTCACCAAGACCAGTCCTTCGAACCTTCGCGATCGGCGCGGTTGTGCTCGGTCTTGCTATTCCCGCTGCGGCGCAAGGCGATGGCCTTGCAATGCTCGGCAGCCTGACCAGGGGGGAATGGACCATCAAGCCGCGCGATGGCTCGGGTGAACGAAAGATCTGTGTGCGAAGCGGAGAAGAGCTTATCCAGCTGCGCCACGACGACCGCAATTGCAGCCGCTTCGTGGTTGAGGACGAGCCTTCCAAAGTGACGGTCCAGTACACCTGCCCGGGCAATGGCTACGGTCGGACCAATATCAGGCGCGAGACCAGCAGTCTCGTCCAGATCGAAAGCCAGGGCATCGCCTCAGGCCTTCCGTTTGAATTCGTCGCCGAAGCTCGCCGGACGGGGTCCTGCTGAAAACCCCGGCGAGCGGCTTTCGCCCGCGTGCAGCGATGGCTACACCCGCGCGATGACAATTCAGCAAGGTGAAGACACGGCTCGCAGGGCAGTCGTATTGCTGTCGGGCGGCTTGGATTCCATGGTCACCGCCGCAATCGCCCGCGAGCGCGGCTTTGCGATCCACGCGCTGACGGTCGATTACGGGCAGCGCCATCGGCGCGAACTGGAATCGGCTCGGCTAATCGCCCGCCGGCTTCAATTGACAGACGAGGTCGAGATCCAGCTGGACCTGCGCAAGTTCGGGGGGTCAGCGCTGACCGACTCCATCGACGTTCCGAAAGACGGGGTGGGCTCGGACATTCCTGTGACTTACGTGCCTGCGCGCAACCTCGTCTTCCTTGCACTGACGACAGCGTTTGCCGAGGCGCGCAGATCGAACGATATCTTCATCGGCGTGAACGCGCTTGATTACTCCGGTTATCCGGATTGCCGGCCCGAATTTATTTCCGCGTTTACACAGGCAGCCCGACTCGGGACGAAAGCGGGTGTGGAAGGCCAGGGTTTCACAGTGCACGCCCCGCTCCAGCACATGACGAAGGCGGATATAGCCCGTGAGTGCGTGAGACTTGGTCTCGATCCGGCATGGAGCTGGTCGTGCTACGATCCGACTGAAGAGGGCCTTGCCTGCGGCGCATGCGACTCGTGCCGTTTGCGGAAAAAGGGATTTGCCGAGGCTGGACTAGTCGATAGCACGCGCTATGCGACATGATCCGGCGCGGGCAACCGATTGCCGGCTAAAACGATAAAGGTCGAGGGGATCGTCAGTTGAGCGAAGAGATGAATGGCCAGCAGGAAGCGGCCAGCGATCGCGTGCCGGCCTATAGCTGGTATGCGCTGGGCGTGCTCGTTCTCGTCTACGTGCTGAACTTTATCGATCGCCAGATCCTCTCGATCCTCGCGAACGACATCAAGCGCGATCTCGGTGTCGATGACGCATATCTTGGCTTTCTCTACGGCACGGCCTTCGCGATTTTCTATGCCCTTTTCGGCATCCCGCTCGGACGCCTGGCCGACAGCTGGAAGCGTGTTCGCCTCATGACATTGGGGCTTACCCTCTGGTCGGGGATGACCGCGCTGTCGGGCTTCGCGCGCGATGCATCGACCCTCTCTGTCGCGAGGATCGGTGTCGGCGTCGGGGAGGCCACCGCCAGCCCTTCGGCCTATTCTCTCATCTCGGACTGGTTTCCCGCCCGCCTGCGTGCCACGGCGCTCGCGATCTACAGTTCAGGACTTTATATCGGCGGCGGCGTTTCGCTCGCAATCGGTGGGTTCATCGTTGATGGCTGGAACCGCAAGTTCCCTTCTGGCGATCCGCTCCTTGGCCTCGCCGGCTGGCAAGCGGCCTTCGTGGCGGTCGGATTGCCCGGTCTGCTCCTTGCAGTATGGGTTGCGACACTTAGGGAACCGATCCGGGGTGCGATCGATGGCCTGACCGCTTCGGAGGATCCCCATCCGTTCCGCGGGTTCGTGCGCGAGCTGTATACAATCATTCCCGGCTTCACCTTCTTCGGGGCCGCCGCCCGGGGGTGGAAAAGCCTTCTTCTTAATGTCGTCGTATTTGTCGGCGCTCTTGCCGCGGCGCATATGCTGACGGTCGCGCTCGGCTCAGGCCAAGGCGCCATCGTCGCAGCGCTCGGGTCAGCGCTGGGAGTCGACCTGCCGATCGTCACCGACCAATGGTTGCTGCTTGCCCTAGGGTATTATGCAGTTTTCTGTTGGGCCAGCGCACTTCGTATTCGAGACTATCCGACCTTCGCACTGACTTGGGGATCGCCGGCTTTCCTTTGCACGATCCTTGGCTACGGAACGGTCGCCTTCATGGCCTACTCGGCGTCCTATTGGGGTGCGCCGTACGCTGAGCGGACCTTTCTCGATGTCTCCAAGGCCGAACTCGGTTTTCTGCTAGGCGGAGGCGGGGCAGTGGGCGGTTTTCTAGGCGTCATCCTTGGAGGTCGCTTGGCCGACGCACTACTTGAGCGGTTTGCCTCGGGACGGGTATGGGTCATCATCTTCGGTCTGCTGAGCCCTGTTCCGTTCGCCGTTTTCCAGTACACGACAGGCAGCTGGACCCTTTTCGTGGTGCTCAATATCGTAGTGAGTGCGCTGGCCGCTTCGGCTCTTGGAGCTGCCGCAGCGACCAGTCAGTCGCTTGTCCTGCCAAGGATGCGTGGGACAGCTACGGCGACGTTCTTTCTCGCGACCACACTGGTCGGGCTGGCGCTGGGTCCGTATCTTGCGGGCTATGTGTCGGCGAGAAACGATGGGAATCTGTCGACCGGCGTCCTCGCTACACTCTGGATAACCCCGATCGGTCTTGCCCTGCTGATTACGGCTTCCCGGCTGGTCCCGGCCGCTGCCGCAAGTATCGCGGAGCGGGCTCGTTCTGCGGGAGAGCCATGAACGCTCCATCCGAGCGCCACGGAAACCGGCGCCTCTTGCCTACCAAGAGAGAAGCGCCCGTTCGGTCCTAGCAGGGTATTCGCGCTCTGCGCGCGAGGCTCAAGAACTAGTTGCCCTACTAATCGCCCGAAATCACGGTGACTGCACATTGCTAGCGGCACCAGTCGTCTCTCCAAAAAAGAAAAGGGCCGGATCTCTCCGGCCCTCCTCTCAATGTCGAAGGTGAACGACCTTACATGCCCGAACCCGGGCCGTAGGTGATCTCGACGCGGCGGTTCTGAGCTTCGCGCACACCATCCGCAGTCGGTACGCGAGGCTGCGATTCGCCGAACGCTTCGCTGGTGATCCGTCCGTCCGGGATGCCCCGGCCTTCGAGATATTCGCGAACCGAGTCATTCCGGCGAGCTGCCAGCGCCATGTTGTAGGTAACGCTGCCCGCACGGTCGGTGTGGCCCGCCAGCATGACATTCGCCGTACCGCAATTGGCATAAGCCGTCACTGCGCTGTCGAGGATCGTAGCCGCTTCGGCAGTGATCATCGACTCATCGAAGTCGAAGAAGACGATGTAGGGCCCAGTGTTGCACGGCGGCGGCGGCGGCGGCGGCGGGGGAGGCGGCGGCGGCGGCGGCGGGGGAGGCGGCGGCGGGGGAGGCGGCGGTGGAGGCGGCGGAGCCGGTTCATCACCGCCGAAGTTGTAGACGATCGAGCCGAGAATGGAATGCGTGCTCAGATCGGTTTCCAACGGCAAGCCGCGAGTATCAATTATGTTCACGTCTTCGGCATTGAAGTAGCGATACTTCAATCCGAGGTCCCAACTATCGTTGAGCGGCACCCGGACACCTGCCAGCAGCTGCCAAGCGAGACCAGTGTCTGAATCATCGAATGCGCCGGGACCATTAAGGTCATAGGTGGCATCGAGGTCCACCCGAGCGATGCCGATGCCGCCGCCGGCAAACGCCTGAACGCCATCATCGTCACCGAAATCGAAAAGACCATTCAGCATGAAACTAAGAGCGTCGAAACCGCCGAGTGCGGGGGCGGTTTGGCCCGTGAGCTCTCCGTTACGACCACCTGGTTGATCGAAGGGATCAATCTGGAGGCCCACGGTTCCGGCCGACAACTCATTGAGGTTCGCAGATCTGTAGCTCGCCTCGGTTTCCAAACGGAAAGCTCCGAAGTCATAGCCAACCGCTGCACCAAAGTCATACCCAGTTTCATAGTCACCCTGGGCATCGCCTTGAGTGCCGTCCACATCGAAGGTGATGTCCTCGACGATCATCGCACCACCGTCACCCTGAATATACCACTGGCCCTCTCGAGCCACGGCGGGTGCGGAGAGCGCTGTCGAAGCCATCGCCATGCCAATGACGATTTTACGCATTCTAACATTCCCCTTTTTTATTTCATTGAGGCACCGCGTATCTCTATCTTTTCCGCATGGGGGAGGCAAGCAGTCAATCGCCGCGAACTGTTGCAAGAAAGCCTCTATATTGGGGCAATTTACCCCTGATCCAGTTACATGGCCCGGTGGGTTTCCCTCAGTTCGGTGCGAGATACTCGCGCTTAGCTTTGTCGGAAGAGCCCGACTCACCTGAGAGACTCAAGAGGTTCGATTAATGCTGTCCGGGCCTCTTGGTCTATGATGGCTCCGCGGGTCCGAAGGTCGCAGATGTCGAGTAACGGATCGCGAAGGATCGCCCTTCGCTGTGAAGGTCACGCGGGCGGATCGCGCTGGCGAAATGGTATTTCCTCGCCTCATGCGCGAGAAGGTCCCCTTCGCGAAGGCGGTGCATCAATTTCAATTCGAGATCATTCGCAGCTCTTCGCCAATGCACCGAGCGAAGCGCGGACGAATTCGGGTTCGGTCCCTCGGGCGCGGTAGGCGCGGGCAGTCGAGATCCCGGCCCGTTCGGCGGAGCGCTTCACGCAGAAACTTTGCTCGAGACCGGCGATGAATCACCCCCGCCAAGCGGGGATCCGCGAGACTGTAAGCCTCGCAACCAGCACTTGCGGGCTGTCCGCGATATGTTCATCGGGATGCCTTCTTCAGACCGGAGCGGAGCTCGATTTTAACGGGTCGGGCGGAGCAACGCGCATCCGCCGGCTCGCACTATTGCGATGCTGTCAGTTTTAACCCCAAAGACCCGAGATGGAAATATAAAATAACCCGTATGGCACAAACTTGCGCCTTGCGCCTTGCGCCTTGCGCGGGCCGCGAGGCTCGCCTAATCCCGCGCTGCTCTCGAAGGAAAGGCCGTCTCTTGGCGTGGCTGCGCAGGCTCTATAACTGGACCATGGACAAGGCCGCGCACCCGCAGGCGCAGGGTTGGCTGGCTTTCTTCTGCTTCATCGAGGCGAGCTTCTTCCCGATTCCTCCGCACCCGCTGCTGGGCCTGATGTGCCTTGCAGAGCCGCGCAACGCACTTCGTTTCGGCATCATTGCGACCCTTTCCTCGGTCGCGGGCGGCATGCTCGGATATGCCATCGGCTGGGGGCTTTACGGCAGCATCGGTGAATGGCTGATCGCAACGCTCGGCTATGCGGATACATTCCCCGTGGCTCAATGCCGGTTCGCTGAACTGGGCCCCTGGGCGGTCTTCATCGGAGGTGCGACGCCGGTGCCTTTCAAACTGATGACGCTCACCGCGGGCTTTATGGAGATGGCGCTGTTGCCCTTCATCCTCGCAAGCCTTGCCGGTCGCGGACTCGTGTTCGTCGTGGTGGGCGCCTTGTTCAGAGTGTTCGGTACACCGATCAAGGCTTTCATCGAGCGCTATCTCGGGCTCGTGACCACGGTCTTCGCTCTTCTGGTCGTGGCCGGCTTCCTGGCGATCACCCAGCTGCGGGGGGCCGACGACGACAAGGACGGCGCGAAAGCATGCGCGGCGGCAGTGCCACTCGATGACCGGACAGGCTGAGCCGGCCGCTCAGTCGATTATTCCGACTGCCTTTCCGGCCCGCTCGAAGATGGCGAGGATCGTTTCGACCTCCTCGGTCGAATGCTCTGCGCAGAGCGAGCAGCGTAGCAGGGTCATGCCGGCGGGCGTGGCCGGCGGGCGGGCGAGATTGACGTAGAGCCCTTCCTTTAGCAGCGCTTCCCACATCATCGCACCGCGCTCGAGATCGGGCATGATGACTGCTACGATGGCGCTTTGCGGTTCGTCAGTCCCAAGCTTGAAGCCCAGACCGGTTAAACCAGCATGAAGGCGCTTCGAGTTTTCCCACAGATGCGCCCGCTTGTTTGCCCCATGCATCAGCTTGCGGATCGAGGTGGCCGCAGTTGCGACAACGCTCGGCGGCAGGCTCGCGGTGAAGACATAGGGGCGGCAGACCAGACGCAGGATCTCGAATTTCGGATGATTTGAAACGCAGAAGCCGCCGACCGTCCCGACGCTTTTGGAGAACGTGCCGATGATGAAATCGACATCGTCGATAACGCCCTGTTCCTCAGCAACACCGCGCCCATTCTTGCCGATGAAGCCCATCGAATGCGCTTCGTCGACCAGGACCATCGCGCCGTATTTCTTGGCGACCGCGACCATCTCCTTCAGCGGCGCGACGTCGCCCAGCATCGAATAGACGCCTTCGAGGATTACGAGCTTGCCCGCGTCCTCGGGAATGCGCCGTAGGCGCTTTTCCATCGCCTCGATGTCGTTGTGCCTGAAAGGCACGACCTCGGCCTTGCCCATGGCGCAGCCGTCATAGATCGAGGCATGGCTGTCGATGTCGAGGACGATGTAATCGCCCTTGCCGGCGATCGTCGAGATGATGCCGAGATTGGCCTGGTATCCGGTCGAGAACACCATTGCGTGGTCCATGCCGTAGAATTCCCGGAGCGCTTCCTCGCACTCGCGATGGCCCTGATAGGTTCCGTTGAGCACGCGGCTCCCGGTCGTGCCGGAGCCGAATTGCTCGAGCGCTTCCTTGCCGGCCTCGATCACGTCGGGATCGAAGGTCATTCCCATGTAATTGTAGGTGCCCAGCAGGATCGTGTCGCGCCCGTTGCAGATCGCGCGGGTCGGGCTCAGCACCTTTTCCATGACTAGATTGAATGGATCCTCGACCCCGCGGGCGAGCAATGTCTCGCGGGTTTCGATGATCGGGTCGAACTTGGCGAAGAGGTCGCCCGAACTGCGGGCACCCTCGCCCGAGGGGGGGGTCATGTCGTTCATGGATTGGCCTTCTATCAGCTATCCTGCAGCTTGTGCACCGCGCTGACCAGCTGGCCGTAGGTCTCGATCTCAGCCTGCTGGTTCATACTGATGATGATGTCGAATTCGTCTTCGATCGCGGCGACGAAATCCATCACCGTCAGGCTGTCGAATTCGAGGTCGCCGGCGAAGGTCGTCGCAGGCGTTATGTCGATACCCTTCTTGTTGAAGGGTTCGATCAGGACGCGGATGCGCTCGTCGACTTCGGCTTCGGTCATGGTGGGAAACGGCTCTTTCTGGCTGGAGGAGGCGCTTATTGCGGGCCATTGCCTGCAAAGCGGCTTGCAGTGCTTCTTGTCAAGTACGGAACCGGCTGGCAGAGCGATGCAGGGTGCAGTTCGGGGGCGATGCACGTGAACCAGGCGAACAGCTCGGAAAAGACCGGTGGCGACGAGGAAAGCTGCACGGAATCACGGCAGAGCCGCTCTGATCCCGGGTCGGATCATATGCTCGTTGCGCCTGAACAGTGGCCCGTCAGCGCGATACATCTTCTGCGTACAGTCCAGATCAACACGCTGACGCTGTCGCAAATGGCCGACCAGAAGGCCAACATCATGATCGGTGCGACATTTGTCGTTTTCTCTCTTTCTGTGACGCGATTGACGGGAGAGGCGATCACCCTCGCCACGCTTTGTCTCGCCGCGACCGCTCTGCTGTCCTCGCTGTGCGCCGTGATCGCGGTGCTGCCGACCTTCGGCGCGCCTCCCCGGCAGGACGAGCAGTTTAACCTGTTGTTCTTCGGCCATTTCGTCTCGCTCGACGAGGAGCAATGGAAGGCGCGTCTGATGGAAGAACTCGGCCGCGATTCCGCCGTTTTCGAGACCATGATGCACGACATCTACCAGAACGGGCGGGTGCTGCATCGGCGCAAATATCGTTTCCTCGCTTATGGCTATCGCATATTTCTCGGCGGTCTGCTGCTGACCATGCTGGTCTTCGCATGGGAGTATTCCTCGGAGGCTTCAGCTACGGTCTAGCCCGGCAAAAGCGCCTTTACCGCGTTCATGAACGGGCTGATCGAGACGGGCTTGGCAAGGTAGCCGGACGCCCCGGCCGAGCGGATGCGGTCCTCGTCACCCTTTGCAGCGAAAGCGGTCACGGCCAGCACGGGGATTTCGCGCAAGGCGTGGTCGCGCCGCGCGGCCTCGATCAGTTCGACCCCGGAAATGCCAGGTAGCTGGATATCCATGATGATGAGATCGGGTAAGACGGCGCGGGCCATTTCGAGCACCTTTCCACCGTCCGCCACCGGCTCCACCTCGAACCCGTTCGCCTTGAGCACGTCGCAGAACAATTTCCGGTTGAGGTCGTTGTCCTCGACAACCATTATTCGTTTCATCACTGCAACGCCCCGTTTTGCCCCGCACATGAGGGTAACCCCACCAGGAGGTCGTAACAATCCCGGATCGATCCGAAGCTGCGTCCGCCCGGACCCGCGCGAGCGCACAGACGCTCGCTCTTGCGGCGCTTGGCTGGGTGCTGGAGGACGACGAGCGCGCGGATCGCTATCTTGACCTGACGGGGCTTGATCCCGATTCGCTGCGCAAGGGGCTCGGCGATCCGACAGTCCTCGCCTCCGCGCTCGATTTTCTCGCCAATTACGAACCCGACCTGCTCCGCGCGGCCGAAGCGCTTGCCGTCACGCCCGAGGAACTGATCGCCGCCCGAAAGGAACTGACTGGATGAGCCGCCCACTGATAATCAGCGATTGCGACGAAGTGCTGTTGCACATGGTCGCGCATTTCAAGCAGTGGCTGGAGGAAAGCCAGGGGGTCGACTTCAACCTCGAAGGTCACGATTTCGCCCACGCCCTGCGCTGGCAGGAAAGCGGGGAATTGCTCGAGCCGGCCGATATCTGGCGAATGCTGGGGCGATTCTTCGATCGCGAAATGGACAGGCAGACACCGATCGAAGGAGCAGTCGAGGGGATCAATGCGCTGGCCGAGCAGGCGGATGTCGTGATCCTGACCAATCTCGTCGACGAGCGGCGAGAGAAGCGGGCGGCGCAATTGGCTGCGCTTGGGATCCATGCGCGCGTCTTCACCAATCAGGGACCCAAGGGGCCGGCCCTCAAAAAGATCGTCGAGGAATTCTCTCCCAGCCGCGCAGTGTTCATCGACGATCTCGCCCAGCACCATGCTTCGGTCGCGGAAATCGCGCCTGATGTCGTTCGGCTGCATATGTGCGGCGAACCGATGATTGCAGGCTCGATCGACTGCGCGCACAAGGCGGGGCATGCGGAAGCGCGGATCGACCGCTGGTCGGATGCGTTGCCGTGGCTGATCGACCGGATCGAAGGGGATGCACGATGACGATTGAAAAACGCCTCGCTGAACTGGGCCTCGTTCTGCCGGAAGCAGCCGCCCCGGTGGCCAGCTACGTCCCGGTCGTGCATCAAGGCGGACTTGCGCATGTATCGGGACAATTGCCTTTCATCGACAAGGCTCTGGTAACCGGCAGGCTCGGCGATGATGTCACGCTAGAGGACGGGATCATGGCAGCGCGCGCCTGCGGCATGATGGTCCTCGCGCAGTTGAAGGCCGCCGGTCTGCTCGAGCAGGTCGAACGCGTGATCAAGCTCGGAGCCTTCGTCAATTCGACGCCCGATTTCACCGATCAGCCGAAAGTGGCGAATGGCGCTTCGGATCTCATGTTCGAGGTGTTCGGGGATAAAGGACGCCATGCCCGCGCCGCCGTCGGCGTGCCTGCCCTCCCGCTCGGAGCGGCGGTGGAAGTCGACGCGGTGATCGCCATTTCGGGATGACGCGCCGAACCGCTCCCGACTGGTTGACGCAATGGGAATATGCCCATCGCGGGCTTCATTCGCCGGGCGTGCCCGAAAACTCCCTCGCCGCCGCCGAAGCGGCGATCGCGGCGGGCTTGGGGGTCGAATGTGACGTCCAGCGCAGCTTGGACGGTCACCCCATGGTCTTCCACGACTGGGATCTCGAGCGGTTGACCGGAGTGGTGGGGGCGACCGAAGAGCGGCTATCGGAGGAACTCGAGATGCTCGGCCTGATCGGGTCCGACCAGCGCCCAGTCCGGCTGGCGACGTTTCTCGATATCGTGGCCGGGCGAGTCCCGGTTCTCATAGAGATCAAGTCCAAGCGCAGATACGATGTCGAGTGGACGTGTGTGAGCGTCAGTCGCCTGCTCGAAACCTATTCAGGCCTGCACGCCGTGATGAGTTTCGATCCGCGCGTCTCGCGCTGGTTTCGCCGTCATTCGCCGCTTACGCCCTGCGGCCTGGTGATGCGAGAGGACGATCGCGGCAACACGCAAAGGGCTTGGCAGCGGCGCCTGGCATTCTGGATCGCGAAGCCCGACTTCCTTGCCTACCACATCGCCGCGTTGCCGAGCCGCTGGGTCGCGGCACTGCGCGCCGGCGGGTTGCCGGTCCTGACGTGGACAGTCGATTCGCCCGAGGCTCGCACGCGCGCAGCGCTCCACGCCGACGCGCTGATCGCCGAAGGGGAGGGCCTGGCATGAGCGACAGCGCTCTGACCGTCCGCCTCGCTCCATCGGTTGGCGATTTCGATGCAGCCGAATGGAATGCGCTCGGAGGCGAGCGCAACCCTTTCGTAAGCCACGAATTTCTCTCCGCCATGGAAGATTCGGGCAGCGTCGGTGAAGGGACAGGTTGGGATCCCGCTCCGACCGTGGTGACCGATACGCAGGGCCGCCTTCGCGCTGCCTTGCCAAGCTACGCCAAGGGTCACAGCCAGGGTGAATACGTCTTCGATCACAGCTGGGCCGATGCCTGGCACCGCGCGGGCGGCCGATATTATCCGAAGCTCCAGATCGCCGCGCCCTTCACTCCGGCAAGCGGTCCGCGCCTGCTTTTGTCGGACCCCGCCCTGGCAGGGCACCTGCTCAAGGGGGCCGAAACCGTCTGCCAGCAGAACGGTCTGTCCTCAGCCCATGCGACCTTCATCGAGGAGGAGCAGGTAGCGCTGTTCGAGAATGCGGGCTGGCTGATCCGCAACGACATCCAGTTCCACTGGCTCAACCGCGACTACGAGAGGTTCGACGACTTTCTCGCGGAACTTGCCTCGCGCAAGCGCAAGAACCTGCGCAAGGAGCGCGCCGCAGCTCAGGAGGGCCTGAGGATCGAGCGGCTATGCGGCGACGACATCAAGCCGCATCACTGGGATGCGTTCTGGATTTTCTACCAGGACACCGGCGCGCGCAAATGGGGCACGCCCTACCTGACGCGTGCGGCTTTCGATCTGCTGGGCGAACGGATGGGCGAGAAGATCGTCCTCATTCTCGCCTTCGACCGTGACGAGCCGGTTGCGGGCGCGCTCAATTTCATCGGCCGCGATGCGCTCTACGGGCGTTATTGGGGATGCACGCGGGACATCAGGTTCCTGCATTTCGAGCTGTGCTATTATCAGGCGATCGACATCGCCATCGAACTCGGGCTGCCCCGGGTCGAAGCCGGCGCGCAGGGCGGGCACAAGCTGGCACGCGGCTACGAACCGGTGAAGACGTGGTCGGCGCACTGGCTCGCCGATCCGGGTTTCCGGGCAGCCGTCGCCGACTTTCTTGAACGCGAGCGGGAGGGCGTGGCCAGCGACCAGCTCTTCCTCGGCGACCGCACGCCATTCAGGAAGGCGGACGGAAGCTGACCCCTCAGGCGGCGCGGGCGCGTTCTTCGGCCAGCCACTGACGGGCCCGGCGCTGCGCCTCGGCGATTTCGCGGGCCGTCATCTCTTCGGATATGTCAGCTCGGCTCCAGGCGGCTTCCTCGTGTCCGCGCGCGGCGGCGAGGTTGAACCATTTGTGTGCTTCCACCAGGTCCGACTGAGCGCCGCTGCTCGCGGTCGAATAGGCAACGCCCAGATCGAACAGCGCGGCGATATCGCCTTGCGAAGCCGCCGCGAGACGCTCTGCGAGGGCGAGATCGTGGTCGCCCGTTTCGGCCGATTGGCAATCGGCCCCCTTCATCGACGTGAGTTGCATTCTTCACTCCCCGTTACTCGCGAAACCGCCCCCCTTGCGGCTCGCTTGGACATGAGAAGTCACGGATCGTGGTCAATAACTGGTTAACGCAGGAGCAGTTTTCGCGAAATTCCGCCGGACAATATATTCGCAAGCGCCGACCCCGGGGTCGAGTGACTTGCCGGGAAGCGATTCGGCTTGTGCCTCAAACAGCGCTTCCCTATAGGCGCGGCGAGGCTAAGGCCGGCCGGAACGTCTGAGGCCCGCAACGCTGTCGGGGCCGCCAGACGGGTCGGCGCTGCAGGAACTCGCGGGGACAAGAGCATCACATGGGATCGCCTACGTCGGACGACATCGACATTCTCGAAAAGGCCAAGCGTATGCTTGAGCCCGACTATGTCCCGAGCGAAGACGAAGAATACATGAATGAACGGCACCGGGCCTATTTCCGGATGCTGCTCATCGAATGGAAACGGTCGATCCACAGCGCTGCCGGGCAGACCTTGCAATCGCTCCAGGACGGCCCGATCCGCGAGGCCGACCTCAACGATCGCGCCTCGAGCGAGACCGATTGGGGGATCGAATTGCGCACGCGGGATCGCCAGCGCAAGCTCATCGCCAAAATCGATTCCGCGCTGCGCCGTCTCGACGAAGGCGAATACGGCTATTGCGAAGTCACCGGCGATCCGATCGGTCTCAAGCGGCTTATCGCGCGGCCAGTGGCGACTATGACTGTCGAGGCCCAGGAGGCCCATGAACGGCGCGAAAAGGTGTCGCGCGACGACTGAGTTTCATCTCTTTGCAGGCACACGTTCCAGTCTGGGACATGGCCTGTGTGTCCGCCGGAGCGAAGCCGCTCGTTAAGATTCTGTTAACCGCGTCGGCATACCTCCGGTTTGCGAGCCGGAGTGGTCCGGCTCGTGGCCCCGGCCCTTTACCGGCGGGGCCAGTTCGAACCAGTCACGGGCCCTTGAACGGGCCGGGGGAGGCGAACCGATCATGGCCGGTGTCGATACGCGCAGCGTTGCTCGCGACAGCCTGTTCCTGCTTGCGGATCTCAAGCTGGAGGACAGCGAGAAGACGCATCGCGTGCGCGTGCGAAACTTGTCGGATGGCGGCATGATGGGCGAGGGAAGCCCGCGCGTTCAGCGCGGCAGCCGCGTCCGGATCGATCTGCGCAATATCGGCGAAATCGGCGGAAGCGTGGCCTGGGTTCAGGACGATCGTTTCGGAGTCGCCTTCGACGAGCAAATCGATTCGCAGCGCGCCCGGCGCCCTGCCAAGACCGATGGAACCGGCCCCGAAGAGGCTTACACCTCATACGCACATCGAGCGCCGCGCCTGCCCGACCCCGGTACCCTGCGCAAGGTTTGACGAAAAGCGCCCTTCGGCTTTGACCGGGGGCCAATTGGGCGCTGGAACCGAGTGGGCAGGGTGCTAACACCTCGCCCGATGCGATTCCTCCTCTGCCTCTCGCTTTCGCTTGCCACGCTCGCCTGCGGGCCGGCACGCGACACCGGCCCTATCGACGTCGCCATCATCGGTAACGGCGAGGAGCTGTTCGACGAGGGCGTTCGCCTCTCCCCGGCGGCGCAGCATCTGCGGGCCGCCACTGCCGAGGGCCTCGTCTCGCTCGATTCGACGGGCCAGGTGATTCCGGCAATCGCCGAACGCTGGATCGTCACCGACGATGGCTTAAGCTACATCTTCCGCCTGCGGGATTCGAACTGGCCCGACGGGGACCCGATCACCGCCGCCGATATTCGCCGCATCCTGCGCAATCGCCTGCGCGAGCTCGAAGGAACGTCGCTTGGTCTCGATCTTGCCAAGATCACCGATGTGAGAGCGATGACCGGGCGCGTTATCGAACTGCGCCTGTCGAGCCCCATGCCCGAATTCCTGCGCCTGCTGGCCCAGCCCGAGCTCGGTCTTGTCAGGGCGGGGAGCGGGACCGGCCCGATGATCATGTCGCGCGACGAGGACGAAGCGCTCGTCCGGTTGAGCGCGCTTCCGCCGGAGGATCGCGGGCTGCCGGCGCGCGAAAATTGGGAGGACTTCGCTCGGCCCCTTACCCTGCGTGCATTGTCGGCGGAGGCTGCAGTCGAAGCGTTCTCGGCCGGCGAGGTCGACCTCGTTCTCAATGGCAAGCTCACGACCTTCCCGCTGGCCGAACTTGGCCCGCTTTCGCGCGGGACGATCCAGGTCGACCCGGCGCTCGGCCTGTTCGGTCTGCTCGTGCTATCCGACACCGGCCTGCTGGCCGAACCGGAGCGGCGGGAAGCGCTGTCGATGGCGCTCGACCGCGCGGCGCTTATTCAGCCTTTCGGCCTTGGCGGATGGCAGCCAACCGAATGGATCGTGCCGCCTTCTTTGTTCGAGGCACCTGCGCCCTATCCGGCGAGTCGCTGGCCCGACCTCGATACGGAGCAGCGTCGCCGGATCGCTGCCGCCCGGATCGCCGAGTGGGCGGCCGAGACCGGCGAGGAACCGGTTCTTCGCATCGACCTGCCGCCTGGCCCGGGCAGCGCGCTTCTGCTGCGGGCGATCGGGCGGGCCTGGGAAGCGATCGGGATAAGGACGGTGCGTGCCGCACCAGGAGAGGAGGCCGATCTTCAACTCCGCGACCGGCAGGCGCGTTACTCGTCGCCGCGCTGGTTTCTCAACCAGTTCAATTGCGAGCTCGATCTCGGCCTTTGCGTATCCGAGGCGGACGAGCTGGTCCGGCAGGCGCTCGCGCTGCGCGATCCTGCCGAAAAGCGCCAGCGCCTGGTCGAGGCGCATCAGGCATTGGTCGATGCCGAGATATTCATCCCGCTCGGGCCACCGGTGCGATGGTCGCTCGTGCGGGGCGCGGTCGGACCCTACACGGCGAACCAATGGGGGCTGCACCCCTTGTTCCCGTTGACCCAGTCCACCACATAAGATTCATGGAAAACAACCCGTACGAGACGATGAAAGCCCGTCCGATGGCGATGTCCCTGCCGACCGGGACCGATCCCGCTTCGATCCGCCAGCGCGTCGAAGCGCTTGAATTCCTGCTTGAACGCAGCCTTCGCATTCCCGGCGTGAAAGTGCCGATCGGGCTCGACGGCCTGATCGGCCTCGTGCCCATTCTCGGCGACATCATTACGACCGCGCTCGGCGCCTATATCGTTTGGGAGGCGCGCAATCTCGGCCTGTCGAAGTGGCAGCTCACCCGGATGGGCGCCAATGTCGCGTTCGACGCGATGCTCGGCATCGTACCGCTTGTCGGCGATGCGGCGGACTTCTTCTTCCGGTCGAACACGCGCAACTTAAAGATCCTGCGCAAGCATCTCGACAAGCATCATCCCGAAACCCGCGTGATCGAGGGCTAGTTTCCTCGCCCGCGCCCTTGCGATAGGGGCAGGGACATGAGCCGTGACGTCACCTATTCGAGCTATCTCGATCTCGACCGCATTCTCGCTGCGCAGCATCCCGCTTCGGACGCGCATGACGAGATGCTGTTCATCATCGTTCACCAGGCGAGCGAGCTCTGGCTGAAGCTGTGCCTGCACGAACTGGCCGAGGCGCGCGAACGGATCGAGGCCGACGAATTGCGGCCGGCCTTCAAGATGCTCGCGCGCGTCGCGCGCGCGCAGCAGCAGCTCATCCAGAGCTGGGACGTGCTCAGCACCATGACCCCGCACGACTATTCGCGCATCCGCCCGCATCTGGCCTCTTCCAGCGGGTTCCAGTCGGCGCAGTATCGAATGATGGAATTCATGCTCGGCGGGCGCGATGCTAAGCATGTCCGGCTGCATCGCGGCAATGAGGACTGGGCGGAGCGGCTGGAAGCCGAGACCCGGCGGGCGAGCCTCTACGATGCCGCCGTCCAGCTGCTGGCCCGGCGCGGATTCGCGATCGACCCCGCGGTGCTGGAGCGAGAAGTCGGTGCGGAATGGAAACACGACCAAAGCGTCGAGGCGGCCTGGGCGGAAATCTACCGCGACCCGCTTGCCGCATGGGACCTTTACGAACTGGCCGAAAAGCTGGTCGATCTCGAATACCATTTCCAGCGATGGCGCTTTGGCCATTTGAAAACGGTCGAGCGGGTCATCGGCTTCAAGCGCGGGACCGGAGGAACCCCGGGCGTGCCCTATCTGGAGGGCGTGCTGAAGCAGGCCTTCTTCCCCGAATTGCTGAGTGTGAGGACCGCGATATGACCCGCCGCATCCGCGACATCTCGCAGCGCCTCCATCCGGGCCTGCCGGTCTGGCCCGGCGACACGCCGTTCACCCAGTCGCGCACCTGGCAGATGGAACAGGGCTCGCCTGTCAACGTGTCCGCGCTCACCCTCTCCACCCATTCGGGCGCACATGCCGATGCTCCGCTGCATTATTCCGCCGACGCGCCGGACATCGCATCTGTCCATCTCGCTCCCTATCTCGGCGAGTGCCTGGTCGTCGATGTGCGCGGTTCCGGGCCGCTGGTCGGGGTGGGCGACCTGCCGCCTCTCGATGGTGCCCGGCGTGTCCTCCTGCGGACCTTCGTCGCATTTCCGCATGAGGCATGGGTCGGCGAAACCACCGCCATCGCGGCCCAGACGATCGAATGGCTTGCGGGGGAGGGCGTGAAGCTGGTCGGGATCGACGGACCGTCGATCGATCCGCAGGATTCGAAGGACATGCTGGCCCACAAGGCGGTTCTGAAACACGACATACGCGTGCTCGAGGGGCTGGTGCTCGATCACGTAGAACCGGGCCGTTACGAACTCATCGCCCTGCCGCTGCCGATCGCGGGGGGCGATGCGTCGCCCGTGCGCGCGGTTCTGAGGGACCTCGCATGAGCCTAGCCGAGCGCACCCGGGAGCTGGATGCGGCCGATCCGCTCGCGCCCTTCATCGATCGCTTCGACCTGCCCGAGCGCGTGATCTATCTCGACGGCAATTCGCTCGGAGCCCTGCCGCGCGCCACCATGCCGGCGATGGAGCGGGCGGTGCGCGAGGAATGGGGCAAAGGGCTCATTCGCAGCTGGAACGACGCGGGATGGTTCGATATGGCGCAGCGGATCGGAGGCAAGATCGCTCCCCTGATCGGGGCCGCGCCGAGCGAGGTGATCGCCTGCGATTCGACCAGCGTTAACCTGTTCAAGCTGATCTCAGCCGCTCTCGACATGAGGCCGGGGCGCAAGGTGGTGCTGTCCGAACCAGGCAATTTTCCGACCGATCTCTACATGGTCGCAGGCCTCGAACGGCAGGGGCTGGCGGTGCGGCGCCTTGCTTCGCGCGAGGAACTGGCCGGGACGCTCGATGAGGACGTTGCGCTGCTGATGCTGACCCACGTCCACTACAAGACCGGCGCGTTGCACGACATGCGGGCGTTGACGAAGGCGGCGCACCAGGCCGGCGCGCTGGTGCTCTGGGACCTGTCTCATTCCACGGGGGCCGTCCCGGTCGACCTCGGCGGGGTGAATGCTGATTTCGCGGTCGGCTGCGGCTACAAATACCTGTGCGGAGGTCCGGGCGCCCCGGCCTTCGCCTATGTCGCCGAGCGACACCATGCAGACCTTTCACAGCCGCTTACCGGCTGGTTCGGCCACGCCGCTCCATTCGACTTTTCCGACGACTACGAAGCCGCGCCGGGCGTCGTGCAATTGCTGTGCGGCACTTCGCCGGTGCTCGGCCTGACCGCGCTCGAGGTCGGGGTCGATCTGATTGCGGAAATCGGTGTCGAGCGGCTCCATGCAAAGTCGCGCGCGCTGTCCGGGTTTTTCCTCAAAAGCCTTGCCGAAAGCGGGGTCGCGCTCGATCTCGTCAGCCCTTCCGATAGCCTCGCAAGAGGCAGCCAGCTCTCCTTCCGGCACGAACAGGCATACCCGATCTGCCAGGCGCTGATCGCGCGCGGCGTGATCGGCGATTTTCGCGCGCCCGACATCCTGCGGCTCGGTTTCGCGCCGGCCTATCTGCGCTTCGCCGATATCGCGGAGGCAGCGCGGCACCTTGCAGAGGTGCTGACCGGGGAAGAATGGCGCCGCGATGAATTCAACCGGCGCGCTGCTGTCACCTGAACCTTCGAGTCGCCGGTTGGTTGACGTAGTTCATCCGCCCCCAGTCGGCGGAAACGGGCAATTCGACCCGCGACGGTGCCAGCAGTCCCGGCCAAGCGCGAACCTCACGGGGCGCGAAGCTAGCGCGGCGGTGCGAAGTAGGAAAGCGGGCGGCGGTTCACGCCTCCAGCTCGATGTCCCAATAGAGCCAGTCGCGCCACGTCTCGTGGAGGTAGTTGGGCGGGAACAGCTTGCCGTGCTGCTGCAATTGCCAGCTTGTCGGGCGGATCGGTTTCATGCGCACCGGCATCGCCGCCTGTTTCGGCGTACGCCCGCCCTTCTTCATGTTGCAGGGTGCGCAGGCGGTGATGATGTTCTCCCAAGTCGTCTTGCCGCCCAGACGGCGCGGGATGACATGGTCGAAGGTGAGGTGATCGCCGCTTCCGCAATACTGGCACTGGAAGCGGTCGCGCAGGAACACGTTGAAGCGGGTGAAGGCGGGAAACTCGCTCTGCTTCACGTATTGGCGCAGCGCGATCACGCTCGGGATCTTCATGTCGAGGCTGGGCGAGTGAACTTCGCGATCATAGCTCGCGACGATATCGACCCGGTCGAGGAACACCGCCTTGATCGCGGTCTGCCAAGGCCACACGCTGAGCGGGTAGTAGGAAAGGGGGGTGTAGTCCGCGTTGAGCACGAGCGCGGGGCACGCCGACAGGTTGCGCGTCGGGTCATCGCCGCTGCTCCGGAAACGAGCAGCTCCTTCGATCAGTTCGGCCTTGAACACGCCAGGCGTTCCTCCCTGATTGAACGAAGCATGCCGTGGCAAGGAAAAGAGTCAATGCCGTGACAGGCGGCTTATCCACGGTCGCGAGCTGTAGATAGCCTGTGGATAGCTTGTGGGGGACGCTCCCGCGCCGCCCGGTTCGATGGGACTCGCGGCCCGATTGTGGCAGGAGGCAAATGCTGTGGAAATCGTCACCCGCTTCGCCCCTAGCCCCAATGGCCCGCTGCATCTCGGCCACGCCTTCGCCGCGATCGTCGCGCACGATCTCGCGCAAGCAGCGGGTGGGCGTTTCCTCCTGCGGATCGAGGATATCGACGGCCCGCGCTCGCGTGCGGAACTGGGCGATGAATTTCGCCGCGACCTCGAATGGCTCGGGCTTGAATGGGAAGAGGTGCCCGCCCAATCAACTCGGCTCGAGAGCTACTCCGCCGCCGCGCAGCGCCTGCGCGAGCGAGGCCTGCTATATCCCTGCATTTGCACGCGCCGGGATATCGAGGCTGCTGCCACGCGTAAGGGCCCGGAAGGCCCCGTCTACCCCGGGACGTGCAAACGCCGTGCGATCGATCCTGCCTTGCCTGCGGCCCTGCGTCTCGATGTCGAAAAGGCGCTTGCCGTCACGGGGCAGTTGTTCTGGATGGACGAACTCGCAGGAAAACAGGTCGCGGATGCCGCCGCCGGGGGCGATGTCGTAATTGTGCGCAAGGATCTTCCGGCGAGCTATCATCTCGCGGCCACGCTCGACGATGCGGCCGATGGCTCGACGCTGGTCACGCGCGGTGCCGATCTGTTCCATGCCACCCATGTCCACCGACTGATTCAGGCGCTGCTCGACCTGCCGGTGCCGCGCTGGCACCATCATCGCCTGCTGCTCGACGAGAAGGGACGGAAACTGGCGAAACGCCGCGGTTCGCCCGCGCTTTCGGACCGGCGCGAGGCGGGCGAGGACGGATTGATGCTTGCCCGGCAATTGCGCTTGCAGCATTTGCCATCTGGAACCTGAACGAAGAAGGCCCATTTTGCACTCATGGAATATGTTCTGATCCCCGCGCTCGTCATCCTGTGCATCATGGTCCTTGTGTCCCTGATCCGCGGGGTCGTGGCCTTCCTCAAGACCACCAAGATCGATCTCGAATCCGGCGAGGGCGAGACTGCGACCGATATGCAGCTTGCCCAGAACAAGGCAATGTTCGCGCGGATCAAGTATCAGGCGCTGGCGATCGTCGTCGTCGCGATCATCCTCGCGGTCGCGCGCTAGACGCACGCGCTGCAAGCGCATAGAGCCTGCGCCCATGGTCAAGCTCAACCGCATCTACACCCGCACCGGCGACGACGGCACTACCGGCCTTGTCGACGGTTCGCGCATTCCCAAACATTCCGTGCGGATCGAGGCGATCGGCATGGTCGACGAGGCGAACAGCGCGATCGGGCTCGCGATCTCTGCGATTGCCGATAAGGGACATCGCGCGCTGCTGACACGGGTCCAGAACGACCTGTTCGACCTCGGCGCCGATCTTGCGACCCCTGCCGTCGACAGGGATTTCGCGCCGTCGGAAATGGTCCTGCGCATGGTTCCGGCGCAGGCCGAATGGATCGAGGCGCAGATCGATGCCCTTAACGAACGGCTCGAACCGCTCACTAGCTTCGTCCTTCCTGGCGGAAGCGAGGCGGCTGCTCGCGTCCATGTCGCCCGCGCGACGACCCGCGCGGCCGAACGGGCAATGACAGCGCTTGCCGGCGAAAGCCCGGTCAACGCGGCCGCCAGCGCGTACATCAATCGCCTTTCCGACCTGCTCTTCGTCCTTGCGCGGGTGCTCAACGAAGACGGCGCTTCCGACGTCAACTGGGTCCCCGGCGCGAACCGGTAGCTATCCGCTGGCCTTTGCCCGCGGCGCGCGCTAACGGGTGCGGCAACTGGAATGCTGCACTTGCGAAGGAATTATCATGCGCAATATCGCCGTCATCGGGGCCGGGCAGATGGGCACCGGGATCGCCCAGACCGTCGCCCGGCACGGAATGAAGGTCATGCTTGCCGATGTGAACCTTGAACGGGCAGAGGCGGGCAAGGCCAATATCGAAAACGCCGTGACGAAGCTGGTCGGGCGCGGCAAGCTCGAGGCGGACGAGGCCGAGGCGCTGCTCTCCCGCATCACGCCGGTTCCCGAGTACGCGCCGATGGAGGGTGCCGACCTCATCATCGAGGCGGCGACCGAGAAGGAAGAGATCAAGCAGGCGATCTTCGAAAATGCGAGCAAGGTGCTCGGCAAGACGGCGATCATGGCTAGCAACACAAGCTCGATCCCGATCACCCGCATGGCCAATCACTCGCCCGATCCTGCGCGCTTCATCGGCCTGCATTTCTTCAATCCCGTGCCCGTGATGGGGCTGATCGAGGTCATTCCGGGCCTCGCCACCTCGCAGGAGACGACCGATGCCGTCACCGCCTTCGCCCGCGGGTTGGGCAAGGAAGTCGTGCTCTCGCAGGATGAACCCGGCTTCGTCGTCAATCGCATCCTGCTGCCGATGATCAACGAGGCGGTTTTCGTGCTCGGCCAGTCGACCGCGGGGATCGAGGATATCGACAAGGGCTGCCGGCTCGGCCTCAACCATCCGATGGGGCCGCTGCAACTCGCGGATTTCGTCGGGCTCGATACCTGCCTCGATATCATCAAGGTGCTCTACAAGACGACCCGGGACAGCAAGTATCGGCCCGCGCCGCTGCTGGTGAAATATGTCGAGGCCGGCTGGCTGGGGCGCAAGACCGGGCGCGGCTTTTACGATTACAGCGGCGAGGCGCCCGTCCCCACGCGTTGAGCCGGTGGGACGCCAAGGAACATCGGACCGGGCCTAACCGTTGGTTATGCAAAGGAGATTTTGCATGACTGAACGTAAGAACCCCGTCAGCCAGGAAGAGCGCCAGTCGGGCCTCGCGCCCGAGACGCACAATGACGAGCAGGACGATCACCGCCAGCAGGCGCAGGAAGTCGCCAGCGAAGCGCAGTCCGAGGAGAGCGGCGAGCCCGGGGCCACCGAAAGCCGCAAGGCCCCGTCACCCGGCATCGACAATGTCGCGGGCAATGAACGCGACATGATCGACGAGATGCGCGACATGGAAGACAGCGGCCGCATCGATCATTCGGCCTATGCCGGCGAACCCAATCACGACGACAATACCGGCAAGTACGACGGCAAGGAAAGCTGACCTGCGCGCATGCCCGGGATTACCCGCCCTAATAGTCGGCCGGGTAATCCTCAGCGGCGTATGCGTCCGTCTCGGGCGCATCGCCTTCGAGGATGACGTAATCCTCGCTTGCCGCATCGCTCGATAGCTCGGGATTGGGATCGAATCCCTGCGCATCGTCGATCGGCTCGCTGCCGTCCGAACCGTCGTAGGAATTATCGTACCAACCGTCCGGTGTTTCCGAAGAGCCGGCAAGGTCGGCGATGCTGGTTTCGGCTTCGGGCTCGGCTTCGATTTCGGCAGCCGCGTTCTCGTAGTCAGGCGGGGTCGCAGGGCGATCTCTCACCCCCTCGAAATTGGCGGCGACCAACCCCGCGCCCACGACGACTACGGCCGCGAAAGCGAGCGCTGTCCTGCTGTTGTCGAACAAGGTCCGGACCATGGCTTCTCGCCTTACAGGAGCGGGATTAAGCTTTCGTATTCGTCGCTTCGCGCTTCAGTTCATAGAGCATGTCGAGCGCCTCGCGCGGGGAAAGCGCATCGATGTCCATTTCGCGCAGCCGTTCGACCAGCGCCTCTTGCGGGCCAAGTTCGGGCTGCACGCTCGCTGCGGCGAACAGCGGCAATTCGCCGAGGCCCGCGGCAAGCCCGCCGGTCTCGGTGCGGGCCTGTTCGAGCTTCGCCAACACTTGGCTCGCCCGCGCGACCACCTCTTTCGGCACTCCGGCGAGCTTGGCGACGGCGAGCCCGTAGCTACGGTCGGCCGGGCCTTCGGCGAGTTCGTGGAGCAGGACGAGATCGCCCTTCCATTCGCGCGCGCGAACATGGTGGAGCGACAACGCAGGGCAGCTTTCGGCGAGCCGCGAAAGCTCGTGGTAATGAGTCGCGAACAGGCAGCGGCAGCCGATCCGCGAATGCACCGCCTCGACCACAGCCCATGCCAAAGCGAGCCCGTCATAGGTCGAAGTTCCGCGCCCGACCTCATCGAGGATCACGAAGCTGCGCGGCCCGGCCTGAGCGAGGATAGCGGCGGTCTCGACCATCTCGACCATGAATGTCGACCGGCCCCGGGCGAGATTGTCGGATGCGCCGACCCGGCTGAAGAGGCGGTCGACCAACCCGATCCGGGCAGAGGACGCGGGGACGAAGCAGCCCGCCTGCGCCATCAAGATGATAAGCGCGTTCTGGCGCAGGAAGGTCGACTTGCCGCCCATGTTCGGCCCGCCGATCAGCCACAGCCGGTCCTGCGATGCGAGCGAGCAGTCATTGGCGACGAAGCGTTCCCCCGCCTTTGCGAGCGCCGCCTCGACCACGGGGTGCCTGCCCGCGCGGATATCGAGCGCGGGGTCCTCGTCGATTTCGGGACGGCACCATTCCCCTTCCGCTGCGCGTTCGGCATTGCCCGCAGCCACGTCGAGCCGGGCGAGCGCGGCGGCCGTGCGCGCGATGCCTTCGCGTGCGGCGCAGACTTCGCCGACGAGTTCCTCGAAATGCGCGTCCTCGGCGGCGAGCGCCCGGCCGCCCGCCTCGGAAATGCGCGAGGCTTCCTCGTGCAGGGCGAGCGAATTGAAGCGCACCGCGTCCTTCATCGTCTGGCGATGGGTGAAACCGCTGTCGGCCGCCATGAAGCGATCGGCATGGCGCGCGGGCACTTCGATGAAATAGCCGAGCACGCCATTGTGCCTGATCTTGAGCGAGGGCGTTCCCGTCTCCTCCCGGTAGCGCGCCTCCATCGCCGCGATCGCCTTGCGCGCATTCCCTGAAACCTCGCGCAATTCGTCGAGCGAGGCATCGTAGCCGCCCGCGATATAGCCCCCACTGCCGCGCTCGGTCGGCGGTGAAGCGACGAGTGCGCGCGCAAGCAGGTCGACCAGTGCCCCATGCCCGCCGAGCTCCGGGAGCAGCCGGGCAAGCAGGGCAGGGCGATCTGCTTGAGCGGCAAGCCATTCATGGAGCCGCGCCGCTTCGGCCAGCCCGTCGCGCACCTGCCCGAGATCGCGCGGGCTCCCGCGACCGGCAGCGATCCGCCCGAGCGCACGCCCGATATCCGGCAGGGAGCGCATCCCGTCGCGCAGCCGCGCGCGTTCGATCGGGCGGTCAAGCCAGAACTGGACAAGCGCCAGCCGCGCCTCGATCTCTTGCCGGTCGAGCAGCGGCGCGGACAGATCTTCGGCGAGCAGGCGCGAGCCAGCGCCGGTCGAACAGCGGTCGAGCGAGGCCGCAAGGCTCCCGCTGCGCCCGCCGGTGCTGCTGGCGAGGATTTCGAGACTCGTGCGCGTCGCCTCGTCCATCGCCAGCCCGGCATTGCCTGCGCGCCGCACCGGTGGCAGCAACAGCGGCAAACGCCCCCGCCCGGCATGGTCGAGATAGGCGATGAGCCCGCCGGCTGCCGCCAGCATGGCGCGGCTGAAATCTCCGAAACCGTCGAGCGTTTTGACCTCGTGGACCTTGCGCAGCCGTTCACCGCCTGCCTCGCTAGAAAAATCGCGCGCCGGATGAAGGGCGGCTTCTTCAAGGCCCGGCTCATGCGCGAAGGCGAAGTCCTCCGGAATCACGATCTCGCTCGGCGCGAGACGGGCGAGTTCGGCGCCCAGTGTTTCGGGCGCGCATTCCTCCAGCACCATGGTCCCGGTCGAGATGTCGCAGCTGGCAAGCCCGATTGCCCCGCGCAGTTCGGCGAGCGCCGCGAGCAGGTTCGCCCGGCGCGGTTCGAGCAACGCTTCCTCGGTCAGGGTGCCTGCGGTGACGAAGCGCACGATGTCGCGCTTCACCAGAACTTTCGAGGACGGCGTGCCTTCGCGCTTGGCCCTGGCCTTCGCTTCCTCTGGCGTCTCGACCTGTTCGGCGATCGCGACCTTGCAGCCCGCCTTGATCAGCCGGGCGAGATATCCTTCTGCCGAATGGACCGGGACGCCGCACATCGGGACCGGCTCGCCCGCATGTTCCCCGCGGGTCGTCAGGGCGATGTCCAGCACCTGCGAGGCGGTGCGGGCGTCGTCGAAGAACAGCTCGAAGAAATCGCCCATCCGGTAGAACAGCAGCGATGCGCCCGCCTCCGCCTTGAGCGCGAGATATTGCTCCATCATCGGCGTCGGTTTGCCGGCGGTTTTCGAGGCGGTGCTTGCGGCCATGGTCCCGGACTAGCATCGCACTGGCGATTCGGAACGAGGCCCCGTGGCGCTTTCCCCTGTTCCTTCGCCGCCTCGGCCCACAAGAGCCTATCGTTTGTCACCTCGGCGGGCTAAGCGGCTGTCGAGCAAAGGGCATGGGCAGTTGAAGGAATACCGGCATGGCTGACGAACCGACTGGTGGGTCGAAGGGGGGATTCACCACGCGCGAGGCGCTGTTCTACCATGAGACGATCCGGCCAGGTAAGCTGGAGATCGTCGCGACCAAGCCGATGACCTCGCAGCGCGACCTCAGCCTCGCCTATTCGCCGGGCGTCGCCGCTCCGGTCGAGGCGATCGCGCAGGATCCCAAGCTGGCGGCGCGCTACACCGCCAAGGCCAATCTCGTCGCGGTGATCTCGAACGGTTCGGCCATCCTCGGCCTCGGCAATCTCGGGGCGCTCGCGTCCAAGCCGGTGATGGAAGGCAAGGCGGTGCTGTTCAAGCGGTTCGCCGACGTCGATTCGATCGACATCGAACTCGATACCGAGGACCCGGACAAGTTCATCGAGGCGGTGGCGCTGATGGAGCCGACTTTCGGCGGCATCAATCTCGAGGACATCAAGGCGCCCGAATGCTTCATAATCGAAGCCGCCCTGCGCGAGCGCATGAACATACCCGTGATGCATGACGACCAGCACGGCACCGCGATCATCACGGCGGCGGGCCTGCTCAATGCGTGTCACCTTACCAATCGCGACATCAAGGACGTGAAGGTGGTCGTGAACGGCGCGGGCGCGGCGGCCATCGCCTGCACCGCTCTCATCAAGGCGATGGGCGTGTCGCCGCTGAACGTCATCATGTGCGACCGCTCCGGACCGATCACGCCCGATCGCGACAATGTCGACCAATGGAAGAGCGCGCACGCGACCGCGACCGATGCTAAGGACCTCGAAGAGGCGCTGGTCGGTGCAGACATCTTCCTCGGCCTGTCGGCGGCGGGCGCGCTCAAACCCGAATGGGTGAAGAAGATGGCCGACAAGCCGATCATCTTCGCCATGGCCAACCCCGTGCCCGAAATCATGCCTGACGAGGCCAAGGAAGTGCGCCCCGACGCGATAATCGCGACGGGGCGCAGCGACTTCCCAAACCAAGTCAATAACGTGCTCGGCTTCCCTTTCATCTTCCGCGGCGCGCTCGACGTGCAGGCGACGACGATCAACGAGGAAATGAAGGTCGCTGCAGCCGAAGCCATCGCCAAGCTCGCCCGGGAACGCGTGCCAGAGGAAGTCGCTGCCGCCTATGGCAGGAACCACAAGTTCGGGACCGACTATATCATCCCCGCGCCCTTCGATCCCCGGCTGATCGAGGTGGTTTCCTCGGCGGTTGCCAAGGCAGCGATGGATTCGGGCGTCGCACAGGCGCGCATCGAGGATTTCGAGGCCTATCGCATAAAACTGCGCTCACGGCTCAATCCGACTACCGCGGTGCTGAGCGGCGTGTACAACGAGGCCAAGGAGAACCCGAAGCGCATGGTCTTCGCCGAAGCGGAAGAAGAGGTCGTGCTGCGCGCTGCGATCCAGTTCCGCGATTTCGGCTATGGCAAGCCGATCCTCGTCGGGCGGACCAAGGCTGTGCTCGACAAGCTTCACCAGCTTTCGGTGTCGGATCCCGGCAGTTTCGAGATCCAGAATTCGGCCGACAGCGAGCATGTGCCAGCCATGGTCGACTATCTCTACAAGCGGCTTCAGCGGCGCGGCTATACCGAGCGCGACGTGCGGCGAATGGTCAATCAGGAGCGCAACGTCTTCGCCGCGCTGCTTGTTGCGCTGGGCCATGGCGACGGGATGATCTCCGGCCTTACCCGGACGTTCGCTCAGACCGTGCGCGAGGTGAACATGGTGCTCGACCGCAAGCCGGGCGCGCTGCCTTTCGGCATCCACATGATGATCGGCAAGAACCACACGACCTTCCTCGCCGACACGACAATGAACGAGCGGCCGACCGCCGAGGAACTCGCCCATATCGCGCGCGAAGCTGCCGCAGTCGCGCGGCGCATGGGTCACGAGCCGCGGGTTGCGTTCCTGTCCTATTCGACTTTCGGAAACCCTTCCGGCCAGTGGCTCGGCAATATTAGGGAGGCCGTCGCGATTCTCGACCGGGAGGATCCTGGCTTCGAGTACGAAGGGGAGATGGCACCCGATGCTGCGCTCAACCCGACGGTGATGAAGCTCTATCCCTTCAGCCGCCTGTCGGCGCCAGCCAACGTGCTGATCATGCCGGGCCTGCAATCGGCCAACCTCTCAGCCAAGATGCTGCGCGAACTGGGCGCGAACACGACCGTCGGTCCGATGCTGATCGGGATGGAGAAGCCGGTGCAGATCGCGCCGATGACTGCGCTGACGCCGGACGTGCTGACGCTTTCTGTGCTCGCCAGCGCGGGTGTTGTTGGCTGAAACAAAAAGGGCCCGGCTTGGCTGGCCGGGCCCTCGTTGTTTCGGGTTTGCCCCGGCATTGTCTTCTCGGATCAGGCCATTGCCTGCCGGTTCACTTCGCCCGAGGCGATGTCGGTCATCGTGCGGTCACCGCCATAGGTGTTATCGAGGCAATCTTTCAGGATTTTTGCGTCGTCTTCTAGGCCGAGACGGCGCGCGAAGCTTGCTGCAGTGCCGTAACCCGCAATCCCGTAATGAGTCATGCGCTGATACTGGGCGATGATCGATGCATCGCGGACGTCTTCGTCCTTGATGTTATCGGCGTCGATGGCGTGAGCGTGCGCTTCCTTGACGAGCCCTTCCATGCCCTTGCAGAATTCGTCGGTCGGATCGGCGTCATGCGTCTTAATGATGCCGCGCACCTTTTCGATGCCCTGCTTGATGCCGTCGGTACCGGCATCTAGCGCGTCTTTGAGCGTTTCCGAAGAAGCGCATTCGCGCAGTTTCTTCGTCGCTTCAAGCGACTGCTTGTCGGCGCTGTAAATGTCCTGAAGCTGGTCAATGTAGAGGTCTTTCAGGGTCGCGATGCTCATATGCTTCGTCTCCATATTTGTGTTGATGGTTCACGATATTTACGGGTGCGCTGGATGGATGTTCCGAATAAGCGCGAGCAGCCAGGGATAGGCGCGACGAGGCGGGAGCGAACCACGACGAGCGGGTTGCAAAGTCCGCGTGAAGGTCCGAGGGGCGCACGCTAGGAACCGCCGTCCGAATAGCAGTAGGAATTTCACGAATGACGCCGGCTAACTCGCACAAATTAGCTAATCCGCCTAAAGTGCAGCGGATCAAGTCAATTGATGAGGAATTGTCGAACACCGGAGGTGTCGAATCTGAACCTTGAGGCAAAAGTTTTATTGGTGCAGATTTGCGCGTCTATCAAGAACAACTTAGCGAGGAGGGGTGTTGACCGAATTTCGCGAGGAAACTTATTGGCTTGCAACCGTGTCCCAATTTCCCCTCACCTACCCACCTCAATGGAAACCCATTGCAAAGCCAGGTTGGACGAACGCCAAATTTGTTTCTGGGCAGATGTTGGGGAGAGAGAGCCCTGCTTGCGGCCCTGAGACGATGGCCCCTTTCTGTCCCCGGGGGCGTGGTTCGTACTTGTAGCTAGATATTTACGCCAAAATATTTTTACGATATTATTGCTACGTTCTGAGTGGCAGCCTCAATTTAACCAGAGAAATTGCCGCTATGAGGACGCGTAGTGTGCACCTGATTCGACCGGACAGTTTGCTCGTTGATGAAGGACTAATCTCTCCGAATGCTCAGGTGTACTAAGAACCTGCAGGGCTGCGTCCGACCTAAATTAAGCATCCGCTTAGTAAAGAAGTTATGCGCGCTTACTCTGCTCTCAACTCTTTCAGCTTTTCTAGCGCTGCACACAGATCGATCGCGGCGAAACTGAAGCCGAGATCGTCGCAAAGCTCGAGAGCTTGTTCAACGAGAAGAAGCGCACGTTCCAAATCGCCATCTTCCCACCTATCTAGCGGATCAGCCATGTTGTCCCATCAAATCCTGGCGAGCACATCGAGTTGCCCGCAGTCGGTCGGCGCCGCGGGCCCTACGCGGCACGATCGGAACCGCAAGCGCTCAAGACCCGCGGTCCCGTTTTGCAACACATAACGATGAAAGCAACATCATGCCCAGATCACCGCATGGCATTCGGTTAATGCGCCACAACCGGTCAATGCGCAACAATTTACTCACGATTTGCCTCAAATGTCTTTCCGACTGGCGCCATCCGGTTTAAAGTTGCCAATAGAAATCGTCGAAAGGGTCTATTGTGAAGGGTCGCGAAATTTCAAATTCAACCTCTACTGCCAGACAAGGCGTCTTTAAGAAAGCTGCTGGCGATGCGATCGCAGATCGGATCGAAGCTATAGCTCTCGAAGTAAGGGGAATTGGCAGTCCTGACGGAGAGGTTTTGGCCAGCAGCGAGACGCTGAGTGCTTTAGCGTCTGCTTTACAGCAATCACGAAGAAAGATCGACGAGATCTTCGAGCTTGACGGTTTCGCTGTTAGCCCCGCTTGTGATGTAGTGCTTGAACTGTTTCAGGCTCGTGTAAGAGGCGCCCCATTGTCAGTCCTCGCTTTGTGTGAAGCTCTGAGCTGTCCTTCTTCTGTTGCTCTTCGTTGGCTCGAAGTTTTGGAAAGCAGGCAATTGCTCATAAAGATGAGCGTCGGTACTGAAAGTGAGAGCGTGGCCCTGACAGAGAAGGGTTTCCTTAGAACTGCACGGGCCCTTCAATTGCATCTCTGAAGCCGATGCCGGAAGCCAACGAGATTGTTAATAGATTGCGGAATGCAGCAACATTTCTGGTTGCCGAGGCCTTCGCTTTATCGAAGTACGGGAATGCGGTTACCCAAGAAAGGGTTGGAATTTCAAAAACCGGTTTTCGACATTTTATAAGGGCGTTTCCGAATACCCCGAAGACAGATTGATTCACTAAAATCTGCGACACTTTGCAGATGAATGCTGCCGCAACCACCAGATCGAACGAGAGAATTTTCTGCCAAAGAAGCTTTGGGCGGGCAGAGCTGGGCTTGCGAACTTTCGTCGCGACTACATCGGGCACCGTACGCTGCCTGGTAGTCGATTTATCCCTTGGTGGAGCGAAAATTCAACCCGAGCATTCGATCGAAGCAGGCTCAGACTTATGGCTAACACTTGGCAACCTGAAAGTGTTCGGGACAACTCGTTGGGCGACTGGCGATGTCATCGGCATTCAGTTCGACGAGAAGCTGCCCAAGGCCTTCATTTTGCACCTCCAAGGCGGCAGTGTAGACCCAGAAGAGCTCGCGGCCGCCGAAGCGATGCTAGCCGCGCGTGACTGGGTTGTCGGTAAGGCCAGCGATTGCAAAAAAAGTGAGCGGATCGCCAAGGTCCTGGGTCAAACCAGCGATGCGTCGCTTATTGGCGCTCATCAGGCGATAGCCCAGCCTGGGCCAAGGTCGCGGTCGTCTCGTCGCCGATTCACGGAATGGCTCGATAGACGGGCGTCAATCCTCGTTGTGTTGTCAGCCTTGCTCGGTGGATTATTAGGTCTGGCGAGCCTCTTTATCTTCTGAGTATCGAGGTTTTTCGTTACTGGCTCATGGTTTACTCGCCATAGTGCGGGGCCCTGTGTCACGAAGAGTAGCTGGGGCCGGGGCGAAGCGATAATCACAAAGGGGACGCCAAGTGCCGTAAGACCTGCGCTCAAAAAAACCAAAAATTTTTTGGCTCGCCCACGCACATACAACACAAACCCGGGAAGCAGATCGGTCGATTTCCTCGTCAACGAATCTGTTCAATAAGCGTTCTTAGATCGGCAAGTGCCTTTGCCCGAAGCTGGTGCACCCGCGGCACACTCACGCTGAGCACGGCTGCGATTTCAGTGAGATTTAGTTCTTCGACGAAGAACAATTGAAGGACCAATTTGAGCCGTTCAGGCAACTCGGCCATGGCATTCACCAATAAGTTACGATCCTCGGCCTCGCAGAGCAATTCAAAAGGATCGGGATCCTCGCTCGCAAATGCTACGTTGCCATCATCATATTCCTCACTGATCGAGCTGATTGTAATGCCTGACGCTTCGATATCGAGCAATTCGCGATCGCTCAGGCTCATAGCCTTTGAAACTTCGCCACGATCTGGTTCGCGTCCCAGCTCCGTACGCAATTTCTCGAGGGTTTGCTCGTAGCGAACGCGCTTGCGCCTGGCTAATCTACTGTCGTGCCGGTTGCGCCGGACTTGATCGAGCATCGCCCCACGGACACGAATTTTCGCATAGGCTGCGAAACCGTCTTCGGTCGGTCCGGAATGCCGGTGCGCGCATTCGGTAAGTGCCACGATGCCAGCCTGCATTAGATCTTCCACCTCGAGTCCGTCGCGACCGGCCCCATAGATGTGCCAAGCAGATCGCCGGACAAGCGGCAAAAATTGCCGCACGCGGCGTTCGACGTCGTCCTGCGAAACAGAAGCATAGGTGGCAGAATAGGCTTTAGCGGCAAATGCGCGTGGATCGTGCTTCATGCGGCGACCTCATTGCGATTAGACGACGAAGAATCGGACAAGGTCTCGTCGCTGGGAGATGCTGCGCCATTCGAGCCACCTATTATCCCAACGACTTCGACTGTCTGCGAGGCGGGAAGTTCGTTGATTGAAATCACGAGGCATCCGCGTGCACGATGCTTGAGCAAAGCAGCAAGGGCGCGCCGCGCGGGAGGCTGCACGATAAGAGCAATAGGGCCCGCCTGCTCGGTTAGAAGACGATTTACTGTTTTTACGATCATGCTGCCGCAATCCGGCTCAATGAGCGGTTGGCCCGTGCCAGGATCGACCATGCCCCCAAGGATCGCGGACTCTAGCGAGGCATCGAGCGTTGCGACCTTGAGCTGCTCGCCCGGCGGACATACCCTCGCAACAAGTCGCGCGCCGAAATCAGCTCGTATTGCGTCGATGAGCGTGTCGAAATCCTGTGTTTTCTGCAGCGCTAGAGCGAGACTAGTGAAGAGAGGTTGCGGATGAGCAAGGCCGATCCCATCGGCCAAAAGCGCGCGCAGGATACGGGTTAGAGCCGCGAGAGAAAGCGGGTCGGGATGGACGGCCTCGACCAAGGCGGGTGCGTGTAGTTTGAGTTCGTCAAGCCACTCTCGCACTTCTTCCGGACCCAGTAATTGATGCGCTTCGCCTAGCAGCGCCTGGTTGGCATGCGTGCCAATCACTGTGCTGGCGTCCACAACCATGAAGCCCTCGGCAATGGCTTGGTCGCGCAGGGCGGGCTCGATCCACAAGGCCGGGCAATTGAAGCTCGGGTCGTGAGTGGGCTCTCCATGTAATCCCATGTCTTCGTGCGATCGGCCCGAGCGAACATCGCCGGCGTCAATTGCGAGGAGCTTTCCTGCACGCACGGTGCCGCGCGCAATGCTGATCCCGCCCATAAGCACCGCATAGTCGCATGCTCCGAGGTCAAGCGAGTCGCGAATACGGAACTGGGGCAGGACAAAGCCAAGGTCGCGCGATAGCTGCTTTCGGATACCCGTGATGCGCGTTGCGAGCAGCGCTCCCTTCTCCTTGTCCACTAGATGCAAAAGGCCATAGCCGAGCTCTATCGTAACCAGTGTCTGGTCGCTCACATCTGCGAGCTCGATCGCATCGGGCGAAGGACCCTCGATCGGCTCATGGGCAGGGGTCGGTTCGGCAGACTTGCGACGCAAGTGCCACCAGATGCCTCCTGCAACCGCCGCTCCTGGTAGGAAGATGGACTGCGGCATAGCGGGAACAAGGCCAATTGCAGCAAGGATGACCGCAACCGGCAACCAGCCCCTAGCATCTGAGAATTGCCTGCCGATCTGGCCAGTCAGATCGCTCTTGTCCGAAACCCGGGTGACTATCGCGGCTGCTGCTATTGAGAGCAGTAGGGCAGGAACTTGCGCGACGAGCGCATCGCCGACGGCAAGCGTCACATAAAGCTCGCCAGCTTCGGTGGCAGTGAGGCCATGACTGACCATGCCGAGCGCAAAACCGGCGATGATATTGACCCCGAGGATCAGCAGAGCTGCTAGGGCATCGCCTTTGACAAACTTCGAGGCGCCATCCATCGAACCATAGAAATCGGCTTCGACTGAGACTTGTGAACGTCGATCGCGAGCTTCCTCGGAACTTATAAGCCCTGCAGCAATATCCGCGTCGATCGCCATCTGCTTGCCAGGCAAAGCGTCGAGAACGAACCGTGCCGAAACTTCCGAAACGCGCCCTGCTCCCTTTGTCACGACGATCATATTGATGATCATCAGGATGCAGAACACGAATAGGCCGACGGCAAAATTCCCGCCGACAAGGAACTCGCCGAAGCTCTCGATCACCTGTCCAGCCGCCGCGCCGCCCTCGTGACCAGCTACCAGCACCACTCGCGTCGATGCAACGTTGAGCGCGAGTCGCAGCAAAGTTGCGAAAAGCAGCACCGTGGGAAAAGACGAAAACTCGACAGGGGTCCGAGCATTCAGCGCAACCATAAGCACGGCGACTGATATGGCGATATTGAGTACGAAAAAGATATCAAGCAGGACTGGAGGAATGGGAAGCACCATCAAGGCAAAGAGCGCGAAGATGCCGACCGGCAATGCCATTGCCGCGGGCGCCAGCCGCAGCCGTTCAATGATTGCAGATCCGTTCGAGACAGCGGTGGTCACAGTCCAAACTCCTTGAGGCGGTCATATGCGTGCCGGACCTGTTCCTGCGTGGCGGAATTTTCGCCTGCCGGTGCCAAGAGCGTCGCGTAGAGAATTTGCGAAATCGGGGCCCTACCGCTCACGGATGCGCCGATTGCCGAACCGCTAGCGCGAGTTGTTTCCAGAGATGGAAGGGAAGGTCGCTGGCGGGGTGGGGCGAACGATCCATCGGCCATGGCAAGGTCTACCTGAGGTGCTCTCGGGCTGGGCTCTGTTTGTTGGATAACCGCATGGACGCGCCTGCTCGCAGACCCGAGCGCCCCCTCAAGCTTTGTTGATAGATGTTCGAGGACGCCGGCAAGGCTTCGCGGACTGCCGCTCCTCTCATAGAATACTGTTCTGTTGGCTGCCGCCGGTCGAGCAAAGAGCGCCACAGCATTCTGCGTTGGATCTTTGGTCATCGCCGACAGGAATCTACCCGCTCCCTCGGCACCGAGGAAATGCGCGAGGTAGAGCTCGGCAGGATCCGGCTCGCGCCCTAGAATAGGTGTCAGGAAATCGCGATTATCCTCGGCTAGACTTGCCGCCATTAACGCCGCGACCTGCGGGTTTTCGCGAAGCGCCAGGATTGCCTCGCGCTTGGCAGGAGCGGCAACATGCGCTTGGCCGCGTGCATTGATCCCGATTTCAGCGGCGATATTACCGAGACCAAACCGGCTGCCGTGTTTGCGCAGCGTTTGCAGCCATGTGCTGTCGATGAATTGATAAAGGCCCTTAGCGCTCGATGTGCGAGCCTTTGCGGAAGGGTCCATGGAGGACTCGACCTGCGCTTGCGCAATAAGAAAATTGAAATCTATGCCCGTTTTTCGGGAAGCCTTCGCGATGGCCGCTTCGATGGGGTCGCGCGCGTGTACGGTTTTCGACGCACGCGCCGGGTCTTCCCCGCCGCCTTTCAGTTCGTCTCGCGCGCTTTCATAGGAGCGCGACGCCGCTTCGAACGCGACCCGGATCCCGCCAGAGGGGTACGATATGGCAGGTGGTTGGCTCACTGCAGTTCCGCTCGGTCTGGCAACGCCGCAGAACGGCGGCGCTTTCAGAACCCACGGAGCAAAAAGCGTGCCAATTCGAGTTCATTCGGTCGTGGTGAGCCACAATGCAATTTTGGGCCTATCCGATTGCGCGCCCGTAAGTGCAACGCACTTGGTTCGGGTCTCCCAGTGCTTCGATGCGCGCTGCAACATTGGCAGCAAGCAGGTTGCGAACTCGGCGGTTAACCTCGTTGAGCCTGCTCGCCGTCAAGGCAAGCTCCCTAGTCTCTGGGTCCAGCGTGTAACCAACGCTCGGCCTCAGAACGTCGCACAGGCTTTCTTTGTCACGCGCGCAATCCGATATTGCTTCCGGCTCTAGCGAGGCAAGCGCTTGCCGCTCTGCCTCGAGTACGGCAATCATCTGCCGCAATTTGCCGGCAAGGTCGCTCGGAGTTTCGTGCGCCATTATCTCGTCTTTCATCGAGGCAACTCGAAGCTAATCTGGGCTGCGATCATCGCGTCTGCGATTTTGGTCGGGACAAGCGGGTAGGATCCATCCTGCAACGCCGCGCGAATTTGTTCTACGCGTTCCCGGTCGATCGGCGGAGTGACGGCATCGACTTCGCTGCGGACTTCGATGCTGACCCCACGCGCAGCAGCTTGCTTCGCCTGGTCGGTAGAAGCCGAGGCCTTTCGTGCGGTTGGCTGGGTCCGGTCGGTCTCCGAAAGAGAGCGCGCGGAACTGACACCTTGCAACTTGCTCAATTCGACAGAGGGCATCTCGGGTCTCCTGCAAGAATCCTGTTACCCAGGACGGCCAAGTTTAGGTAAGTTTAAGTCTGATATCCGGTTCTAGTGTCATCCCGCTGGAATGACAGCTAGCCCTGGTCTTTCAATTCGGGCTTGCAGCGGCTCAGCCTTGCGCGAAGTTCGCACAAAAATCCAGTCGCCCGCCGCTCCGCTCTCCATCGCCTCGCCAGCTTGTTGAACCGAAAAGCCTCGTCCGCGGATCAATATGGTGAGGGCATCACCGCGCTTCACGACGTTATTGCGTGCCGCCTGTCCTTGTAGGGGACTGGTGGCAATAAAGATCCGCCAGCTCTCGGGGCCGCTGCAGGAAACCTGAACAGTGCTTCGCGCGGTGCCGAACCATTCGGTGAGTAGCGGCTCCGCACATGCCGCCAGCCGAAGGCGACGATCCGAAGGCAGGCGCGGTCCGCCCGGTTTTCCAACTTCTGCGCCTGTGAAGGCGATTACCGCCTCATCGATTTCGCTGGGGTCGATATGGCTGCCTGCTGGAGCACCGCCAGCGGCCGCTACTGGAAGGCTGAGACACCAAAGAGCCCCAATCGCCAGTGACATTCGCCAACGGGCGCTCGCGATACGCCTCGCGGTTTTGCGAGAGGAATCTTTCATCATCGAAGGTCTCCGTGCTTCTTTAATCTACCACCGGAAGGCGAGCAAGAGTCATGCCAATTCTGTAGTCGGCTTCTGCAAACGCGAGCTAAGGACTTTTCCCAAGCCCGAAACCGCGAACGCCTTAAGCAAACCTTGATTATGGAGCCGCTCAACTCTGGTGACTTGCTGGGAGGCCTTGGAGGTGCCCTATCCTCAATTTATGCGCTCCGGCGCGCGCGATCGATTGATCCGGGCGACCCGGACTGGTCCAACTGCGGAAGAGCAATCCGCTCCTCCCTCGCGCGCGGTGGAAGCGCAAAAAGAACTGCTCGAGCGGATCGGCGATTTCGTTATTGAGCACGGGCTTGGCGTCAACTCAGCCAATCTCGCCGCGATCTGCGCCGCCTTGTCCGGCGCGGATGCCGAGCTCGCGCAGGCTTTTACAGCTCGGGAATTGTCGGGTGAACCGATCGACCAGCGCTGGCTTGATACGCTTGCAAGGCTTGATCCGGGAACGAATGGACGCATAGCCGAGCTCGAGCAACTCATGGATAAACTTGAGTATTCGCTGATGCGGTTCGCCCAAACGACCAAGATGGCGCAGGATGAAACCAGCGACCACCGCGGTGCGCTGGGTGCGCAGATCGAGGCAATCGCTGACGTCGCGGCGCCCGGCGGGATGGTCGCGGAACTTGATCGGGTGGTGGAGCTGTCAAGGGCAGTGCTCGAGCGCATCGAACGGGTCGAGCAAGCTATGGAACGTAGTCAGGACGAGGCGCGGCGGCTGCGCGCCAGCCTCGCTACGGCACGGATGGAAGCGGACGTCGACCATCTGACAAGGCTGCCAAATCGTCGAGCCTTTGAACGGCGATTGGTGTCGGCGGCTAGCGAGGCCCGGTCGAAGTCTGAGCCGCTTTGCATCGGCTTTTGCGATGTTGATCGGTTCAAGCAGATCAACGATCGGTATGGTCATGATGCCGGCGATCGTGTCCTGTGCACGATTGCCGACACACTCAGTGAGCACGCAAGCGATCAATGCTTCGTCGCGCGGCACGGCGGTGAAGAATTTGTCGTGCTTTTCTACGGACTGGACAAGCAGGCTGCGCTTGCCAAGCTTGACAGCATCCGGCGTGCGCAGGCGGCCAGAAGACTGCGTGATCGGTTCACCGGTCAGCCGTTCGGGCAGATCACCTTCTCGGCTGGTATTGCCGAGGTAACCGAAGACAGCGATACGCGTTCCGCGCTCGCACGGGCGGATGCCGCCTTGTACCAAGCCAAGGCGGCCGGTCGGAACCGCGTCGTTTTCATCTAGAATTTCGAGTCTGCCAGATCGGCAATACCGTCATAGGCGAGACTGGCATAGATGTGATTTTCCCGCCCTCGCGAGATTATCGTGCGGACTGCGACCTGGGGATCATTCAGGCTCGAAACCAGCCTTTCGCTCGCTTGCCATGCTTGGGCCTCTCCCCCGGGTCGATATGTCGCGAAGATTGTCAATGTTGCCCGCGGGTCTCGCGGCTGGTCTCCTAGCCATTCGCGAAGCGTTGGGCCGCCCGCGATCGGACGATACAACGCCTGGGAGGCTGAGATTGTCGGCTTCTGGGAGCGCTCTCCTTCAGGGTTTCCGTCCGCGAATGATGACGGAAGAGCAGCCAAGGTCACGAGAAAGAGTATAAGGGCAAGATCGGCAAGGATCAGCTGCCACCCGTTCGCGTTCGCAATCAGCCGGCTGGGGCTCATGCCACGCCCCGGATCTTTGGCTGCTGTGCAGCGGTAACCACTGGGCTGGTCAGCTGGCTTGCAAACCACTCCAACAAAGCGTCCCGCAAGCGGGCCTCGAGTTTTGCGCGTCGCTCGATCATGGCAGCGATTGGGAGGCAGACGAGATGCGCGAGCAGCACTCCGTAAAGTGTAGATGTCACTGCCGTGGCGATCGCGCTCATCGTTGTCTCGAGGGTGTTCACTGCTCCGGCTGGGGCAAGGTTGGTTATGCTGTACAGGGTCCCCACAAGCCCAAACATTGGAGCGAGTTCCGCGGCTACGACCAACACATTCGCTGCTTCGCTCATCCGAGCTTCGCTTGATTTCTGCTGCGCGGCTCGCATGCTGAACATTGCCGAAGGCGAGCCGCTGCGCAGATAGCTTTCGAGCAGCTGCGCCAGTTCCGGATCCGGCGGTAGTGGGCTTTCGACAGCGAGAGGACCGGAATGCTCAATTGACCGCACAATGCGCGCGATTGCGGCGCGGTTGCTCGCCTCATCGAAGTGTTTGTGGATTAGGGTGAACCCCGCATGGACTGCCCCGAATAGGTTCCGAAATCCGCACCTGGCTAGGCTTGCGAGGAGGGTTCCCGCTACCACGATCAGCAATGCCTCGCCGTCCAGCAATCGAGTGAGCTCGCTTGGCACTGACTTGGATCTCCCGGCTGACTATACTTAGAAGATAGAACGGGCAGGGAAGAGCCTGATTAAGGGATCGTGTCAGACGGCAATGCACGCTGCATAAGCCTGGCAAAAGATTTCCTTGGCACCGGCAAACAGTTGCCGGTCATTGCGTTCTCAATATCTCATGGACCAACGCCTAGGCTTCTTCTGAAGCCAGCAATCGATTTGGCACGCTTTGTGCATCCTCCTTCACCGCTGGAGGCACCTTCGGCACCGAGTCCGCAATCAAGCTCGAAAAGGCTTCTTGCCATGAGTGAACAAATCTTTGGTATTCACGGCGCAGCGCTAGAATTGCGTTCGCAACGCATGGGCGTGCTTGCGTCCAACATCGCGAATGCTGCAACGCCCGGCTACAAGGCGCGCGACATTGACTTTAACGCCGCGCTTGAAGCCCGGATGTTGCGTCAGCGAGGAACTTCGACGGAAGTTTCTGGTCCGGCTCTCGTCTATCGAAGCCCAACAATGCCTGCGCTTGACGGGAATACCGTGGAGCTGGGGCGCGAACAGGTTGCTTTCGCCGAGAACGCATTGGCTTACAGCGCAACGCTGTCCTTTGTTCAGGGCAAGGTTAACACGATCACTCGCGCGCTGAAGGGCGAATAACGATGCCAGATCGTGCCCCCATGACCCTGTTCTCGCTGACCGAACGCGCCATGCAAGCTCAGATGGTGCGAATGAACGTGGCTACGTCCAATCTCGCCAATGCCGGGTCAGTGTCGAGCACTGAGGATGGCGCCTACCGGCCAATCCGCGCCGTCTTTGCAACGGAACTCGACCGCGCTTCGGGTTTGGCAAGTGTGACCAGCAGTGAACTCGTGCGCTCGGAAGTTGCACCGACAAGACGATATGACCCAGCTCACCCTCTCGCTGACGCCGACGGCCATGTCTGGGAAGCACCGGTGGATGAGAGCGCAGAGATGGTCGAGATCATGGAAAGTGCGCGTCAGTATCAGAATCTCGTGCAGGCGCTGCAGACCGCCAAGCAGCTGATGCTCGAAACACTCAGGAGCAATTGATCATGAATACTGTGAACCCGCAGACATCCAATCCAGTGCTCGATCGGCTAAATACGCCGTCCCGACTTTCCGGTGCGGGGGGTCTGGGCTCGCTCGATCAAGCGGATTTCATGCGCCTTCTTACGACTCAGTTATCGTTTCAGGATCCGCTTGAGCCGGTCAACAATGAAGCGATGCTGGCACAGATGGCGCAGTTCTCAACACTCGCTGCGACGAGCGAATCCACTGCGACCCTCGATGAGATTTCCGCCAAGCTCGACCGATTGATTGAGGTGCAAAGCGGAACCGGTCGAATGCCTTGAGTTCCCAAGCCCTGAAACAAGTTGCAGCAAAGGACGAAAACTGATGTCTTTCTTCACCTCTCTTAGCGGCCTCAAGAACGCCGAAACCGACCTGCGGGTTATCGCCCATAACATCGCCAATGCAGAGACTGTCGGCTTCAAGAAGAGTTCGGCCCAGTTCGCGGACCTCGTAGCGTCCGGTTCGAACACCGATCCGCGCCGTACCGCCGGCATCGGGGCGACAGTTTCCGCGATCACGCAGGACTTCGCACTCGGGCCGATTGAACAAACTGGCCGCAGCCTCGACCTCGCGATCAATGGTGACGGCTTTCTCGCTTTTGCTAACCCCGTCTCTGGAGATCTCAGCTTTACCCGCAACGGCAATTTGCAGATCTCGGCAACTGGCGCAGTACAGGACTCGCTTGGAAGCCAGCTGCAGGCTTTCCCCGTTGATGCAGCCGGAAATCCGACTGCAGCAGTGCCGGTCGACGTCACGGTGCCCTTGACCAATGCAGCGGGTTCCGCGCTCGCCAATGTCACTATCAACGGCCGAGGTACCATAAATGCAGCTTATGCCGATGGCACCGCGGTTGCGGTAGGACAGGTGGCGTTGGCCACTTTTGCCTCTCCTACCGGCCTGCGAGCCGTTGGGCAGACGAAATGGGAAGCCTCGGGCGACTCCGGAGCCCCGGCTTTCGGGAACCCTGGAATTGGGAATTATGGCGACTTGATCAGCGGAGCACTCGAGCGTTCGAACGTCGATCTCGCCGAGGAAATGGTTGGTCTATTGACTGCTCAACGCAACTTCCAGGCGAACGCTCGAGCGATCGATACGGCGACCACGATATCGCAGACTGTCATCAATCTCCAGCGATGAGCACTGACTGATGGACCGGATGATCTATACCGCGCTGACTTCGATGAACGCTGCAATGGACCGGCAGCGGGCCGTCGCGAACAACCTTGCGAATGCTTCCACACCGGGCTTTCGACAGGAGCTTTTCGCCGTCACGCCGGCGACATTAAAGGACGGCTCCATCGAGGCGCGAGCCATGGCGCGTGGCCTTGTGCGCGGCGCCGACCTAACTACGGCGCGGGTAATTCCCACGGGTCGCCCCCTCGACATTGCCGTGCAGGGCAACGCCCTGATCGCCCTGCAAGGGCCGGCAGGAGAGGTTTATTCACGCCGGGGAGACTTGAGTGTGGCGGCCTCAGGCGTGCTGGAGAATGGCGATGGGCTCCCGGTGTTGGGGGAGGGAGGTGGTCCGATTTCCGTACCTGCCGGTTTCAGCATAGCCGTTGCAGGTGATGGCACGATCCTCGCGAATGATCCGGCGGCTCCACGCGAACCGGCACAGGTTCTTGACCGGATCAAGCTCGTTTCACCTGAGGGTAGCCAGATTGCGAAAGGCGTCGATAGCTTTCTGAAAGTACCAAATGGCGGGGTTCTGCCGCCTGACCCAACTGCGCGCGTGACCCCCGGGTCTCTCGAACAATCCAACGTCGAAACAGCAGAAACCTTGGTCCAAATGATCGACGCGCAGCGCGCGTTCGAGCAGCGTGCCAAGATCATCCGCACCGCCAATGATCTCGATGAAGCCAGCAGCCGCCTGATGGGCCTGCGGTGATAATAAGATTCAGGAGCTAGTCCAATGCCTACTTCCGCTCTCCATGTCGCTCGGACTGGGCTCGAAGCCCAAGACGCGCGGATGCGCGTCATCGCCAACAACCTTGCCAATATCGGTACCACTGGCTTCAAGCGCGACCGGGCCGATTTCGCGACGCTCGCCTACCAGGAACAACGTATTGCAGGCCAACAATCTACCGGGCAGACTGCCTTCGCCGTCGGCTTGAACCTTGGTACGGGCGTTCAGATCCAAGGTACAACTCGAATTGAAACTCAGGGGACGCTCAACGGAACGGGCAATTCGCTTGACCTTGCGCTCGACGGACCAGGCTACTTTCAAGTCGAGCTTCCCCCTGGCGGACAGATCGCATTCACCCGAGCAGGAAACTTTACTCTATCTGTTGAGGGTCAGCTCATCACCTCCCAAGGTTATGCGGTTCAACCTCCGGTCCAAGTCCCGCAAGGCGCCCAGTCGATCTCCATTGCGCCCGATGGCACCATCAGCGCTGTCACTGCCCAAGACCCTGCTCCAGTGCAGCTCGGACAGCTCACTTTGGCAAGCTTTGTAAACCCCGCCGGCTTGCGGGCGATTGGTGATAACTTCCTGATTGAGACTGCGGCAAGCGGACCCGCCGAAATCGGTTTGGCAGGGGAAAATGGACGGGGCCAGGTACGTCAGGGAATGCTCGAGGGCTCTAATGTCAACGTCGTCGAGGAGCTCGTCGAGATGATCGAAGCGCAGCGCGCCTATGAAATAAACTCCAAGATGGTCAGCGCAGTCGACGAGATGCTGCGCAATGCCAACCAGACTTTGTGAGGAAGAGCCCGATCATGAACCTGCGCACGCTTCTAGTATCTCCACTGCTGCTTTTCGCGGCTGCCTGTATGGGAGCCGGTTCTGGCCCACAACCGGGGTTTGTGGCACCACCCCCGCCAGGGGTGCCGACAGTCGTCGCCACAGCCGGTGGTGCGTCCTTCACTGTGCCCAGGCCAACCGGAAGTGCAGGCGCGATACTCCAGACCGGGTCCGGATATTCCGGACTGCATACTGGCACCCGTGCCCGAATGCTCGGAGACATGCTGACCATCGTGTTGGTTGAGAATACCTCAACCCAGAAAAGCACGGCAGGCCAGACTGACCGCGGCGGAAGCTTCTCGATCACCCCCCCGGTCTCCGGGCCGCTCGACTTCCTAAACCCCGAAGCCCTTAAAGCTGCGAGCGAAGGGACGTTCAGAGGAGGAGGGAGTGCTTCGCAACGCAGCCGCCTTTCCGGCGCAGTCGCAGTGACCATCGCAGCGATTTACCCCAATGGAACGGCTGAAGTGGTGGGAGAAAAGCAAATGTCGTTGAGCCAAGGAGATGAGTGGATTCAATTCGCCGGGCGTATTCGCCTGATCGATATCGACAGCGACAACCGCCTCTCGTCGGCGCAGGTCGCGAATGCCCGGATCATCTACTCGGGCAAGGGCGCCGTTCAGCAAGCGAGCAGACCAGGATGGCTGTCTCGCTTCTTTAATTTCATTTCGCCGTTGTGATGGTTCCGGGAGAAAGCTCGTGAAGATTACTCGATCCGTGATGGCACTACTGGCAGTGCTGGTTGCAGCCCTGCTCCCGGCTGCCGCCGCAGCAGAGCGGATTCGCGACGTCGGCGAGTTTGAAGGCCTCCGCGCGAACCAGCTCACCGGCTACGGGGTGGTTGTGGGCCTTCAAGGCACCGGTGATGACAACCTCGCTTATGTAACCGAGGCAATGCGAGGTGTTTCGGGCCGATTGGGCCTTCAGCTTCCTCCAGGGGTAAGCCCCAATCTCCGCAACGCAGCAGCGGTAATCATTACCGCCGAACTGCCGGCATTTGCGAAGCCTGGTCAGCGCATCGACATCACTGTCTCCACCCTCGGTCAAGCCCGCAGTTTGCGTGGCGGCGCCCTGGTGCTGGCGCCTCTCTACGGGGCGGATGGGCAGATCTACGCGATGGCACAGGGCAATGTGGCCGTGGGCGGTCTCGGAGTGACGGGGCGTGACGGATCGCAACTCACAGTCAATGTCTCAACAGTAGGGAGAATCGCAGACGGAGCCACAGTCGAGCGAGCGGTCTCGACCGGGTTCGATCGCGAAGGGAGTCTACGCTTTAACCTTCACCAAGCCGACTTTCTCACCGCTTCGCGCGTTCGCGACGCGATCAACCAACGCTTTCCAGGCACTGCACGGATCGCTGATGGAGTGAGCATCGAGCTCGCGCTGCCGTTTGGAAACGATATTCGTTCGGCGCTGATGGCCGAGATAGAAATGTTGCCGGTAACCCCGGCCCCTGTTGCGGCGCGGGTGATCGTCAACAGTCGGACCGGAACGGTCGTGATCAACGAGGCAGTCCGTCTGTCGCCAGCAGCGGTGAGTCACGGCAAGCTGGTCATCCGGATTGACGAAGATCCCGTGGTGGTTCAGCCGGAGCCTTTCAGCCTTGGCCGTACTGCAGTGGAACCCTCGAGCGATATCAGCGTCACCGAGCGATCAGATCGGGTCGCGCTGATGCCGGGTGCTGCCTCGCTTTCCGAGATTGTCGATGCTCTCAATCTGTTGGGCGTGGGCGCTGCAGACCTCGTAGTCATCCTCGAAAGCCTCAAGCAAGCCGGGGCGCTCCAGGCGGAAATGGTAGTGCTGTGATCATCTCTCGCGCCCTTCCATCTGCCGGCAGTCCAGAAGCCACCATTTCGCCTGAACGCGCGGAGCTGCGCAAGGCGGCCGAGGGTTTCGAGGCAATCATGCTGCGACGAATGCTCGAAACGGCGCGGGCCGCGAGCTTTTCGGAGGACACCCCCCTTACTGGGGGCGGGCTCCGGCAGTTCGAGAAGATGCGCGATGAGCACTTTGCTGAGATCGCGGCAGCATCTGGGAGCTTCGGATTAGCCCGGAGCATCGAGGCGCAGCTGGCACGATATATCGAAGAGAAGGGAGATTCGTAATGCCGACCGCTCTCTTCTACATCGGGCGCAGCGGTTTGACTGCATCTCGCGCAAGCCTTGAGCTGACTGCTCAAAACGTCGCAAATGCGGCAAATCCAGATTATGCGAGGCGAACGCTAGGCCAGAGCGAGCTGGTCATGAGTGCCTCCATAGGACTCAACTCCTCAAATTCGCTTGGTGGAGTCCGGATCGGCGGGATCGAACGCGCAGGCAGCGCTTTGGTGCAACGTCAGGCGCGCGACAGCGCTTCTGCATTAGCCAATGCATCGGCCGAGTATTCGGCAATGCGCGAGGCTGAAACCGCCTTGGAAAACTCGGGACTTTTCGATAACCTGATTGACTTCGAAGCGGCGTTGGCACGCCTAGAAAGTGACCCCCTCAACCCCGCCTTACGGGTCTCGGCGCTCGAGACTGCTCGCCAGCTCGCAGCAACTTTTGGCACTGCCGATAACGCTCTCGGCAATGCAAGACTGCTGACTGTATCCGAAGCTGAGGCCGACTTGCTGAGTGTTCGGGGCTTTGCCGATGAACTGGCGAGAGTGAATCAAGATCTCGTTGCCGCTCAGGAAGGCACTGCTTCTAAAGCCGCGTTGCTCGACCAACGCGATGCAGCACTGCGCGGATTGGCAGAACAAATCGGTATTGTGCCCTCTTTTAATGCCAATGGCACGGTCGATGTCACTTTGTCAGGGAGTCCCCCGGCGGCGCTTGTGCAAGGCGGTTCCGCAATTGGCTTTGACCTTTCCGTCGCGCCAGATGGTACTTTGTCATTTGAAGTGGATGGGCAGCCGTATGTTCCCATGAGCGGTGCGATGGCTGGGCGCGCTGCGGCGCTCGGTGCAATTGCGAGCCTCCAGACGCAGTTGGATGGAATTGCAGTATCGACCGTGTCACTCGTCAATGCCGCGCAGGGCACTGGGGTCGCTGCCGACGGCACACCCGGTCAGCCAATATTCGCAGGCACCGCCGCAGCCGACATAACAATCGTCCTTGGATCGGGCGCAGGGATTGCAACCGCCACTGCTGGGGCTCCTGCCGGGAGCCGTGATACCACCAACTTGGGCGGTCTAATCACTGCGCTCGGCAATAGTACTGGGCCGACCGCCAGCGTTGATGCACTTCTGCTCGGTCTTTCGAGCAGAGTTGCAGGGCTTGACAGCCAGCGCGAGGGCTTGGGCATCGTTGCCGCTAGCGCCGAAGCGGAATTGCTGCGCGAGACTGGCGTCGATCTTGATGAGGAGGCGGCCAATCTGGTTCGCCTACAGCAAGCCTTCGAGGCCAACGGGCGCGTCATACAGGTCGCCAGCGAGATCTTCGACGTTCTGTTGGGCTTGCGGTAAGTGAAGGGACCCTACTCATGAGCTTCGTAAACACCGCTACAGGTACTTTTTACAATCGCTCGCTTAGCCAAATGAGCGAACTGCGGGGCAACATCGAACGTCTGCAGACCCAGATTGCTACAGGAAAGCGGTTGGAACGCGGATCGGATGACCCGGCCGCAGCCGCCCAACTCCGCCAATTGGCGCGCCGTGAGATATTGAGCACAGCCGATGCAAGCAATGCCGCATCGGTGGATCAGGATCTTACCTCTGCGACCACGGAGCTAGCCGCAGTTACCAACCTCCTGCAGCGCGCACGCGAACTGGCGCTTGGTGCCGCAAGCGATACGAGCGGAGCGGCTGGGAGAGAGGCGATTGCTTTCGAGATCGAACAGTTGGGCGAAGAATTGTTCGCGCGCGCAAATGCAGAAGGCCCCGGTGGTGAGCCCCTATTTGCCGGTCTTGCAGCCGGACCGGCTTTTACACGCGATGGCACGGGTGCCGTAACCTATACGGGGACTACGCAATCGCTTTCAGTGCCAGTTGGACAGGGTACCGAGATCGAGCGAGGGCTCGACGGCGCTCAGTTGTTCGAATTCGACGTCGCAGGATCACCCTCCAATGCCTTCGCCGTTCTTAGAGGGCTGGCCGACGCGCTGCGTGGCGGCACACCCGATCCGTCCGCATCGGCTTCGGCAGCGATCGAAGGGATCGACGCGGCGCTAACTACCGTAAATCGAGGACAGACTATCCTGGGTGCCCGGCTCGCATGGGTAGAGACCGTCCGCCAAGAACAGCTGGATCGTTCAGTGGCGATCGCTGAGCGCCGCAGCGAAGTTGGGGATACCCAGATCGGGGATGCAATCGCCAAGTTGCAGCAATCGATGACAGCGCTCGAAGCGAGCCAAGCTGCCTTTACCCGGGTGAGTTCGCTCACCTTATTCAACGCGCTCTGATTCACCCCCCTGCCAGGAGCAGTTCCCAGTGTTCGTCGCCATCGGTATCATCGTTCTGCTCGTCATGGTGTTTGGCGGCTTCATTCTGGCGGGCGGCGCGATCGGCCCCGTACTTGCTGCGCTTCCACTTGAGTTCATGATCATCGGCGGCGCCGCAATCGGCGCAGTCCTGATCGGCAACTCGACGCATGAAATCAAGCTACTCGCAAGCGGGCTCAAAAAGGTCTTTGTGGGCCCGAAGTATAACGATCAGGATCATATCGATGCTATCGCCTTGACCAGCAAGTTGATGAAGCTGCTTCGCACGGAAGGAGCGGTAGCCCTTGAAAGCCACGTCACGGAGCCCGCGAATTCAGCGATTTTCAGCGAATATCCGCGGATTCAGAATGACCGCGTGCTCACTACCATGATATGCGATCCGCTTACCTTGCTCGTTGTGTCAAGCGGCACGCTTGATACGCATGCGGTGGAGGAGGTCATCGATTCGGCGATCAAGACCGAGTTGCACGAAATGGCCGAGCCAGAGCATACTATTCAATCTCTCGCTGACGCTTTCCCCGCTCTCGGCATCGTTGCCGCGGTGCTGGGCGTTATCAAGACGATGGGTTCGATCAACGAGCCACCCGAAGTGCTCGGCAAGATGATCGGCGCGGCGCTCGTCGGAACCTTTCTTGGGGTCTTGCTCGCTTATGGTTTCGTTGGCCCGATGGCGAGCCGCCTCAAGCAGATCAATACCCGCGATCAGCAAGTCTTCCACTCGATCAAGCAGGTGATCATCGCGTCGCTTCATGGCTACCCTCAACCCCTGGTGCTCGAAGCGGCGCGCTCCGGTTTGGCGCCGTCGCACCGGCCCAAGTTAACGGAATTGCTCGACATGATGCGGAGCAATTGACATGGCACTTGACGACCCCGCGCGTCCCGGGGACAGCGCGAGCCACGCGAGCCCTGCGCCAATCATTGTCAAGAAGATTACTGTCGAGGCCGCAGGCCATCACGGAGGTGCCTGGAAAGTCGCTTATGCGGACTTCGTAACTGCTATGATGGCGTTCTTCCTTCTTCTTTGGCTTCTCGGGGCGACCGAGGAAAACCAGCGAAGGGGAATCGCGGACTACTTCACACCGACACTGGTCAAGATGCGCAAGGAAAGCGCGGGGTCTCATGGGCTCCTAGGCGGATCCTCAATAACTGATCCCGACAATTACCCGAATGCAATGGGCCAAACTGGCACGCGATCTATAACGATTCCGCGTGGCGTTACGGGCGGCCCTGTGGAGGGTGGCGGTCGCGGCGAATTGGAAGCGGACAAGCTCAAGGAACTGCGCGACAAGATCGACAAGAAGCTCGCCCAGCGCCGCCAATTGGCCCACCTCGCACGTCAGGTCCGTGTGATGCGAGCTCCGGAGGGTATCCGTATCGACCTTGTCGACGATGCAGATTTTTCGATGTTCGAGCTTGGGACCACGATTCTCACCAAAGAAGCTCGGGGCTTGCTTCAGATTATGGCTGAAACACTGATTGATGAATCCGCCCCGTTGATTTTGCGCGGTCATACTGATGCTCTCCCATGGCGGAGCGGGGTAGAAGCGAACAACTGGTCTCTTTCAACGGGACGCGCGGAAGCAACCCGGCAATCACTTTTGCTAGGCGGAATTCCCTCTACCCGTATCGCTCGGATCGAGGGGGTGGCCGAAACAGAGCCTCTGATTGTTGATGATCCAACAGACCCGCGCAATCGTCGAATTTCGCTGCTTCTACTTGAGACACGAAAGGTCGCGATTCGCAAACGCCCGATGCAATCAGCGCAAGGAGCTCAATAGGAATTGCGCCCCCGTACTAACGATGTGACCTAGTCACCTGAATCTGAAGTTCGGCTCAGTGTTTCTTGGCAGAAGCCTTTAACGGAGGCTGGGATATCGTCGGTTCATTTGGTCCAGCGATATGGTTTCGGGTTTTTTTGTTATGGGCTGTGATGAAGGCAATGATGTCGGCTCCAAGCTCGGCGGTGGAACGATGAACCCCGCGCTGCAACTGTTTGCGCGGCCGCTCTGCAAACCAAAGCTCCACATGATTGATCCAGGAAGTTGATGTTGAGGTAAAGCGGACATGCCAATGCGGCCGGCGCGCAAGCCACGCATTGACCTTTGGCGTCTGGTGGGTCGTATAGCTGTCCATCAGCAGATGCACTTGCAAACCCGTGTGCATCGCAGCGTCGATCCGCTTGAGCAAATTTAGGGACTCGGCTGAAGGGTGACGTTTGTAGCACTTGCCGATCACATCGCCTGTTGCGATGTCGAGCGCTGCGAACAAGGACGTGGTGCGTGGGTATGGGTTCGCCGCTCGGCCACGCCAGGCGCTATAGGCAAAACCGGTTGCTAACGGTCGAGCGCCTTGATCTGGCTCTTTTGATCGAGACGCAGCACGACCGTCCGGTCCGGTAGCGATATATAGAGGCCGACGATGTCTTGCATCTTGTCAACGAACAGCGGGCCGCTCGAAAGCATGAACTTCTCGGAAGGATGCGGCCGAAGGCCAAAGGCATTCCGAACCCGGCGGATAGTCGTATGCGAACGCCCGACCTCAGCTGCCATCGACCAATGGGTGTCATCCTTCGGCGTGGTGTTCAAAGTGCGTCCAGAATTTCAGCGATCTGGGCACCTAATACGGTTCGAGGGCGTCCCGCGCGATACTCGTCGGTCAGTCCCTCAATCCCAGCATGAACAAACCGTCGCCGAGATTCGCGACCCGTATGCTAATGAACACCGAGAGGTTCAGCAACTTGCTTGCTTTGGAGTCCTTCGGCACACAAAAAGAAACCCGGCAAGGATCCGGGAGCGAGCGCCACATCGTGGCGGCGAACCTGAGCCTCGAGAAAGCGTCGATCCTCGATCCTCGAAACGACCGCCCCTGCCTGCTCACCCGCCATCATCGGTCCGCCCTCTGAGGAGGACAATCTATTTCAGTTCCAAATGACCAGCGGAACGCGTCGAATGGCAATGGATCGGTCGTGTTGCCAAAACAAAAAAAGCCCGGAGCCCCAAGGCTCCGGGCTTGGTTTGAGGACCGGCCATCTGCCGGTGGCTCGATTAGCGCAGAAGCGAAAGGACGTTCTGCTGGGACTGATTCGCCTGCGCAAGCATCGCGGTCGACGCCTGCCCGAGGATTTGCGCCTTGGAGAGCGCGGTGGTCTCGGCCGAGTAGTCGGTGTCCACAATCCGCGAACGTGCGTCGGTGAGGTTTGTGGAGACGTTAGTGAGGTTGTTCACCGCCGACTCGAGCCGGTTCTGGCTCGCACCGAACGATGCACGCGCGCTATTCACGGCGGCAAGCTGTGTGTCGACCGTAGCAATCGTGGTGGTCGCAGCGGCTGCATCGGCAACGCTGTAGGTTGCGCCCGAGACACCAGTCAGGTCGGTTCTACCAACTGCGATAACGTCTTCCCCGGCCTGAATATTGATAGCGGTAGCATCATCGAGGAGCGAAATACCATTGAAGTCAGTACCGGTGATGACCTGCGTCATTTGAGCCGTCAGAGCGGTGACTTCAAGACCGATATTCGTGCGGTCGTCAGCGCTAAAGGTTCCCGAAGCTGCCTGGACGCTCAGCTCGCGGATGCGCTGGAGCATATTGGTTACTTCGTTCAGCGCGCCTTCAGCCGTTTGAACAAGGCTTATGCCGTCGTTCGCGTTGCGGACGCCCTGCTGCATACCCCTGATCTGCGAGGTCATGGACGAAGCAATCGCTAGGCCGGCCGCGTCGTCGGCAGCGCTGTTGATCCGCTTGCCCGTGGAAAGACGTTCCATTGCCTGGCCGAGCATGTTGTTCGCCTGAACGCCCGCATTCTGCGCGCGCAGAGCCGAGATATTGGTGTTGATGACAGACATTTTTTCAAACCTCCGAATGGTCGTGCAGGACGGAGGGGTCCGCCGCTGCTGACCCTTAGACCGACCAGTGGCGCGAAACTTTAAGTGCTGCGGTCAACGTCGGCGGCAAAGAATTGCCCGGCAATAGCAGTTTGCTCCACTCGGGGTCGATGCAGGGTTCCCATAGGGCAATAGGTGATCCTACTAGGGCTTAAATTTGCGATGTTTTGGACGCTCCCCGGCAATTTCCTTCCACCAAGGAACGACAGGGGCGATCATGACAACTCAAACAAGCAAGATGCCTGATAAAGAGCGCCCGCGTGGCGCGGGTATCAATCCAGATGCAGCGCTAAGCACGGTTAACTCATGCAGCTCCCCTTTCGGGACTGATCGGCTGATTGCCCGTCACCGGACCCTTATCGATACGACCCTGCCGCTGCTCAGTCACAACTGGCAAAGCGCTCGTCTCGTCCTTGGCGAAGACGGCCGTTTCCCCTGCCCGCCGGGGGGACGCCGAACCGATGCCATCGAAATCGATCTGATGCAGGCGGATCGCCCCGCGATCGGATTGCTCGCGCCAAACAGGATCGTACTTTCTTACAATGAGACTTCCTTAGATCGTGCTCGCTCGGCGTTTCTTGCAAGCGCTGCCCACGGCGGCTGGCCAATCGCAGGCGACGAACACAGCATGGCCCTTCTGACCTTGGCTGAACGCATTTCTACTAGCGACATTCCGGTGTTGCTCGAAGGACCGACGGGGACGGGGAAAGAAGTGCTGGCGCGGTTCGTTCATCGGCTCTCTTCCAGGGCTAAGGGCCCGTTCGTGGCTGTAAACTGCGCAGCCATGCCCGAAGCCATGCTTGAAGGATTGCTTTTCGGTCACCGCAAAGGGGCTTTTACCGGTGCGGCCGAGACGCGCGAGGGGCTCTTCCGCGCTGCAGATACAGGCACGCTGCTTCTGGATGAAATTGGCGAATTGCCTCTGGCCCTGCAGGCCAAGCTCCTCCGCGCTTTACAGGAAGGAGAGGTTTTGCCTTTGGGGGCAACAACTCCCGTCAAATTCGATGTGCGCATCATCGCCTGCACCAATCGTCAGCTTGCAGCAGAGGTCAGTGCTGGGCGCTTTCGCGAAGATCTGCTCTACAGACTGAACGTTTTTCCCCTTGAATTGGCTGCTTTGCGGAATCGGTCGGGCGATATCGCCCCGCTAGCCTTTGGAATGTTGCTACGCCACGCTGGTCGACCGGGCATGCCGACTTGGATCGAGGAAGAAGCCCTCTCCCTTCTTGAGCAACATGCATGGCCCGGCAACGTGAGGGAGCTCGAGAACGTTATTCGGCGGGCCGTCTTGCTCGCGGGGGATGCCCCCACGATTTGCGGGTCACACATTGTCTTCGATCAACCGGTTCGTGCGGTCATCGACAATCCTGCACCGATGCCATCTCCAAAGCACGAGAAGCGTTCGCTCTCGGACGTCGCCTTTGCTTCAGAAGCGCAAGCGATCCTCGATGCACTCGAGAGCCACGATGGTCATCGTGCGCGCACCGCGCGCAGCCTAGGTATTTCGGAACGCACCCTTCGTTATCGTCTGGCTTCCATGCGCGCTAACGGGCTCATCACTGCGGGGGCTCGGGCATGAACCCGGTGCGCCCTACTGGCGGCGTGCAGGACGTTTTGGCGCTGCGTCAGGAAATTCTGGCGCGCAATACCGCGCTGCGAGAAGTTCATGCCGCGACGGACGATTCGCAAGGAGCCGGGGAGACTAAGGTTCCCGGAGCCGGTTTCGCAGACACCCTCAGCACCGCCCTGCGCCAGGTCAACGCAGTACAGCAGCGCTCGTCCGATCTGCAGGTTGGTTATGAGCGCGGAGAGGTGACCGACATCGCGCAAGTAATGTTGGCGCGGCAAGAGGCGGGTGTTGCTTTCGAAGCGACTCTGCAAGTTCGCAACAAGCTCTTGTCCGCCTATCAAGACATAATGCGAATGGGGGGCTAACCCATGGCAGAAACCACATTGCCAGTCCCCAATGAGGCTCCTCTCGCGACGAGCGCGCCGCCGAACAACTCCGTTTCGGGGGCCGATGACTGGCGCTCGATGCTTCCCGGGCCACTTAGTGAATTCTCGCGGCAACCGGCAATTGCCCGTGCTCTTCCGGCGTTGGCAGGCCTTGGTGCGCTTGGGTTGGTCGGGGCTTTGTATCTAGCGCTCGCTGAGGGTCCGCAGCGGATCCTGTATTCCAGCTTGAGTGATGGTGAACGAGCGAAGGTGGTTGAAACGCTAGAGAGTGGCGGGATTTCCTACGCGATCGACAACGCTACTGGTGCCCTGTCTGTCGCTGAGGACGATGTCTATCGTGCCAGAATGCTCGTCGCCAGCGATGCAGGCATTGCTGCTCCTCAAGGCGCAACCGAGATGCTCGACTCCATTCCGCTCGGCTCAAGCCGGACGCTGGAGGGCGAGCGTTTGCGGCTTGCTCGCGAGCGTGAGCTGATGCTTACTATCAGGGAGATCGATGGGATCGAAGCGGTGCGGGTGCATTTGGCGACCCCCGAACGCTCTGTGTTCGTTCGTGAGAACAGTCCACCAAGCGCTTCGGTGATGCTGAGGCTGGTGAGCGGGCGCTCTTTATCCCAGAGTCAGGTCGAGGCCATCGTCAACCTCGTTTCTGCTTCTGTCCCTGGCATGAGCGCTGACGGAGTCCGAGTGGTAGACCAAAACGGACGTCTACTGTCTTCGCAGCGCGAGGAAACGATCGACGCGCTCGCGCTGCAGCGCGAATTCGAGGCGAAGCTGCGTCAACAAGTTGATGGATTGCTGTTGCCGCTGCTGGGTGATGGCAACTTCACAAGCCAGGTGCAGGTGGAGCTCGATAAGGCGGAAGTTACCTCAGCGCGCGAAACTTTCGAGAAAGATGGCTCAGTCCGCAGCGAAAGTGAACGGAACGCAGTCCGCACCGGGCAAGGTGGGATCGGAGGTGTCCCTGGCGTAACGGCAAACACTCCCCCGCCGGATCCGGTCCTGGTCGATGCCCCCCCCGAGCCTACCGCCCCGGCTGCAGGCACAGCTCCTACCGACACGGAAAGTGCCATTCAGCGCAGCTACGAACTCGGACGGGAAGTCGCTGTGACCAATACTCGCCCCGGAGGCCTGGTCAAACTTTCCGTAGCGGTTGCTGTCAGCAAGGATGCGCTCGCGTCTGCCGCGCCGCTCACGGCTGAACAGATCGAAAAGCTCGTGGGAGCCGCGGTTGGGATCGATACGGAACGCGGGGACCAGATTGAAGTCGTGGCAAGCGCCTTCGGTGCAACTGAAATGGAACCTCCTCTCTTCTACGAACAGCCATGGTTCGCGATGGTCTTGCGTTACGTTACGGCGCTCGTCGCAGTGCTGCTGGTTCTACTGCTCGCGGTAAGGCCACTTATCGCACGACTGCGCGGGCGTGATCCGAGAGAGGGAGGGACTGGCGATACCACCGCCCTTCCGGCGGCAATCGGTAAAGACGATGAGCAAAGCGAGATCTCAATCGAGCTGAAAAATGGCCGCAGCCTGGGCGACCTTCCCCGCCAAGTTGAACTTGCTCGTCGGCTTGCCGCGAGCCAGCCCGAACGCGCAGTTGAAGCTCTTCAGCGCATGCTCGAGGCACCAGAACCCCGGCGCGACGAGGAGGCTGTCCGATGACCGCCCCCGCTACTATCGCAAACGAGCCAGGGGACACCTTAGAAGTTTCCCCTCTGCTCAACCGAGTGGACCGCGCAGCAGTCTTCCTGATGCTGCTTGGGGACGAGGAGGCGGCCATCATTCTTAGCCGGCTGGGCCCGGACGAGTTGGAGAAAATCGGCAGCGCCATGATGGCGCTCGGGGAAATAAACCAGCCGCATATGATCGAGGCGCTTGCCGATTTCGTCACCGAAGCGGATCGTGAAGTTTTGTCCGCACGCGGGCGGCAGGACCGGGTCCGTTCCATGCTTGAGCGTTCTCTGGGCCCTACGCGGGCTGAAAGCATAATGCAGCGCATTGAAACCGATGAACGTCCGCGCAGCATCGAGATAGCGCGATGGCTGGCGCCTTCAGTCCTCGTGAGGTTGATGGCAGACGAACATCCCCAGGTTATCGCAGCCATGCTCTTGCTGCTCGAATCTGAGCAGGCTGCCGCGGTGCTTTCTAGCTTGCCGGCGGATGCTCAATCGGCGGTCGTCGAGAGGGTTGCTCGCATAGGCCCAATCTCGGCACGGGCAATTTCGGCAATCGACACTCTTCTCACCCAGCGAATTGGTGCCTCTTTCGGAAGTTCCGCGCTCACTTTGGGCGGCCCACGCGAGGCTGCAAATCTCATCAATCTCGCGGCTGGTGAAGTACGTCATTCGGTCCTTCCGGACATCGCGATGCGCGATGCGCCATTGGCCGAGGCGATCGAAGAGCAGCTGTTCACCTTCGAAATGCTGCTCGATCTAGATCCTCAAGGTATGGGACGCCTGTTGCGCGATGTCGAAAGCGAGAAATTGGTCTGTGCACTCAAGGGGCTCGACGAAGCGCAGCGCGCACCCTTCTTTGCTGCCATGTCGACCCGAGCTGCCGACGGCATCCGCGATGAGATCGAGATGCGCGGCAGGTTGACCAAGAGCGAAGCAGAGGAAGCGAAGCGCGTGATTGTCGACGTTGCCCGGCGCTTGGCTGATGAGGGCGAAATTGTGATCGGAAATGATAATGGCGAATTCATCTGACTGGCTAGCCGAGCTCGCCGGGGAGGACTCTTTTTCGCCCCAATGGATCGCAGCGCTCGAAGAACCTGCGATTTTCCGTGATCATTCTCCTTTCGCCAAAGAGGTTTGGCGCGAGCAGCCAGAGGCCCCGGATCAATCCGCCTCGGCGGTTCAAGAGGACAAGGCCGCAACTGAAGCCATCGAAAACGCGTTTGCGCGTGGAGAAGCAGCAGGAAGAGCCGCAGTCGAGGCCGAGATGCAAATCGACGCGAAGCGACATACGACGTTGCGGCTCGCCTTCCGGGCACTGGACGAGGCGGCGCGCGATGCTCTCGCGGCGGACCTAGCCGAGACGGTAGTCTATTTATGCGAGGGTGTGATCGGGCAATGCGCCGTAGATGGAACAGCGCTGCTGCAACGTTGCCAAGTTGCTGCTGAGCGCATGGGGACTGCGGCGCAATTGTTTGCACTCCATCTTCATCCTGAAGACATCGAAATTGTCGGAGAGGAAGCTTTGAGTTGTTGGCGTGTGATTTCCGATCCGTCGCTCGAGCGCGGAGCAATTGTCCTTGAAGGACCCGAAGGCACGGTGCGCGATGGACCGGGTGAATGGCGGCGAGCGATAGCCGCAGCGGTGCGCGGATGATCGGAGAAATGCAACTCGAGATGGCCCGCATGCGCGCGGCCAAAGTCGCTTCGGGCCCTGCGTTGTTCGGTCGCGTGGTATCCTGCGATGGCGGCCTCATTGAGGTTGCGGGTTTTCCACTGCCAGTCGGTTCTCTGGGTTCGATTGAGAACGACGCCGGCGCCGAGTGCCTGGCCGAGGTGATCGGATTCAGGGCCGGCCATTCACTGATGATGTTGCTCGGTGATGCCATGCTGCTGCGCCCTCAAGCGGCGGTGCGGGCTCTTGGCGGTCCGGGCGAAGTCAGGTTGGGCGAGGCCTTGCTGGGTCGCGCTGTAGATGGGCTAGGGGCACCAATCGATGGTGGCCCGCGGCTGGTTCTGCCCCACACTCGTTCGTTGGTTGGCCGTCGGGAAAACGCTTTGGAACGCGCCAGCGTAAAACAACCATTTGATTGCGGAGTCCGGGCCATCAATGCGGTTGCGACCATGGGAATTGGGCAAAGGCTCGGGATCATGGCCGGTTCTGGTGTCGGTAAATCTGTTCTCGTAGATACGATCGCCGGGCATGCTGTGGCCGACGTCACGGTAGTCGCGCTCATTGGCGAACGAGCGCGCGAAGTCTCTGACTTTGTCAACCGCCACATGTCCGGCGCTCGACGCGGGAGGCTCATCGTGGTGGCTGTACCTGCCGATCACGCTCCAAACCTACGGTTGCGGGCTGCGCAATACGCTACGGCAATTGCCGAATTTTTTCGTGAAATGGGGAAGAACGTCCTTCTAATTCTCGACAGTCTTACCCGCGTCGCGCACGCAGCGCGAGAATTGGCGCTTGTGCTCGGGGAACCCGGTGCGGCGCGAGGCTATCCTCCTTCAGCGCTGGCAGCGATTACACGGTTAGTCGAACGTGCCGGTAACTCGTTGACTTCCGGCGGAGCCGTAACCGGGATTTACACGGTGCTTGCCGATGGGGACGATGCGCAGGATCCAGTGGTTGATACTGCGAGGGCGATTTTGGACGGACACATTATGTTATCGCGCGAACTTGCGCAGCGTGGACATTATCCTGCGATCGATGTGCCTTCCTCGCTCAGCCGCGTAATGGACGATTTGGTGTCGCCCGAGGTCTCCGAAGCCGCCCGGCAATTGCGCGCATTGATTTCCGCCCGCGAAGAGAACCGCGATCTTGTTCTGATGGGCGCGTACCGTTCAGGCGCTGATCCTGTGCTTGACACCGCATTGGCACTAAGCCCGGCCATCGACGCCTTCTTGGCACAGTCGCGCGGTGCTGCCGAGCCACTGGGTCAGAGTCTTGCTGGACTTTGCGAACTGATGGCGCGCGCAGATGCGTGAACGGCGCCGACTGGCCCTGGCGAAGCGTCAATTGCTCATCGCCCAAATCGGCCAGCGGCAAGCTATGCGTAGTCTTGCTGATGTCTTGGCCGAAGAAACGAGGAGTCGGACGCTCGTGGAGCGGAGTCGCTCGCTTCTTGAGGGTTACTCCTACGTTTCGGGCCTTGCTTCAGGGGAAGCAATAACCGAGCGTGGCCGATTTCTAGCTTCGCTGAGTGAAGTGAGCGCCGCAGCCGAGCGAGCTGAAGGTGACGCCGTGAGACAGGCGGAGTGGCAGGCGGACGTGCTCGCCAAAGCCGACACCCGGATGCGTCGCTTCGAAGAACGCACACTTGAGGCGCGACGCGCACTCGAGAACGAACTCAATCGACGCAGCGCCTCTGAGACACCTCATATGGCACGAAAATTGCTTGGAAAGGATACGACCTGATCCATCAATTCGTCTGAGGAAGAAATCGTGATTCCGACGCTGCCCAAACTCCTTAGCGGCCCGACTAACGCCAAGCCCATGTCAGCGATCGCTTCGGTAGAACAAGTCGAGGAACCGCGCGCAATCGAGTTCGCGACAGTGCTGAAGGCTAGCGTGCGTGCCGACCGGATCGGCAGTGGGAGTACATCGGCAGCTGCAGGAAGCGCCTCGCGCACGCAGTTGGATGAATTGGCAGATCCACTTGAAGACTCGACGCCGCCCCTTTCGGGGCTGGCTGACGAGGCCTTCTTCCTCATTAACTCCGGTAGCGTCGATCCTAGAGAAATGCGGTCTCCTGCCGGACTCCCCGGAAAGGCATTGCCAGACGGCGGCGAAAAGTTGCCGGGGGACGCGCGAGCGACGACCCTGGGCGGAGCGTCTTCACAAAAATCTTCCCCGCCAACTGGGGGAATTGACTCCGAAGTAGCGTTCACCGGCATATCGGGGGAATTTGAAGCGCGCATGCGAGGGGCGTTCGATCAAAAGACCGGCGTCCTCGTGGGATCGCTTCCAGTGTTGTCAGACGACACGACGGAAACAGTTTCTGCAAGCCTTCTTATTGAAAACTCAACGATCCAGTCGCGAGCACTGGCGGTAGATCAAGTCCGCTCTACCGGTGCAGAAGTGCGCAAGCGGTCGATGCCGAAGCTGCCGGAAATTTCCGCTTCGCAGCCGCTTGGACCGGGAAAGAATTTCTCGGGCAACCAGGCGATGGCTGAATTGTCGTCCCTGCAACTCTCGAGCGATCAAGTCGTGGACGGTATGCAGGCCGCTCCTTCCGCAACACCCAGCTTCTCTAGCAGTCATATGCCGGCATCCCCTGTGGGTCCGCAGGCGGGCAATTCAATCATGCCGATAGAAGTTAAGGCCGAAGGTCGTCTTGCGCCACAGCTTGATGCCACCATCGAAGCGCTGACGGATCTGCGCGATGCGGCTCGTTCGGCAAAGCCCGAAATGCTGGTGCGTCACGCCGATTTTGGAGCGATATCCATAAGGATCGAAGCGTCGGGCCACTCTGACTGGCGGGCGGTGCTTACCAGCCGGGATTCCGGCTTTGTGCCGGCGATACAGGCGGCTCTTGGGGAACGACTGGCGATATCAAGCGGCGAAGCGGCCTCCCACAATGGCCAGCACGGTCATTCGCGCGGGGGCGACCAGGGCGGCTTTTCCGAGCCGCGCTACGGGTCTTCCCTAGGGTCCGGACAAGGGTCGCATCAACCATACATGTCGCATCACGCTCCCAACGAGCGGGACAGAGCGGATCCGGAAACAAACGATCCGGGCAAGACTGACCGCGAAGACCCGCAGATTGAGCTGCGGCAGGTAATTCGGAAGCAGCGCGGGCTTTTCGCCTGACGCCAGATCTCGAAGACTGCCCAGACAGGAGATTGACCGACATGTCGAAGGGAAAGGACAAGCCGCCGGAGTCTTCGAAAGGCGGTGGTACGCTCAAGATCGTACTCGGAGCGGCCTTTTTGCTCCTCGCTGGCGCGGGCGGAGCATATGGTGCTGTGAGTGCAGGGCTCTTCGGCGATAAGCAGGCGTCGAAGCCGGATTTGCCGCAGCTGGTTCTGAAGGGCGACGCCGATCCTTACCCATTCGCAAACAACGATAAAGCCAAGGAAGCGAGCGCGGTCGTCTATGGCGAAGGCGGAAGCGAATATCGTACCGCCTACTACAGTTTCAGTGAAAGCTTCACGTCGAATTTGTCGGATTCTCCTGGTCTGATCCAAGTGGAGCTCGCCGTCTCCACCCGACGCGACGGCCGGGTACTGCAGTGGGTCCAGAATCACGAACTTGCGATCCGCTCCGCGATCCTAGTCGAGCTTGCCGCAACCTCGGAGGTCGAGGCCTACGATGTCCAAGGCAAACAGCGATTAGCTGACAGATTGACAAAGGCAGTGAATGAAGTGCTCGAGCAGAACGAGGGCTTTGGCGGCGTCGATGCCGTCCATTTTCGCGGGTTTCTTGTCCAATGAAAATGGAGAGTTCCTTTGCGGTCGCGCGACCGCTTGTGCGTCATTGCGCAGAGCTCACCGAGCGCGGTCCGCGGCCGGAGGAGCGTGCCGAGTTACTGGCGGCGTGGCGCCGGGACTTGGCGGACCAGCTCGCGCAAGATCTAGCCATGCTCCTCTCTAACGATCGAATTACCGTGAAGATTGCTGAGCCTGAATGGTTGTCTGGAACGGACGTGCTTGGCAGGATTGGGCCAGTGGCCGCCAATAGTTTGCTTCGCGTTGGCGCAAAAGGAGTCACTGCACTTCTCTCGATTGATCTTGCAACCGCTATCGCGCTCACTGATCGGTCGTTCGGCGGGGACGGTCGGATCGCGAGCGAGGCTCCCGAGCGCTTGCCGCGCTCGGCGGCCCTGCTGGTCGAAGAGGCCGCGACTATTGTCGCAAAGGCCATGGCTCGCGGCGCCAATCACGGCCACGCCGGCCCCGCTCGAGAATGCCCTGAGGGCGAAGTGATCATTCGGAGTGAAAGCGCGGCACGCTTAAAGCCGTTCCAAGCGGGCGAAACTTGCGCCTCATTCGCGCTCAACATCGCCGACAACGGGGGGTGCCAATGGGACGTCATGCTAGCGATTGCGAGCGATTTCATTGATTCCCTCCTGCCCGATCTCGCGCGTTCTGCGAATGCTCCGATAAATTCGGATGCTGGGTACGCGGGGGTTGATGCCGTCAGTGCATCTTTCGGCGAAATTCCTCTTTCGCTGCATGTAGTGCTTGCCGAATTTGACCTGCCGTTGAGCCGACTAGGCAGCCTCTCACCCGGCGATCAGATCCCGCTAGTCCCGGCCCGCCACGTGCCGGTGAAGCTTGGCGATACAGTATTGGCCTTTGGCAACATTGGAACGCTCGATGATCGGATGGCGCTTCGCCTCACCCGGTTCCCCGAAGAAAGGCAATCAAGATGAGTGATTTTAGCTCCAACTCTCGTTCCGCGCTGCATCGTTTCGGCAATGTGAGTGTAAGGCTTTCGGTCGAGCTTGGGCGCACCGAGATGATGTTGCGGGACGTCCTGATGCTTGGCGAGGGAAGCACCGTCGCACTTGATCGCTTGACCGACGAGGCATTGGACCTGACCGCTAATGGACGGGTGATAGCTCGGGGCGAAGTCGTAACGCAAAATGGCCGTTTTGCGCTTAAGATCCTGAACCTGGTTGGAGACGACGGTGGCTTGGAGACGTCCAGCGAGGAAGCGATGGATTTCTCGGGATCGATCGGGCCCGCATCTAACCCGGCCATGCCGGGCGGGGCAGATGTCGCCCCATGATGATGCTCGAATATCTTGCGCGGCTGGCACTGTTGCTTCCCCTTTTAGGTTTGTTGATCTGGGGAAGCTTGTGGTTGACCCGGTATCTGCAAAAGCGACTTTCAGGCACCCAGGTGACTGGACGCCGGTTACAGCTGGTTGAGACAAGCCTGATTGCACCCGGTCTCAAGTTGGCGGTGGTCCGCTTTCATGATCGAGAGATTCTTCTGGGCTGTTCCCGCAATGGGCTTGTGCGGCTCGGCGAAGCCCCCGACACCGTGCCGGCTGAACCCCACTTGAGTTCTTCGTTTGAGGGTTCGGAATAATGGCGCGCAGATATTGGATTATGAGCGGACTCTTCTGTGTCGCATTAACCATGTTCGCTTATCCCGAGGCGGCTTGGGCGGCCGCCGGCACGTCTCCGGCGGATACGGTCGGGTCAGGAGTAGGTAGCGCAATCGAGCGCGCGCTTGGTGATGACGGCGTCGGCGAAGAGACCCCTCTGAGCTTCTCGCTGCAATTGCTGATCGTGATGAGCCTACTCACGATCCTGCCAGCGCTGGTCCTTATGATGACCAGTTTTCTTCGCATCCTAGTAGTCCTCTCGATCCTTCGTCAGGCGCTTGGCCTGCAAGGTTCGCCTCCCGGGCAGGTGCTCGCAGGCCTCGCGCTGTTTCTCTCGCTGTTCGTCATGGCTCCTACACTTGAACTCGTGAATGCGAACGCGATAGCGCCTTATGCAGCAGGATCGATCGGTGCAGATGCTGCAATTGCCAGTGCGGGAGAGGCGTTCCATGCATTCATGTTGCGCCAGACACGTGAGGCCAATCTGACCATGTTCGCCGATATCTCAGGCGTCGGCGGATTTGCGCGCCCGGACGACATCCCTTTTTCTATCCTGCTGCCGGCGTTTGTCACTAGTGAGCTAGAAACAGCATTCCAGATCGGATTCATGCTTTTCCTGCCGTTTCTCGTGATTGACCTCGTCGTCGCCAGTGTTTTGATGAGTCTCGGCATGATGATGCTTTCACCAACAATCATCTCTTTGCCGTTCAAACTGCTCCTGTTCGTTCTTGTTGACGGCTGGGCGCTGTTGATGGGCAGTCTTGCAATGAGTTTCGCTTGATGCAGCAGGACGCGCAACTTCTTGCTCTCGCCGACCAGACCCTGTGGGTTACCGCACTGATCGCGGGGCCGGTGCTTGTTGCCGCGTTGGTCGTCGGCCTGGTGGTTGGGATCATCCAGGCCGCTACATCGGTCAACGAACAGACCCTCACTTTCGTACCCAAATTGGCCATCACAGCTCTGGTGTTTGTAGTTTTGGGAAGCGTGATGCTGGCTCTGCTGGGTGATTTCGTACTCGAAATCATGGCGCAAATCGCCCAGATTTCTGCTTGATCGAAGATTGGTCACGCAGCCGATGAACATCTTCGACTTCGCTTCTGGATCGCTTGAGGCGCAATTGTGGCAGATCTTGTTCCTGTCAATCCGCTGCGGTGCCGCTCTTCTTGCAGCACCGATGATTGGAGGCACAGCCGTGCCAGTTCCTCTGCGCGTGCTTCTTTCGATTTCGCTTGGCCTGCTCGTTTCAACCTGGCTGCCGCTTCCGCCCATTCCGGAAATGCTGAGTTTCACTGCGATACTGGCTGTGGTTCAAGAGGTGGTGATTGGCACGGCGATGGGCTTCTTGCTGCAATTGGCCTTTGCGGCACCGCTTATCGCGGCGGAGCAAATATCGGGCACGATGGGTCTCGCGATAGCCACGTCGATCGATCCGTCTAGCGGTGCGCAATCGGGCGCCCTCGGAACCTTTTTCAGCCTGATGCTGACGCTCTTGTTCTACGCCATTGGCGGGCATTTGTTGTGGTTCGAACTCCTTATCGAAAGCTACCGGCTCCTCCCAGCGGGTGGATCTGCGCTGAGCGCAGTCAATGCGCAGAACGTCGTACTGTTCATGGGTCATGCTCTGGCCGCTGCGGCGGCCATCGCATTGCCTGTGGTGCTCGTGCTGCTGTTGGTCCAGGTCGTCACCGGTATCGTTGCGCGATCCGCACCCGCACTCAATCTTTTCGCGCTTGGGCTCCCGGCAGGGGTCTTGGCTGGCATAATCGCACTGATAGTAGTGATGCCAATCATGATTGATCAATTGGCGCTCTTGATCGAGAGTGGTCTGGAAGAAGCCACCCGGTTGGTCGGGACGATGAGAGTGCGTCCATGAGCCAGGAAAGCGCGGGCGAGAAGACGTTCGACCCAACCGAGAAAAAGAAATCCGACGCTGCGAAAAAGGGAGATACGCTGCGATCGCGCGAAGTGGCGACTGCAGCGGCCACAGGTGGCGGTGCGTTCGCCTTGTTGATGGTCGCGCCTTGGCTGCTTGACGAAGTGACGCGGGTCGCGCGTTTGTCGTTTGATTTCGACAGGCAGGCGCTTGACGGCTTCACACCCGGAGCAATCTTATCTGACGCATCGTTAGCCGTGCTGCCGCCGATCTTCATTCTCGGTCTTACTGTAGCGATCGCCACCTTAAGCTCGCAACTGGTTCTTGGTGAAGGGCGCTTTGTCCCTGAAAATCTGAGTTTCAAGGGATCACGGATCAATCCTCTTGCAGGATTGAAACGGATGTTCGGACTCAACGGATTGATCGAACTGGGTAAGGGCCTCCTTAAATTGGCGTTACTGGGAGCTATCGCCTGGTGGTGGGGCGCGAGCGCCCTGACCAGCCTACTCGGCCTTGGGCAGGCCGCGCTTGAAGCGCAACTGAGATTTGCCTGGGATGCCGTTGTTGGACTGGTCGGTTTTCTGGTCCTGGGTCTGTTTGTAATCGCTGCCGTTGACTACCCTCTTCAGCGTTTTCAACGTGGAAAACGGCTGAAGATGAGCTTGCAGGAGTTAAAGGACGAACTGAAACAGTCTGAAGGGTCACCCGAACTCAAAGCGGCGCGCCGTCAGCGGCAACGGGATCTCGCTCGAGGCGGGGTTGCGAAGGCTATGAAAGAAGCGCAGTTTGTGGTCGTCAATCCACTTCAGTTCGCGGTTGCCTTGACTTATGATCCGGCGATTGCACCTGCCCCGGTTGTTCTGGCGAAGGGGCGCGGCGAAACGGCGCTTGCCATCCGCGAAATTGCGGGCGAAGAAGGGCTCCCGGTACTTCAGTATCCGCAGCTCGCCCGCGCAATTTACTTCACTGGCCGCATCAACCACATGGTGCGAGAAGAGCTATATGTCGCTATCGCCTCGCTGGTCGCCTTCGTTTTCGCGTTGAAGCGCGGCGAACGCCCTCCACGACCGATCGTATCCGTACCAGATGCACTCTGCTTCGATGCGGAGGGACGACCAGAAATGCCTGCAAGGGCGGGCCGACAGAACCCCTTAATCTAGTCGACGCTCTACCGTTCTTGGTCTTATGACTAATCCCGGCTCATCAATTATCGCGGCGCTAGGCGCTGGCAGTGGCATCGATTTCATCGGGCTCGCCGATGATTTGTCCAATGCCACATTTGCTGTTCAGCGTCAGAATCTCGAAAGCCGGAATGAAGCGCTCGAGGCGCGTATCTCGGCGGCTGGTATGTTGCGTAGTTCGTTGAATGATCTGGCCGCTGCGCTTGGTGAACGGGTGCGAACCGGTGATCTCGCTCCGCGCGGGCGGATCGACAATCCAGCCATCGCGAGCGTTGCGACCCAGCCCGGAGCAATTCCCCGAGGCCGATACTCGTTAGAAGTAACGCAGCTCGCGCAAGGGCAAACGCTTGTAAGTCAACCGTATGACGATATTGGCGACCTCGTAGGTGAGGGCACTTTGCGAATTCGCTTTGGTGCGATCGAGGGCGGAGGCTTCACCACTGACGATACGCAGGCCGCGATAGAGATTGACGTCGATGCGGCCGATACTCTCGTATCCTTAGCCGCCAAGATAAACGCTGCATCGGACGGGGCGATCTCTGCCAATGCCTTGCAGGGCGCAAACGGAGCACAGCTCGTGCTTAAGGGGCGCGAGGGCGCGTCAAACGGCTTCGTCCTTGAGCCATCTAGCATTAACGCGCCGGCCGCAGCGCCAGGAAGTCTGTCCTATCTAGCCTGGAGTCCAGCGACCGACGTAGGCGAATTGCGTACTACTCCGCGTGATGCAAACTTTCTTCTCGACACCGTGCCGCTAACCAGTGCCACCAACAGGGTAACTGGCTTGCCTGAAGGCATAACTTTGCAGCTGAATGCGACGAATGCCGGCTCGCCAACAACACTGGCATTCTCGAACGACGCTAGCGCGATTACTAGCGTGATGGGCGATTTTGTTTCAGCCCTGAATGATGTCGTCAGCAGGTTGGGCGAAGTGGCGTCACCGATCGGCGGCGAGTTGGGCAACGATACTGGTGCGCGAGAGCTCCGCCGAGACTTATCTCGTCTGACCAGCGTCATTGTAATGCCCAATGCTACGGCGGGAGAACCCAGCACACTCGCTGATCTAGGGCTGTCGATCAATCGCGACGGGAGTTTTCGCCTCGATCGCGCTCGTCTCGATGCTACACTGCAAGAGAATCTTGAAGGCACTGCCGCGATGTTTACTACGGGGGTCTTCGGAGTTTTTGCGACAATCGAAAGGTTGGCTCGAGATAACAGTCTTGCGTCCGATCCGGGTTCATTAGGGGGCTCACTTCAGCGGTTCGAGCGTCAGATCGAAAACAACGACGAACGGCTTTCGCGGATCGCGGAACAGCAGGAGCAGTTACGCGCACGTCTTACTCGTGAGTTTGCAGCCGCAGAGCGCCGCGTGGCCTCGTCGCAATCGACCCTCAGTTTCCTGCAGCAGCAAGTTGATGCTTGGTCGTCCCAGCGCGACTGAAGCAACGCTAGATGGTGTTAGGCTATGTCGATCAATCGCAAAGTGGCAGACTTGCTAAGATATACTGAGAACTTGCATCGCTTCTGAGCGGCTTGCGCTTAAAGGAAGCCTTGGCAATTTAAGCTGCGACTGTGTGAAGGTAGCGCAACATGCTCTCGAAGCCTCTAGGAGTGAGGCTGACCAGCTTAGATCGTCTATCTTCCGGGTCGATCGCTATGCTGAGGAGGCCTTGTTCTTCAAGAACATTGAGCCAGCGCAAGGCGGTTGTCGCTGGCGCAGCAGCGCCGATGCAGGCGCTCTTCACCAATACCCGTTCCGAGCTCGCCTGTCGGATGAAAAGGTCAAGAAGAATATCCCAGGCGGGTTCGCCGAAAAGATTTTTGCTATCGAAAAAGTTGCAGCGACTGCGTCTATTATTGTACGCCCTGCGCGCTATCTCTAATGCTTCTTTCAGCCTTGTATCTGTATTGATTTGCGTAGGCCCGTAGCTATCACCACCACTTGCTTCCCGAACTTCGTTTAGCAAGTTTTGCATAGCGTCGAGTTTGGCGGATAGATCGGTCACATGTCTTTTTGACATAAAAGCACTGCCTTCTTGCTGCCCCGGGTCTGTTTAGTTTTGATAGTAAGACAGAGTCAGTGCGTCAGGATTAAGAAAAAAAACCTAATGTGCAACCTCCTGCTTGTCGGCCGCGCGATTTTGCATCAGTTGGTGAGGATAAGCCGAGGGCCATGATCGACGAGAAAATTCCTGAGTTGAGAGGCCTCGCGTCATATCCGCACTGCCATGGCCATCCCCAGCCTGACCACCGGGTTTACCGCTGGCGGTTACCCAGCTTAGGCCAAGGAATTGGTGGAAATCATTTGATCCCATGAAGTGCAATAGCGGCTGTGCCAGGCAGGTCGGTTAGCCAGAAGCTGAAAAGCAGCTGCGCCGATGACGTCGCACATCTGGCGTCCGACAAAAGCGGCTGACGCGTTGGTAGCATTGCGGGTGCGTGCTGCGAAGAAGTTCTGCTCGAGTGCAATGTCTTCGCACTCATGGCGAGAAATTGGAACATGACCGGGAGACTAGAAGAATTCTCTCCTTATTGAAGTTCTTGGATGAATGGCCTGTCCAATAGGCAGGGAGAAGATGGAGAATCGCCATCCAAGATGCGATCAAGAACCAGTTGTAGGTGAGCGGCACTTACATAGTCACCCCGAAATTCGCATTCACTGGCTAACGCCTCTAAACGTCGCAAAAAAAGCATTTCATCCATCGCAAACTCCTTCGGCCATCTTTATAGCAAATAATAGCTGCGGGACTTAGGTTGTGGCTATAGGGGAAAGCGCTATGTTGGCTGCGATTTTCTACGTATTCGCCCTTACTGACTTGGTTACGTGAAAAGGTAAATCTCCTTTTAAGCTAACTTTCGTTAGCCAGGGGAGCGAATATGGGGCAGATCAAAGAGTGCAGTGGGGCGATGCTCGTCCTACACATTGTTGAGGCCGAAAGCCGTGTGCGGGCAATGCTCGCGCGAATATGTTTTGAAATGGGCTACCATGCTGAAGTATATAGCGGTGTCGAAGAGATAAAGAATTTCCCTCCTAAATCGGGAGTGATTTTAGCTCGTGATGATGCCGATAGGGGGGGCGTCTCTCATCTTATCGACATTCTGGCGAAAATCAGTGTCCATCTTCCAGTGATTGCTTTCGACGCGTGCCCACACCCTCAGCGCATCGTTGAGGCGATCAAGGCTGGCGCATTGGACTATCTCGAACTTCCATTGGAACGGGAGCGGGTTGCTCGCTGTCTCTTGCGCGTGGCGACTGAGATTGACGAATTCAGTTTGGCGCGCCGCCGCATGTTGGAGGCCCGCGCTCGCGTCGCTTCCCTTTCCCAACGGGAGCGCGAAGTTCTGGATTGGTTGGCCAAAGGTCTGACCAACAAGGGTATCGCGAGGGAATTGAACATTAGCCATCGGACTGTCGAGGTGCATCGCTTCAATATGATGAACAAGCTCGACGTCCGCCACGCTGTGGAAGCTGTGCGGCTCATGTATGATGCAGATCAGCAGGCCTCGATGTCAGCTTAGTTTCTGAGAAAGTACAGATAGAGCGTGTCGAAGATGAAATCATAGTTCATGATGAACAGCTCTATTGGAGAAGGTGATGTATGAGTGGCTTTAGGCTCTTTAGTTGGAAGAGTATGGAAGAATTGTGATCAGGGGCCATTTACTCACCTATCCTAAGGAAAAAGCTTGATTGTGTGTCGCACGCCTTTGGCTCCAATAGTACCACTAACGTGGTTCTGTTGATCTCAGGGTCTATTTTTTGAGCAAAATACAGATGCGTCTCCGATCGAGCTTTATTTTTTCGTGGTTGCGATCCGGTGATTGGCGGATCGTGAGCGGCACGATCTTCGAAGAGCTTGCGGGCCTTGGGGCTATCCGAATGAGTTGACGATCGATGCCGTTGACCACTGCGCACGTTGGCAAGAACGCCGAAGAAGAGGCTCTTCCGCCACGTATCGGGATCACCATAAGCGGCCCCAACTGCAAGCAGTCGGTGACGGCCGCGGCCTTCCGTTGATCAATTTACTAAGCAAAGATCGGATGATCGGCTACAAAGGCACTGCGTTGTTGACCGATGGCTTCCTCAAAACCAATGCGTTACTTGGCCTGCGCGGGGAGATATTCGCCGGTTTTTTAAAAGGTTTGCTGAGCTTGCTCTCACCGCTTGGGATTTGTAATAAACCACCTGTAAAGTTAGGCCGTAATGGATAATATAAAGCTTGTCGGCAGTGCTATGAGTTTGATGATTATTTCGGTAAATTTGAGCATCGGGG
>Ga0207419_1000030_pt1 | contig 97988 bp, 69 predicted proteins | sample ElkSloMetagenome_4_FD_184723 | JGI IMG/M metagenome (GOLD analysis project Ga0207419, IMG submission 184723) | Hot spring microbial communities from Elkhorn Slough, Monterey Bay, USA - MD2A (version 2) | ecosystem: Environmental > Aquatic > Marine > Intertidal zone > Estuary: Microbial mat ...
GAGGAGCGGTGCGTCGGGCGGGGGATTATTTCGTCGTGATGGTTTCCGCCCATGTCCTCGCATCGTCCGCCGACGCCTCGACCGCTTCGGTCCAAAGGTGGCGGCGGGCGGCGGGCAGTACGTCGCAGAAGCGCGTCGTCCCCGAGGACAGACGTTGGCCCAGCCAGCCGCGGACCCATCGGACCTGTCGCCCAACGGTGGGGTCTTTCGCAGAGCCCAGAGCGACGCCGAGCGCGGTCGTGTGAACGAGTTCCGAATGGTTGAGTGCTTGCTTATCGAGCGTGTTTCGCCGGTCGAACAGTCCGATCAGGTAGCGACGGAAGAGCGTGGGCTTGGCCTTCTTTCGCGCTGAGACGATGAGCGGACGAAACACGGCCTCGGGCAGGAGGCCGTACAGCGTGTCATGGTGCACGCTGAGTTCGAGCGCGACATAGCCCACATAGCACGCGAGGTCGGCGGGTATGTCGTTGAGGCGTACCGCCCAGTCGTCTCCGTCGAGGACCGCGGCGAGGTGGGTGGACAGGTCGCCGGCGATCGAGTGCCACTCCGGGTAGTTCCAGCGGAGGGCTTTCCAACCATCGTTCGAGAGCGGCTCGAAAGGATCGACGCCATCGAAGGTCCACGCGTCGGTGAGTTCCCGCATTTCGTCGATCGTGCGGCCTCGGAGTTCGCGTCGCAGCGCACCGCGGAGCGCGGCGAGATACGCCTCCGGGGACAGACCGACCGGCTCGTTCGAGGGAACGCTCGGCGTTGCGGACATCGCGGGAGTTTATCTGCGGGGCCGGAGCAACAGCCCGGGGGCCGGGGGCCCGGGGGTGACACCCAGAGCCCGGGAGGCGCGTGAAAACGCCGACCGTCTTGGGTCGGCGTCGGAGGAGATCCTGAGTGTGCCATGCCGCGTGCGTGCGGCGTGGCGTTCAGGAGGCCTGTCTGGCGGGTGTGAAGCCGGCGCAGCCTGAGATTGGGGTGACCTTGAGGTTGAGCGGCTGGTTGTCGGGGTGGCCGCAGGGCTCGACGAGGTCTTCGGGAGCTTCGCCGGCGATGCGGATCTGGACGAGTTGGTCGTCGTTGCCGTTGCCTTCGCCGAAGTGTTGGCACATGCCGCACTGGCCGTCGGTGAGTCGGAGCATGGGAGCCTCCTTGGGGTCTGAGGGAGTGGGGGGCTGTCGCTGGGGTCGGTGGCGAGCGGCCGGGTGAGGGCCGACCGGCGGCGGGCGAAATGGCCCGGCCACGGTGTATGTATCCCGCATGAATGGGGTGGAGGCGAGTGAAACCCGGTGTCAGTTGGCAGTTGCGACGCGGTGTCAGGTTGGTGGGCGGCAACTTGCGGTGTGACAGGAGTTTGTGCGGCTTGGCGGGAGAGGGGGTGGGGAAAGCGACGAAGCGACGAAGGGGGAGATGGGAGTATTGGGGCGTTGGTGGGGAGGTGGGGAGGTGCGGAGGTGGGCAGCGTCTTTCGACGGACCGGTGGTTTTGTGGGGGGCGGAGGGGTGCTGGACAGGTGGTTGCGGATTGGGGATACTGTGGCGTTCCGCGGGCGTTCGCGTCGGCGGGGCTGACGGCGATCGGGTTGCGGCGGGGGGAGCGATCCGCGTGCGTCGGCGAAGACGCCACCTTAGCTCAGTTGGTAGAGCGAAGCTTTCGTAAAGCTTAGGTCGCCGGTTCGAGTCCGGCAGGTGGCTTTGGAGTGGGCTGGGGTCGCGAGCCGACGGTCGGGGCTTGATCTGGCTGCGGTCATTTGTTTCCGGTTGGTTCGTGGGGCGGGGCGGCCGCTTGCGGCATCGGCGTCGCCCACACCCACTGACTTTGCGGCTTCCATCGCTCGGGGCATCGGAGGGGGGGTAAGCCGGTTCGTTCGATGGTGTGGGGCAAGAGGAAGCGTCGGACGGTCTTTACGCGAACCGAGCGGGGTGGTGCTGCTGCGGCTTCGGTGAGATGTCGCGCCTGTTTCCTTCCGGGGAAGAAGATCGGCACGACGACCTTGCCGGCGTCTTGAACGGCGCGAACGGCGGGGACCAAATCAGCGTCGGCTGAGACGAGGAACGCAACATCGAAGCGGTGGGCGAACGCGTCTTGGCGCATGCGTGTGGCGATCGCGACGTCGGTGACTTTCTCCTCCATCTTCGGCCACTCGTACCCGCATTGGCGGCAGCGGTGTGGGGTTCCTTCGGAGTACCAACCGAGGTGCACTTGGAGGCCCGGAAGCGTGCGGAGCGCGTCGAGATAGACGCTTTGGCGCTCGTTGCTTTGTCGGTACTCCTCCGGGTCCTCCGGTGCGACGAGTTTGGGCGTTCGTCGGGGGGCGGTGAAGTAGTCGACGGCGATCAGTTCCTCGCCCGATCGCAACTGTGTTCGGATGACGGCGGGGATATCGAGCCAGTACAGGGTTTTCCCGACGCACCGCGTGAGGTCGCGGCTCTGCTTGATCTCGTTGATGTCGGTGTTCCGGGAGGCTTCGCGGATGCCGTAGTAGACGTTGAAGCCGTCGACGTAGGCGACGACGCGGGACCGTTGGCGCGGGACGGCGGGCGGATGATCGCGCGTCGACGACATGAGCAACAATGTAGCTTCGGGTGGCGACGGGCGCACGAAAAACGCCTCCCGCGGGAGGCGCTCTGGGCCATGGCTCTTCGCCATGGGGTAGTTAGTTCATGAAGAGTATGCGGCAGATTGCGACGTGGGGCAAGGCCCCGCGTCGAAAGACGTGGGCGGCATGCCCAATGGCGGGCGGTCCACGCCGCCGGTGCAACTCTTGAGGCCGAGCGGGGCGAGAATCCGCAGGGGGGGAGGCCTCGGGCGTCTTCGCTGAGACCGATGCCGCGGGCGGCGGGATTGGACTGATGATTGGGAGTCGAGCGATCGAATGAGACGAACAGAAGGAGAAGCCGACGCCGGGCGTGGGGAGAACGGAGCCGAGGGGGGCGATCGAAGGGGCGGCGGCGGTGGTGGGGGGGTGCGGTTGGTGTTGGTGCCGGGGATGGCGACGGACAGTCGAGGGTTGGAGCCGCAGCGTGGGGCGCCGGCGCGGGTGCAGGCGTTGGATTGGATCGAGCCGGGTGATGGGGAGTCGTTGCCGAGTTATGCGGAGCGGTTGGCGGAGGGGGTGGAGGTGGGGGAGGGCGATCTGTTCATCGGCGGGGTGTCGCTCGGAGCGATGATCGCGCTGGAGATGTCGCACCATGTGCCGGCGCGGGCGGTGTTCGTGATCGGTGGGGCGCGTTCGAGCGAGGACGTGGCGGATTCGTTGCACATGGCGTCGCGGTTGGCGAGGCCGGCGCCGGCGGGGTTGATTCGGTCGCTGTTGCCGATGTTCGCGCGGTGGGTGCAGTTCGACGAGGGGCTCAGCGACGAGCAGCGAAAGCTCGAGAAGGAGATGGCGCAGAGCCTGTCGGTGAAGCTGTTGAAGTGGCAGGCGTTGGTGGCGTGTTCGTGGAAGTTGACGCGGGCGCCGCGGGTGCCGGTGCATGCGATCCATGGGGAGCACGACGGGGTGATCAAGCGAGACCTGTTCGAGGTGGCCGAGGTGGTGAAGGGCGGCTCGCATCTGATCAACCTGACGCACCCGGCGGAGGTGAACGCGTTCATCGCGAAACACCTGCGGGCTCACGCGGCGGGCGGCGCGGAGGCGTGAGCGGGCGGAGGTGTGAGCGGGTGTGGGGCGAGCGGGCGGGCCGAGCGGCGGGGTTGACGCGGGCCGGGCGGGGGAGGAATGTGGCGAGATGGACGAGCCGCATTGGCGATTGGCTGGGATGAGCGAGGGAGTGCTGGTGATCGAATCGCCGGCGGTGTTGTCGCACGAGACGGCGGAGGGCGTTCGGTCGTGCGGCGAGCGGCGGTTGCCGAACCGGGACGACGCGGGGCTGGTGCTGGACATGTCGGAGGTGCGGCTGATCACGTCGATCGGGATCGCGACGATGCTGCAGTTGCAGGAGTTGGTGCGATCGGTGCGCGAGGGCGGTTCGCCGGGCGAGATGCCGCGGGGGTCGAGCCCGACGCGGCGTCGGAGAAGCGGGGGGGACGATGAGAACGGCGATTCGGACGGCAGCGGTTTCCGTCTTGCGAATCTGGACGAGGAGCAGTTGGCGTTTCTGGCGATGCTGAAGCTGGACGCGGCGTTCGACCGGTCGGCGAGCGTGGACGAGGCGGTGGCGGCGGCGGAGAGGTGAACGAGGCCGGCGCGGCGTGTGGAGGCGGGCGCAGGCGCGACGCGGCGGTTTGGTGGCGCTGCGATCGAGTCGAACGGGGGCGGTTGAAACCGCCGGCTGCGCTATCGACGCAGCGGGCGCAAGTGGAGCGTCGCGGGCGGAGGCGGGCGCCGTCAGGAGGCGGCGGCGTCTGCGGACGCGACTTGGGCGTGGTGAGCATGCATGCCCGGGAGTGGTGAGAGCCGATCGGCCGCCGCGCGGGGGTCGGCGCGGTGAGCGATGCGTTTGCGGCGGTCGGCGGCGCTCGCGGAGCGCTCGCCGCGGCGGAGGACGCTCGGCCGTGGCGCGTCTTGGGCGAGGCGACGGAGCGCGGCGAGCGCGGCGTGGGTGGTCGCCGCGGGGGTGTCGATGCCGCCGCGGAGAACGACGGTGCGTCCCGAGTCGAGGGTGAGTTCGACGGCGCCGAGGTGGCGGTCGGCGGCGGCGAGGGGGTCGTGGGGGGCGAGGTCCTGCGGCTCGACCCAGAGGGTGAGTTGGTGGGCGTCGCTTCGCGAGGGTCTGGCGGTGGCGACGAGCCTGACGGCGGCGCCGGCGTGGGCGACGGCGGCGACGTGGTGCGGGTCGATGGTCTGGAGGCCTCGCACGGCTTCGGGGGGTATGCGGAGCGGGCGGTCGAAGGCGAGTGAGGCGAGGGCGACCAGACGGTGGGCGGTCCGGGCGCCGGCGAGGGTGTTGGTGATGCCGGCGGGCTGGACGGCGGCGGCGCGCTGGGCGTCGGCGACGCCTTCGAGGAAGGAGCGCTCTTCGGCGAGGGCCGCGGCGACGTGACTGGCGGCGGCGTCGAGGACGGCCCGGACGCTGAAGACGCGTTCGCCCGCGCGTTCGAACCGGCGGAGGGTTTCGAGGACGGGGATCGAGCCGAAGAGAGCCGGGACGAGCGGTCCGAGCGCGGTGAACCGCTCGCCCGGCGAAAGGGCGGGGTCGGCGGCGATGTCGGCGGCGGCTTCGGCGTCGTTCAGGTGGAGGGTGGGGAGGCCGCGGCGGGCGGCGAGTTCGAGGGCGGCACGGGCGCGGGGGCCGCGGTCGGCGACGACCAGCGCGTCGACGGCGCCCTCGGCGAGGGCGTGTTCGAGCGGGCGCCGGCGGAGGCTTGGCGGCGGAGCGGTGGGCGACCAATCGGCGGCGTCGGGCGCGGCGACGGCGACGACGTCGAACGCTTCGGGTTCGGCGGCGAGGCGGCGCCAGAGGTCGGCGGCGTGCGGCCCGGCGCCGACGATCGCGACGCGACGCGGGCTCGGCAGGCGGCACGGCGCGACGGGAGCGGGGGTCGGGCCGTGCTGGGCGTCGTCGGGAGCCGACGGGTCGGTCTCGGACATGGCGGCCGGCGCCGACTCGGTGTCGGGAGAGTTGCCGTGCTCGGCGTCGGGCTCGGTGTCTGGCTCGGTGTCGGGGTCGGGCTCGGCGGCCGAGAGGAGCGGGCCGGCGTGGAGGGCGTGGGCGAGCGGGGCGAGCCGGCGGGCGAGGGCGGCGCGATCGAGGGCGTCGGCGTCGGCGCGTTGGGCGCCGAGCGCCGCGGCGAGGGGCAGGATCGCCACCGGCGCGCTCTCCAACGCGCCGGCGACGAGTCGCGCGTAGGTGTCGGGACGGAGGTCGGCGGCCTTGGCGTGGGCGGCGGAAGCCACGATGCGGGCGTCGAAGCCGAGGCGGTCGAGGGCGATTCGCAGGAGCTGGGCGGCCTGTGCGTCGGCGGTGGCGAGCAGGTCGGCGAGGTGGCGTGGGCGGGGCTGTGCGTTGCGGGCGGGGTCGGCGAGGCGGCCGGCGGCGGCGGCGAGCCGTTCGTCGTCGCGCCAGAGCGAGCCGACGACGGCGACGATGGGCCGGCCCTCGGCGTGGGCGGCGGCGAGGCGCTCGGCGGCGACGGCGAGGGCGCCTTCGCGGGCGCCGAGCAGGGCGAGATCGAGCCCGGCGAGCACGACGACGGCGGGAGCCGGGGCGGGCGTGGGGTCGGGCGTCCGGTCGTGATCGGGTGCCGCGGCGGCGTGGGAAGCGGCGTCGCGGCGGTCGATCGGGAACGGTCCGGCGGCGGCGGGCGGATCATCGGCGGCGGCGCGACGGTTCGTCGTCGGGGCGTCGGGGCGGCTGGCGAGCGGAGGACGGCTGCTGGGGGCGGCGGACATGGCGGAGGGCTTTCGGGGGTTGCTGGTGATGGGGAGGGGGCTGCTGTTGGAGAAGACGTTGTCTGATGAGAACGCGCGCGGCGACAGCGGCCGCGACGATCGCGTTGTTATGTTCGGAGCTTGTGTCGCGTGCCGTCCGCCGGGCGGGCGAGCGGGTGCGGCGGCGTCGCGGCGGGGGAGCCGGTCGTCGGCGCCGAGCCCGGTCGCCCGAGCGAGCGGTCGGTCAGGCGGGTTGCGGCTGTCGGCGACGCCGGGGGCGTGGTGTGACAGCAAGGTCGGGGCGGGTTCGTTTCATGGGCTGGCCTTTCGTGGTCGGCTGGGGGGTGTGGTGTGAGGGAGAATCGGGGGGTGTGAACCGCGTTGCTGCGGGGGAGAACCGGGTGGCGTCGGGGGCGATATGGGCGTTGGGGGGGCGATGGAAGGGGGTGCGTTGCAAAAAGAACCGCACCCCGGTGCGAGCCGGGGTGCGTCCGTGGGTCTGGCTTGTTTCGATCCGGATCAGCCGTGGATCGAACGATTTGCCAGGCACGCACACACCGCCGGCTCGCGGACGAGCGTTCGGCGGGTGACGGTTTTGAGGCAAATACGATTCAACATGGCTACGGGGCGATCCGTGGATTTGGGTCGAGCCGAGGTCGCCGCACTGGCGGCGCGCGTCGGCAAGCAGGGGAAAGGTAACGAGTAAGGTCGGCCGGTCAAGGCTGAGGCTTGAGTTTAGCGGAGATTTTTTGATTATGAAGGCGGCGGGCCGTGGTGCGGGTGGACGCCGCGCCGGGGGGATTGAGGCGGGGGCCTGAGGCGGGCACCTTGAGGCGAGGGACCCCGCTCGTCGTCCCCGGCGGCGTTCGTCGGTGGACGCGCGGCGGAGTGGGCCCCGGGGGAAAGGGTGACCGACGGGATTCGAACCCGCGACCTCCTGGACCACAACCAGGTGCTCTAACCGACTGAGCTACGGCCACCATTTGGGCGACGGGGGCGATGGGCGGCGCCTCCGCCGAACCGACAAGGCTACTCAGGCGGCATGACGGGGTCAACGCGATATGGTGGCGGCATGAAGAGGACGATCCGCACCGTTCACCGTTGGGGGTCGCGGCGGCCGCTGCTGGCGGCGGCGATGAGCATGTTGGTGGCGTTGCCGGGGTGCTTTTCGTATTCGCCGGCGGACGGCCCGGCCGCCGCGCCGCAGCCGCTGGCCGCGGACGCGCTCGCGCTGCGGGCGAGCGAGGACGAGTCGGCGGCGCTTCGGGCCGAGCACGCGGCGACGCCGCTTGGCGTCGTGCGTCCGCTGGCGCTGGCGGCGGGAGCGGAGGTCGATGAAGCCGCGGCGGCGAGGGCTCGGGCGAAAGCCGAGCGGGCGGCGTACGAGATCGTGTCGAGCGAGCTGGTGCGGGGCGGGTTGCTCCGCCGGTGGAAGCCGCGGTATCCGGACGACGAATGGGCGATCGACCACCCGGCGTTCCGGCGGCTGACGATCTGGGACGAGCCGGACGAGCGTGTGATCGACATCGTGTTCAACGCGAGCTTTCACAGCCCGGCGGGGCTGTCGCGGCGGTTGGCGACGGAGGCGGCCGTGGCGGCGGTGGACGCGGAGTACGGCGGGCCGCCGAGTTACGAACTGCCGCGTCCGCCGCTGGTGGCGACCGAGCATTACGCACTGGTCGATCGGCTGGAGTTCGCCGGCGGTGTGGAGATGTTCCTGCCTGAGGAGGCGGCGGACGACGCGCGGGGTCTGGTGATCTACCTGCCGGCAATGTTCGCGAACGTGTACGAGTACCGGGTGATCAGCGAGTTGCGGGAGCGCGGGTGGGCGGTGATGGCGGTGAACGTCGAGGTGCGGACGCCGTCGCCGAACGAGGTGGAGCGGCGGGCGACGGAACGCCGGCGGTCGTACGAGGTGAGGCGGCGGCATGAGGCGGAGCTGGAGGCGGCGCGGGAAGCGGCCGAGGCCGGCCGGACCGACGTGCCGACGCGGGTCGGGGCGGGCCGGGTGTTCGAGCTCGACAAGATCGTGCGCGAGGAGGCGCCCGATCCGCCGACGGGGTTTCGGCACGAAGCGGGCGTGGATGTCGATGAGCTGGCGGGGGTGATCGCGCGGGCGGTGGACGGCGTGATCCGGGAGAACGCGGTCGCGGCGTTGGCGGGCGTGGAGGCGACGCTGGAGCGGCTTCCGCAACTGCGGGGCAAGCCGATCGCGGTGGTGGGGTTCTCGGCGGGGAGCTTCGCGGCGCCGGCGGTCGCGGCGGCGCTCGACGAGCGATTTCCCGAGGCGGCGATTCCGCTCGTGCTGGTGGGCGGCGGCGGCGACGTGCTCTCGGTGGCGATGGACAGCACGCTGACGAACGGCGGGTTGGACGTGGTCGAGAAGGGCGAGCGGTTGCCGGAGAGCGTGCGTGATTCGCTGGTCGAGGCGTATCGCGGGCGTTCGCAGCTCGACCCATTGCGGTCGATGGCGGCGCTGCGGGATCGGCCCGCGTTGGTGGTCATCGGCAAGCGAGATCGGATGGTGCCGACCGAAGCGGGCCGGGCGTTGGCGGCGGCGCACGGCGGGGCGGATCGGCTGATGTTCTCCGGCAAGCACATGGAGCTGTTCTTCTTCCTGCCCGGGCAGCGCGGGCGGATCGTGCGTTGGATCGAGCGGGCGGCGGGGCTCGGCGACTGACCAGCCGCGCGACGAGCGCGCCGGCCGTCCGACGGCCCGCGGAACGTGGGCTGCGCCGTCCGTCCCGTCGTCGTCGATACACTCGGGCGATGGCGCGGCACACGCTGACGATCGCGGTGTATCAGGAGTCGACGGGCTGGGAGTTGTCCGACGAGCACGTGGCGGCGATCCGTCGGGCGGCCGAGTCGTCGGGGGCGGAGGTCGCGGTGACGGCGGTGTCGACGACGGCGCAGTTGATCGCGGTGCTGCCGCAGACGACGATGCTGGTTGGTCTTCCGCTGACGGGCTCGCAGTTCCGGACGCACGGCGGCGCGGTTCGCTTCGTGCAGTTGACCGAATCGCTCGGCGATTCGGCGTCGGCGTTGGTCGAGCGGTTGGACGAGCGCGACGCGTCGGGCGGCGGCGGGGGCCTGCGCGTGTGCACGGCGGCGAGCATCCGGGCGCCGTTCATCGCCGAGCATGCGCTGGGTCTGACGCTGAGCACGCTGCGTCGCTTGGCGGGCGCGGTGCGGGCGCAGTCGGAGCACTATTGGTCGGCCGCGGAACTGGCGCCGCTGATCCGGCCGCTGCGGGGCATGACGGTGGGGGTGGTGTCGATGGACGCGACGGGCGACGAGATCGCGTGCCGGCTGCGGCCGTTCGGGGTGAACGTGATCCAGACGCTGGCGGCCGGGCAAGGCCCGCGGGAGACGCTGGACCACGAGGCGTGCGGCACGTTCGCGGCGCCGGGCTCGACGGAGTACGTCGCGTTCGAAGAGGCGGCGTCGATCCTGCCGCGGAGCAACGTGTTGATTCTGGCGGCGCCGACCATTCCGCGCACGGTCGGGCTGTTCTCGAAGCGCGATCTGGAACGATTGCCCGACGACGCGGTGATCGTGGACGTAACGCGGGGCGGTGTGATCGAATCGAACGTGTTGCTGCAGGCGTTGCGTCCGCGGCACGGTCGGCTGGGTCAGTCGGGCGCGCAGTTCACGGCGCAGCGGACGGACATCTCGGGGAACATGTTCGCGTCTCGGGCGCCGAACACGTTCCGTTCGGATCGGGGCGAGACGTCGGCGAAGCCGCCGCGTGCGTCGAAGGGCGTGCGCTCGTCGCGGGTGTCGCGGGCGTCGATGCGATTGCTGAACGCGTTCCGCGCGAAGGACGCGCAGGCGCGGAATCCGTACGCGTATCGCGGTGGGGAGGACGCGCGGTTCGCGGCGCTCGACGGGTTCGAGACCAAGCCGCTGCCGGCCGCGTCGCCGTTCTGGACGATGCCGAACGTGGCGGTGACGCCCGGCGTCGCCTCGGCCGGACGCGGCTATTGGGAGCACGCCGTCACCGTGCTGGGCGAGAACGTTCGGGCGTATTTAGAGCAGCACCCCGATGCGCCGGACGCGTCGGACGCGCCGGACGCGTCGGACGCGCCGGACGAGGGCGGCGCGGGCGACGCGACGGGCGGCGGCCCACGCGAAGTCGCGCCGCTGCGCGATGAACTGACGGCCGAATGGTGGCATGGGCCACGCGAGACGACGGACTGATCCGCGCGATGATTCTTTCCGCTCGATGAGTCTTCAAAGGCGGCGAGGGGTGCGAGGCGGGCGACGTTGACGCTACATTTTGATTGTCGCCGCCCCGTGTCGGCGTGATGGGGGGACGATCCGCGAGGGGCCGCTCCGCGTCGAGCGGCTGAATGAGAAGGCGGCGATGCCGCGCGTCGATCGCGATGACGGACATTCGGCGTCGGACCGCCTGCCGCCCGGCGTGTGGTGGCTTGGGGCGGCGCTGTGCGGCATCGTCGCGGCGCCGTTCCGATGGACGAGCGACCAAGCGCCGCCGAGCGCGTGGCTGTTCGCGGCGGCGGCGGCAGTCGCGGCGGCGGGGCTTGCGCGGTCCGTGCTTTGGCGTCGGGCGGACCGGCGAGCGGCCGAACGCTTGGGTGATCGGGAGTCTGCGGGCCGACCGCGGGCGTCGACGCTGCTTGCAATCGCGCTGCTCGCGGCCGGCTGGGCCACGCTGCGGTTGCACGAGTCGCCGCTCGACAGCCTCCGTTGGCAGTTGGACGGCGAGCGTGTGCTGCTGCGCGTCGAGGGTCGGGTCGCGACGACGCCGCGGGTCGGGGCGCGACAGGCGGGCGCGCTGGCGGAGGCGGCGCGCTACAACCCGTCGGTCGTGCGGTTCGTGCTGGACGCGCGGGCGGTCTTCGAGATGCCGCCCGGAGACGCGAGCGACGAAGCGAGGCGCGTGGCGGATTCGGAAGCGGCGCCGACCCGATCGGTCCGCGGCAAGCTTTGGGTGCGCGTGGACGATCCCGCGGCGGCCGAGCGGTTGCGTCTCGGCGAGACGGTGCGGGTGACGGGTTGGGCCCGAGGCTTGACGGCGCCGAGCAACCCGGGCCAGCCGGACTTTCGCGGGTGGTCGAACGAGCGCGGTTTCGTGGGCTCGCTGGCGGTGCCGGACGGGGCGCTGATCGAGCGTATCGCGCGATCGGGAGCGGACGGGGTCGGCATCGGCGGCTGGCGGGACTGGGCGTCTGCCGTGGAGCGTCGGCTCGACGCGGCGCGGTCGGCGGGGCTGACCGCGATCGGCGGGAGCGACTCGTCGGCGGAAGAGCGAGGGGCCGAGCGGTCGGCGCTGCTCGGGGCGTTGTTGCTGGGCGAGCGCGAAGGCGCCGCGTCGGACGAACTGGCGAGGGCGTATGCGCGCGTCGGGGTGGGGCATGTCCTGGCGATCTCGGGGCTGCACCTCGGCTTGCTGGTCGGCATGGTGATGTTCGCGGTGCGGCTGACGGGAGATCGGCCTCGGCTGGAGTTGATCGTCGCGCTCGTGGCGGTGGCGGCGTTGCTGCTGTTCGTTCCCGCGCGGACGCCGATCTTGCGTGCGGCGTTTCTCGCGGCCGTGCTGATCGGCGGGGCGCTCGCCGGTCGGCGGTACGGGGCGGTGCAGGTGTTGAGCCTTGCGGCGATCGCGTTGCTGGCGTTGCGTCCCGCGGACGCGTTCAACCCGGGGTTCCAGTTGTCGGTGGGCGTGGTGGCGGCGCTGATGCTGCTGGCCGATCCGATCGCGACGCGTCTCCGGCCGCGGCGCACGTTCGACGCGCGTCGGCGGACGAGCGCGGCTCGTTCGCTGTGGCGGTACGGCGTCGATGCCGCGGTCGCCTCGACGGTCGCGTGGCTGGTCGCGTCGCCGGCGATCGCTTGGCACTTCGGCTACGTCACGCCGCTCGCGCCGGTCGTGACGCTGGCGATCATGCCGGCCGTGGCGCTGGCGCTCGGGCTGGGTTACGCGGGGCTGATCGGCGCCGCGCTCGCGGCCGGGTTGGGCTTCGGAAGCGGGCTCGCCGATCTGCTGCTGACGCCGGCGGGCTGGGCGGCGGACGCGATGAACGCGATCGTGCTCTTCGCCGACGGTTTGCCGGGGGCGACGCTGCGGCTGGGCCCGATGCCCGCGGCGGCGGCCCTTGCGGCGACGGTCGTGCTCGTCTGGCAGTGCGCCGCGTTCGCGCGCAGCGAGCGGTATTTCCGAGACGTTCGGTCGCGGCGGGCGGCGTGGGCGCGTCACGGCGCGACCGGCGCCGTCGCGCTCGGCTGCGTCTGGCTGGCGCTGTCTCCGACGCTGCCGGAGGGGGTGGCGATGCGCGTGCACGCGCTGGCGATGGGCGACGGCGACTGTTACGTGCTGCGGTCGGGCGAGGAGGCGCTGATGATCGACTGCGGCAGCGTGTGGCTCGGCGCCGGACGCGAGACCGTTCCCGCGGCGGTGCGGGCGCTGGGCGTGCGACGGGTGCCGCGCGTCATCGTCACGCACACCGACCTCGACCATTTCTCCGCGCTGGCGGATTCGGCTCGCCGGCTCGGCGTGCGCGAGGTCTTGGTGCACGAGAGCTTTCTGGAGAGGATCGAGGCGGCGCCGGGTTCGGCCGAGGCGACGCTGGCGGAGTCGCTCACGCGGCGAGGCGTGCGGTTCGGCGCGATCGCGGCGGGCGACGTGATCGAACTCGGAGAGGCGCGACTGCGTGTGCTGCATCCCGCGGCGAGCTTTCGAAGCGAACGCGACAACGAGCAGTCGCTGGTCGTCGAGGCGAGCGTGGCGACGACCGACGGCGGGCGCGTCGCGGCGCTGTTTACGGGCGACGCGACGGGCGAGGCGCTCGCCGCCGCGCGGCGGGGGCTCGACCCCGAGGCGTCGGTCCTGGTCGTCACCGCGCCGCATCACGGCAGCGCCGACCCCGACGCGGTGGCGCTGTTGACCGAGTTGCGCGCGCCGGTGGTGGTGCAATCGACCGGTCGGCGGCGCATCGACCCGCCGGCGTACGCCAGATTGGCGTCACTCGTCGAATGGCTCGACACGGCCCGGAACGGCGCCGTCACAATCGAGATCGACCGCGACGGCGGCGTCACGACCGAGACGTTCGCGGGTAGATCGGATGACGAAAGCCTCGAAAGGAGATAGCGATGGCCAAGCGTGCTTCGAGAAGTGGCGGGTCGGGCAAGAGCGGGTCGGGTAAAGGCGGCAAGAAGAGCGGCGGTAAGCCCGGCGGTACGCGGGCGAAGAGCGGCGACGAGAAGAAGAGCGGCTCGAAGAAAGTGGCTCGGCGGACGCGGAGCGCCGGGCGGTCGGCGGCGCCGGCGCGGCGTGCGACGCCGGGCGAGCCGTTTCGCATCCTCTGCATCGACGGCGGCGGCATCCGCGGCATCGTCCCGGCGGTCCTCCTCCGAGAGATCGACCTCCGCCTTCAGGAGCGCGACCCCGCCGGCCCGCCGCTCGGCGAGCGGTTCGACCTCATCGCCGGCACGTCCACCGGCGGGCTGATCGCGTTATCGCTGGCCATGCCGCTGGCGACGCGCGGCGGCGAGCGGGTGACCGACCGCGTATCGGCCTTGTACGACGACGAGGGGCCGACGATTTTCCCGTCACCGACGTGGCTGTTCGACAAGGTCGGCAAGTTTTTGGATGAGAAGTATCCATCGAAGCCGATTGAGGGCGTGCTGAAGCGGTACTTCGGCGACACGCGACTGTCGCAGGGTCTGACGGACGTGCTGGTGCCGGCGTATGCGATCGAGAAGCGGCAGCCGGTGTTCTTCAAGAGCAAGTACGCGCGGGAGGACGGCGGCGGGTTCGACGCGCGGATGCGCGACGTGGGCCGGGCGACCTCGGCGGCGCCGACGTACTTCGAGCCGCACAAGATGTCGGTCGTGATCGGCGGCGAAGTCGTGGACGACGCGCTCGTCGACGGCGGGGTGTTCGCCAATAACCCGGCGATGTGCGCGCTCAGTGAGGCGATCCGCAACTACGGCGCGCGGTTGGAGGACGTGCTGCTCGTCTCTCTTGGCACCGGGCATACGAACCGCGCGATCGAGTACGACGACGCGAAAGACTGGGGCCTGGCGGGCTGGGTGAGGCCGGTGATTTCGGTGATGATGGACGGCATGGCGGACTCGGTGGAGTACCAGTGCCGCCAGTTGCTGAGGCCGCTGGAGTCGGGTTCCGGGGTGGGCTATGCGCGGATCAACGACCGTCTCGAGGGCGCGTCGGACGATATGGACGACGCGACGAACCGCAATCGGCGTCAGTTGCGGTGCTTTGCGGAGGCGTCGAGCAAGCGACACGAAGCGACGATCGAGGCGATCGTGAGCGCGCTGACGGCGTGAACTCAGGCGAGCGCGTCGGCGGGGGCGAGCGTCACGAACACGTCGTCGTCGCCCGCGGAAAAGCCGAACGGATCCGCGGCGGAGACGTCGGACTCGGCGTTCTCCGCTTCGGTCGGCGCGGTCTCGGCTTCGGGCGCGGCGCGGTCTCCGGTGGTTTCCTCGCTGGCGGGCAGGCGTTCGATGACGAAGCCGGCGAGCGTGAGCACCAGGAAGAAGCCGCACATGTCGGTGACGGTGGTGAGGATGGGCCCGGAGGCGAGGGCCGGGTCCTTTTTGAGCCCGCGGAGAAGGAGGGGGACGCAGCCGCCGATACAGACGGCGACGAGCGTGTTCACGGCGAGGGCGATGCCGACGACGATCGCGAGCCAGAGGTTGCCTTGCCAGATGCCGGCGACGGCGCCGATGAGCAAGCCGAGGGCGAGCCCGTTCATCACGCCGACGAGCGCTTCTTTGGAGAGCACGCGGAAGAAGTCGGCGGGCTTGGCGACGCCGAGCGAGAGCTCGCGCATCGACACGGCGACGGCCTGGTTGCCCGAGCAGCCCGACATGTCGCTGATGATCGGCAGGAACACCGCGAGCACGATGACCTGATTGAGCACGTCTTGATTGGCGGCGATGACCGACGCGGCGAGGATGTTGAGGACAATGTTGATGCTCAGCCAGGAGAGGCGTTTGCGCGAGCGGAGGAAGAGCGGCATGGAGCGGAGCTCTTCGCCGCCGACGATGCCTTGGCTTTTGAGGTAGTCGCTGCCGGCGCGGTCGGCGGCGGCTTCTTCGACGTCCGAGCGGTGGATGACGCCGACGAGCAGGCCGTTGCGGTCGACGACGGGGGCGCCGAAGTAGTTGTGCTCGTCGAAGAAGCGTTCGAGGTCTTCGAGCGAGGCGTCGTCATAGACGGAGAAGGGGTGGCGGATGGCGACGGAGGCGAGGGCGTCGTGCTCGTCGCGGAGGAGGAGTTCGCGGAGGAGGAGGACGCCGATGAGGGCGCCGCTTTCGGAGACGACGTAGGCGTACTGGACGTTGTAGCCGCGGTATTTCGCGGCGTTGGTGCGCAGGTCGCGGACGACTTCGCCGACGGTCTGCGTGTCGGTGTAGGCGAGGTATTCCTTGACCATGAGCCCGCCCGCGCAGTCGAGGCGGTAGCCGGTGAGCGAGCGGATCTGCTCGGCTTGCTCGCCGGGCAGTTGGGCGAGGATGCGCTCGGCTTCGCTGGGGTCGAGCTGCTGGACCACGTCGGCCTGCTCGTTGGAGGGCAGCTCGGCGACGATGGCGGCGGCGACGTGCGGCTCGAGGTCTTCGATGACTTCGATCGCCTGCACGTCGGGAATGAGGACGACGAGCTCGGCGGCCTGCTCGGGGCTGAGCTTGGCGAGCAACTCGTCGCGGTCGACGCGGGGCAGGGTGGCGACGGCCCGGATGCGATCTTCGAGGTCGACGGTGCGCAGGAAGAACTCGGCGGCGCCCCAGTTCTGGGCGGCGATGAACTCGAGCAGTTCGTCGGCGGCGTCACGGTGCGGGGTGGCCATGGGGGCGGTCGTCCTCTCGGATAAGACAGGCTAGCCGACAGCAGAGGCCCGTGTTCGCGGACGGTGGGGATGGACGAAGATGAGTGAAAACCCCGGGTTACAGGCGGCAAGGTTGTGCGTAAGGGTCGGTTCCGAAAGAAGTTGCGGTGCGCCGAGATCCTTGGGCGGCATTGTCAGGGTCAAGTGAAACCTGTCAGAAAACCGCAGAAAGTGATTTGGCACGAGGCCGGCCGTCGGTACATTTGTCGTTGAGACGAGAACCCGCTCGGCATGACCGGGCAATGAGACAACGAGAGAGAGAGCAATGAACAAGATCATGTTCTGTGCGCTTGGCGTGCTGTGTGCCGCCGGTGCGTCTTCGGCTGCCGTGACGACGATCAACGGCCAGCCGAACAATGTCGATATCGCTTCGTTCACAGCGGCCGAACTCGGCTTCGCGCCGACTCCCATTGACCTCAGCGGTCAGCCGATCGCTCAGACGCTGACCGGCGCGAACAACACGTTGGTCAGCGACTTCACCGGTGTGTTGGGTTCGACGACCTTCTATAGCGGGCGCCTGACGTCCGAGGTGTTCGCGAACGCGGGCTCGGTCGGTCCGGCCGTGACCGACGTGGTCATCAAGTACACGTTCGAGCTTTTCAGCGGCAGCATCAACGCGGTCGACGCGTTCGAGTTCGGCGTGAACACGGGCATCAATTTGGACGCGGCTGCGCTGATCGGCGCCACGCAGGGCCGGGTGGCCGACGAAGTGTTCAATCAGGGCTCGGACCCCGTGGTCACGGTGAACGACGCGTCGAACGTGCTTTACACGTTCGACTTCGCGGCGGCGACCGACGTGCTGGCGGCCGGCGACACGTTCTCGTGGTACGTGCAGCAGACGGGCGCCGTGTCGGTCAACGCCGTCGAGGTGGCGGTGACGGACGCGGTGAACTCGAACGCGTTTGCGTTGTCGTTCGTGAACGACCCGGGTCAGGAAGACCTGAACGTGCCGACGCCGGGCTCGGCGGCCCTGCTGGGCCTGGCGGGCATGGCGGCGATCCGTCGTCGCCGCAAGTAACCCTTCCGACTGGAGCCCGGCCGGCGCGTTCCGTCTCACCGCTGCCGGGGCACGGAGGGTTCGGCATCCCTCGGGGGGGACTTGGAGGGGAGGCCGGGGGGAGGGCGCCTTGGGCGGCGGGGAAATGGAGGATCGGGGGAGACGAGAGAGGTGGGTTGGGGAATGGGAGGGGGTTGATTCTTTCCCGCGCTCGCTCGCCGGCGTGTGCGGGGCTTCAAGAGATGACGCCGGGGCGTTCGCCGCCGGTTGCTGAGAAGAGAGAGAAACCCTTCGGCACGCGTAAGAGCGTGCCGACTCGAATCGGAGCCGTGCCCGCCATGCACCGACTCGTTCCCGCTGCTGCAATTATCGGCCTCGCCGCCACGTCGGCCTCGGCCTACGTCAACACCATGTTCCAAGCCAACAACCCCGCTTCATACGGGACGCTGATCCAGTCGCTGGACATCGCCTCCACGTCGTGGGATTTCCCGTTCGACACGGGCACGGGCAAGACCAACTCGGGCTTCAAGGCCGAGGTGCTGGACCCGGCGGGCAACCCGATCGTGCTCGATCCGGGCGTGACCCCGAACACGACATCGCTGGTCAGCGAGGTGTTCCGCGTCGACACGACGACGGTGATCAGCGATCCGGCGGGCGACATCACGCTGGACCCGGGCGATCTGGTGTTCTCGTATCGGCTTCGCCTGGTCGGGGCGAACAACAACACGGTGCAGACGCTGACGGAGTTCGGAGTGACGGCGCTCGGTCCGAACCTCGGCGGTAACCCGGACATCTTCGACGCGGCGTTGCTGAAGGGCCGTGGGTTCTCGACCGACGGCCTCGGCGCTCCCGCGGCGAGCGGGCCGCTCGCGGTCGGCAACGACCTGACGGTCGCGCCGGGCCTGTTCAGCAGCCTCGACTGGCGGTGGAGCGTCGACGAGTCGCAGCGTCTGCAGAACGGCGAAGAGGTGCGTCTGCTGATGTTCTCCGAGCCGGCGCAGATCGGCGACGGCTTTGCGAAGTTCCTCGGCGCGCCGGGGCAGGCGGTGGCCGGGACGGACGCGACGGCGCAGGGCGCGCCGGTGCTGGTGCCGATCATCCCGTCGCCGGGCGCCGCGGTGCTGCTGGGTCTCGCGGGTCTGGCGGCCGTCGGTCGCCGCCATAAGTGAGTCGATGTCTCGTCGTCCCCGACGCCCGCACCGCCTTCGCCCCCACCGCCTTCCCCCCCACCGCCTTCCCCCGCACCGCCTTCCCCCTCAGGTCGCCCCATCGCTCTTGACGGCGCGGTGTCGGCGTCGTTGACGGTCCGACGCGATCTCGCGTTCGCGTCGGCCGCGTTCGTTTCCTTTCGCGCGCTCGACTCGACGATGAATGAGCCACGCCACGTTTCCATCATGGAGCGTCGCGTCGTCGGCGAGCGCCGGAGATGCGAACGGATCGACGCCCGCGCGTGCGACGCGGGCGGGTGGTCGCGCGGACGCAACGTCGAGGTGGTCGCTTGCGAAGCCGGGGTGGGGCGAGCGGCGAGGCTTCAAGTGTCGCCTTGACGACAAACTCAACCCATCTTCACTTGTGCGGTATCGGTGGCGCGGTAGTCTCCGAATGATGAGGAGCGTGAGCGCGGTCATTGCATGCGCGGCGGGAGTGGCGTGCGCGGGAGCGGGGTGGGCCGGGCCGCCGAACGGCGGCGCGGACTTCGGCTTCGCGCTGCTGGACTTTCCATCGGCGGGGGCGATCGCGAACGGCAACGTGCTGCGGCAGATCGGGGCGACGCCGGGCGAGCCGCTGGTGCTGACGTACGCGATCGACGCGTCGTTCATGGCGGACGAGCCGTTGCTGGATCGCGCGGCGGCGGTGGCGGCGCTCGAGGCGGCGCTTGAGAGCTGGTCGTTGGCGACGAACGGGGCGGTGGTGTTCGAGCCGTCGCCGTTCGGGGCGGTGCTGAACACGGGCGTTCCTCCGTCGCAGTTCGTCGGGCCCTCGTTCGACGATTGGTTGGCGGCGTTCCTCGCCTGCGACGGCGATCCGGCGTGCCAGGCGGCGCTCGACTCTCCCGGCTGGGGCTCGCACATCGATTTTTTCAGCCGGCCGCCGGGCTGGACGAACACGGTGGGCGTGCAGACGTTCGAGATGACGCAGTGCAACCTCGGTTTCGCGGCGATCTATCGCGTCGGGAATCGCGAGATCGGCTCGGTCGACATCATTCTGAACACGAAGTGGGATTGGACGGACGACGAGAACCTGGTGACGCCGATCGGCGCGCAGGTGAGCCGGGCGTTCGGCGTGCCCGGCTGGTCGGCGGGCGGAACGACGGGCGGCGCCGGGTTTGGAAGCGGCGGGGCGCCGGTCGGTCTGCCGTTCGGCGAAGCGATGGCCCGCGTCGATGATTCGGCTCGGGTCGTCGCGCCGGGGCCGGTCGCGGAATCGCCGGCGAGCGGAGCGTCGCCGATCGGCGCCGGCTGCCCGCCCGGTCTGCAATTGGTGGTCGATCTGGAGACGGTGGTGCTGCACGAGGTGGGGCACGCGCTGGGTTTGGACCATCCGGACCAGGCGAACGCGGCGGGGAGTCCGCTGATCGAGCCGTACACGTTCGTGGAACTGCCGGGCGGGGCGTGGTCGCCGATGCTGGTGATGCACTCGCGGTACACGGGCGTGAAGCGCGAGCTCAAGCCGGCGGACGTGGGCGGCGTGGCGTTTCTGTATCCGTCGTTGCCGGGCGATCTCGACAACGACGGTCGGCTGACCATCGCGGATTACGTGAAGGCGGTGATGTTCCTCGACGGAACGGATCGGCCCGATCCGTACGACACGCTGACGCTCGACATCGTGACGCGCGACGGCGTCGTGTCGATCGACGAGGTCGCGAAGCTGTCGCAGTGGATTCTGGGGACGGGGTACGACGATCCGGGCGATACGCGGTCGGACCCGCCGACGACGATGACGGTGTCGCTTGCGGTGTCGCCCGAAGACGTCGGGGTGGGCGGGCCGGTGGCGGTGACGGTGCTTCTCGCGAACCCGGACGAGCGCGAGTTGCAAGGCTACGAGGTCGAGTTGACGTTCGACCCGGACGTTTTCTCGAACCCGGTGGTGTCGCACGATGGCACGCTGTTGCAGGCGGGCTTTGCGTTGCCGACGACGGTGGACCCGGCGGGGGCGGTGCGGTTCAGCAAGATTCTGCCGTTCGGTTTCGACGATGCGGCCGCGGGTTCATTGGCGACGGTCACGTTCGACGTGGATATCGATGCGGCGGCGGACGTGGGGGTGTACACGTTCGCGTTCGCCGAGGCGTTGCTGCCGGTGGGGGACCCGTCGGTGCACAACTTCGGTCTCAATCCGGCGTTTCCGAACGAAACGCTGACGCTTGAGCCGGTGTCGGGCGTGGCCTTCGACTACGACGCAAACGACGACGGGCTCGTGACGGTGGACGACCTGTACGTGTTCTTCGCCCAGCCGGATTTCGACGTGGACGGCGACGGCACGCGGACCGCAATGGATCGCGAGCTGCTGGAAGCGGCGGTGCGACGGGGCGAGGCGGCGACGACGGAGAGCCGATAGGAGGGCGGGGCGACGTTCAGCCTTCGAGGTCGATGTGCCGCCGTCGGGCCGAGCCGCGGGCGCCGTGTGCGGTGTAGCCGCCCTGGAGAAGGATGGCTTCGTGGTCTTCGCGGCTGAGTTCGCTTTCGTTGGCGGGGACGCGTTCGCTGGCCTCGACCGAGCCGACTTCGGACGGCGCGGCGAGTTCGGCTTCGTCGGCGCCGCGGCGGGCGGCGTCGGCGGCCAGTTCCTCTTCGACCTCGTCGCGCTTGCGGCGGGCCTGTTTGACCTGCCGGGCGAGGCCGACGACCGAGGCGGGGATGATCGAGCCGACGAAAGGCATAAGGCTGCTATCGGCGAAATAAGGGATCGGGTCCACACCCTATCCACACGGCCCCGGTCGAAAGTCGGGGCGGATGCCCTAGTGGCGAGGTCTAGGTTGTGGTCCCTAGCAAACCGGGCGAACCACGGCGAGAATGGGCCGATTATCCCTGTAAAAGGGTGGTCACATAGGCCTCGATGGCCTCACCCCGACCCACCGCGTCCACGCCCTCATGGGTCTTTCCCTTGACGTGTACACAATCCTGTGGGACTTCAAGGAGTCGCGCAAGATTGGCGCGAACGGCGTGTCTGATCGGTTTGAGTTTGGGTCGCTCGGCGACGACGGTGCCGTCGAGATTGACGACGCGGAAGCCGGCGTGGTGGACGCGTCGGACGGCTTCGCGGAGGAAGTCGGCCGAGTCGCGGCCGTCGTTGGCGGGGTCGTCGTCGGGGAACAGCTCGCCGATGTCGCCCTGGGCGATGGCGCCGAGCAGCGCGTCGGTGACGGCGTGGAGGAGGACGTCGCCGTCGGAATGGGCGACGGGTCCGGTGGGGTGTTCGACGGCGACGCCGCCGATGATCATTGGCCGCCCGCCGTGGGCGGGTGTGGCGAGGCGGTGAAGGTCGTAGCCGTGTCCGACCCGATAACGGGGTTGTGGTTGGAGTTGATCGTTCATGTGCGGAGGAGTTGGCGTTCGGCGCGCACCGGTCGGCACGCGGTATCGTAGGAGATTCGCCCCGAACGCCGCGACGCGCGGCCGGCTATGGAGATACGAGCATGCGGACCGGTGGGAAAACGTTGCGGGCCCTGGCGCTGAAGGCGGCGGTGAGTTCGGTGGTGGTGATGTCGTTGGTAACGCTCGGCGGCTGCTACGCCGCGGGCGGGCCGCGCTATTCGGCGGACCGGTTCACCTATGAATCGACGACGTGGTCGCCCAAGACGGTGTTCGTGATCGACACGCGGACGGGGCAGACGCTGTGGTCGGTGGACGTGCCGGTGGGTCAGCAGGTGGTGGTCGGCTTCGAGAGCGGGAACGGCCCGAACGAGTACATGCCGGACACGCTGGTGTGGGAAGTGATGCGGAAGGACGACTTCTTCGGGAAGTTGAGCAACCGCCGCGCGGCGCCGCCGCCGTTCGCGCGTCGGCTGGAGTTCGAGCTGCGGCCCGCGCCGGAGTACGTTGAGATCGACAGCCGGGTGGAGCCGATGACGGGCGAGGCTGGGTGAGTTCGCGGGCGGAAAGCGGGGGGGGAAAGTGGAGGACGGGAAAGTGAAGGGCGGGAAAGTGGAGGGGGTCGAAAGCGGAGGGTGGAAAGCAAGCTGAACGAGTCGCCCGTTCGTATGTGCGAACGGCGCGCTTCAGTCGTGTGCCGGGGGCGCTTCGCCTTCCCATGGCGCGCGGACGCGTTCGAGGCTTTCGAATTGGTCGATGAAGGCGTGCAGGGGGACGCCGAAGCCGGCGGCGGCGCCGGCGTTGAAATGGACCGTGTCGGCGGTCATGGCTCGTCGGGCTTCGCGGAGCGCGCCGATGAGGGCCGCGGGCGGGGCGCTGAGGACGACGGGCGGCTGCTGACGCGCGGACCAGCCGGCTTGTTTGGCGTATGCGGCGGCTTTCGCGGGCGTGGTGAAGAGCAGCAGGGAGCGGCGATTCATGATCGTGGCGCCCATCGGTTGCTGCGGCGCGTCTTTCCGGCCGAGCGCGTGCCAGGCGTCGAGCTGAGCGAGCACCAGTGAAAGCCGGCCCGCTGCGCCGGTGTCGTGGGAGGAGTTGGTCAGCTTCGCGAGCATGTCGACCGCCGCGGGGTCCTGTCGGCGTCGGGGCAGCGGCCAGCCGGAGCAGACGTTGAACATGACGGGGATCGAGTCGCGCTCGATGTAGTACGGCTCGCTGGTGCGGTTGACGACGATCGCTTCGAGACGCTTGTCGTCGGCGAGCGCGGCGGCGACGGCCGGCATCACCTCGGCCGAGACGCGTTCGCCGCGCGCCTCGTCGGGTTTGGCTTCGCGACGCTGGGCGAGAGCGCGCTCGGCCTGCTCGGCGTCGGTGAAGACGCAGGCGGAGGGGCGATCTCCGACGGCTTCGACGATCGGCTTGCCGTACTGATCGACGATGAGGCGCCAGCGCGGGAGGGCGAAAGTGGCGCTCCACAAGACGGCGGCGGATTCGAGCGCGGGGGCGGAGCGGGCGCCGCGAGCGAGCGCCGCGAAGTCGAGTTCCGTGGCGGCGTCGCTGGTCAAGCCTTCCACGCCGGCGTCGGCAGCGTCGTTCATCAAGCCGATCCTTCCGCGGATTGGTGAGCGGTGACTGTACCGGCCGCCGCGTGCTCGTCGCGGAGACGGTCGATTGGTTCGAGCAGGCGTCGGCAGACGGCCCCGGGTTCGTCGTCGCGGCAGACGGCGGACGACGCGGCGAGGCCGAAGCGGTGGGCGTTGGGTGAACCGCGGGCGGCGTCGGCGAGGGAGGCCGCGTTGTCCGGGCAGACGCCGCCGATGGCGAGGCAGGGCGTCCGGGCGCCGAACCGATCGAGGTAGTCGCGTAGGTACGACGGGCCGGCGATTGTCGGCTTGTGCTTGGTGGTCGTCTCGAACATGGGCCCGCAGCCGGAGTAGTCGGCGCCGGCGGCGAGGGCGGCCCGGGCCTGCTCGAGATTCGCGGTCGAGACGCCGACGAGCAGCGAGCGGCCGGCGAGGCGGCGGACGTCGGCGGGTTGGAGGTCGGTCTGCCCGAGGTGGACGCCGGATGCGCCGGCGAGCAGGGCGATATCGGGGCGGTCGTTGACGACGACCGCGGCGCCGGGCGACTCGCGTCGGGCGATCTCGACGGCTTCGCGGGCCGCGTCGAGCAGCGGGCCGGCGTCCATCGACTTCTCGCGAAGCTGGACGCAGTCCGCCCCCGCGGCGAGCGCGGCGCGGAGCACGTCGGTCCACGGGCGAGCGCACAGATCGGCGCTGATGAGCACGCACAGACGCCACGCCGGGGTCGCGTCGCACGTTCCGCCGGTTCGGGCGCCGAGCGCGAGGATGAGCCGGCGTTCGAGGTCGTAACTCCGATATCGCAGCGTCTCGACCTCGCGGGCGGCGCCGGCGCCCTGCGAAAGGGTCTTGGCGTATTCCTCGATGCTGCGGAGCGCTTCGGTGAGGCGCTTGCCCGCTGCGGCGGCGACGTCCGCGGCGCCGGCGCGTTCGCCTTCGCTGGCGGTCCCGATGGTCGTTCCCACGTCGTTCGGCGTGTCGCGCCAGGCGAGCAGCGCCGAGCCGTCGGCCGGCAGCGAGTCGAATACCCGCCGCAGGTCGTGACGGAGGTCTTTGCACGCCCGGCTGAGCGATTCGTCGTCGAGGACAAAGCGGGCCGCGTCCTCCATGACCCGCAACGCCTCGCGGGCGCGGTTGGCGTTGGCGTCGATGATGCGCAGGACGGGCGGCATGGCGACGATGGTAAGGCGCGACCGGCGACGGAATAGGCTGGCGCTTCGACGATGGCCGCGATAACATCAAGTGGTGCCACCAGTGAGAGACCGCGAAATCCGAGTAGCTCTGCGGCGGTGGTTGCAGCCTCAATGTGGCTGCAATGGTCGCGTGATCGAGGAGTTCGTGCTCCGTGACTCGGGAGTTCGGGCCGACGTTGTGCTTGTCAATGGAGCGCTATCGGCCTTCGAGATCAAGAGTGAGCAAGACACCCTCGCACGACTACCCAAGCAACAGACCGCGTACGCGAAGTGCTTTGACCACGTGTCGCTCGTAACGCACCCTAAACACCTCGACGCTGCGCGAGAGCTTATACCGCGACGATGGGGAATCGTGTTGGCTGAGAGGGAGTACGGTGGAGAGGTAGTACTCCGCTCCAAGCGCCGAGCACTACCTCGGGTCCGCGAATTGGACGCACGGGCCCTTGCAGAACTTTTACGCAAGGAAGAAGTCTTGCAGCTACTGCAGCACGCCGGTGTAGAGGTCACTGGGCGAACGACTCGTAGGACTCTGATCGAAATGGCCGTCGGTTCTGTTGGGAAGCGACGGCTGCTTGATGGCGTAAGAGAGGCGCTCAAAGCGAGGGATGATTCGCGATTTGGTGCAACACCATCTCGACGTGATGGTTTATTCCCAAGCGGTTCCACATCTCGGGATTTCCACCAGAACCGGCGTTGGCTGCTCTCTCATCGAGTTGACCGTCGGCGTGGCTGAAGGTTGGACCGCTGAAAAACGGTTGACTCACCAAATCTGCACAGATCGAGAAGAATTCTTGATTGCCATTTCGGATGAAGTCCGTGCCTTTCCAGACCATCCACTCACTCGTCGACGCGTAGCGAAGTTGAACCAACAATGTCGCGACGCCGTCGGGGGGAAGGTCGGGGTGGCGCATTCCGTAATCGCTGAAAGAGGGTTTACGGGGTAATTCACTTCCGGCTACAAGTTTCTCCCACGCCAACCAGTCGGATCGCTTCTCGCTATTCCACTGGCCTCGAATCATCTGGCCGATCCCTACAGGGAACGCGCCGGCAGCCACGGTGAGCGTTCGCCACGCGAGAATACGGGGCAGCACAGCGAGATTGGCTTTCATCTGATTTCGGACTGTTCCCGCCGCTTGTCCCGCGACGGACCGGTGATCGACCAGCAAATCAACTTCGCTGTGTTCAATCTCGAAAAAGTCCAGAAGAGCATCTAGCGCCTCGTGCAATTGCGTATCGTCGTCGAAGTCATCGGGAATGAGCCGAATGCAGAGTCCGCGGCCATCTTTAGCTACCACGCGTTTCAGACCTGCTTGAAACGATGGCGAACGACTCGTCCCAGTGACGGGTATTGCCCGGCATCCCTGATCGCGAAACTCGTCATAAATCTCCTCAACCCAAGCGGACGGGGCCGTCGTTGCCGCTGTCGCGTCCTCATCGAGCTCGTCCGCCGACCCGGCGAGGTATAGGCAATCGATGAATAGCGGATCGTTGCAGCCCCACCGCTGCACAATCGATTTGACTGAGCTTGCGAGACGATCCTCGCGAGTCATGTCGTCACCTGATGGCGGGACGAGCTCGATAAGCGGCGTCAGGCCGCTCTTTTGTTTGAGGCTTCCAAGCGCGTTGAACTCACCGCGCTTTCCCTTCAAGATCGGCACATAGTGCTTGTGTCCAAACATACGATTTGCTCCTGAGTGGCGATCGCTCCGAACAACTCGGAGCTTCCTGATATAGTGTACCGTTACCTTAGTCGCTTCAGGGGATGCTCACTCAAGAGTTGGTGATTTGCGACGCGAGCTATCGCTTCCAACCAGCGCGTCGATGACGTCGCTGAAGGTGATGCGGTCGCGGTCGGCGGCGGTGTCGTCGAGCCACTCTTCGAACTCGCCGATGGGGGGCAGGCGCGTGAGTTCGGGGGGCACGTCGGCGCGGAGGGCGTCGAGACCTTCGGGGGGCACGTCGCCGATGCGGGCGAGCCCCAGCGAGCCGTCGCCGGAGACGCTGACGGCCCAGCGGCCTTCGGAGAGCGGCCGGTAGACGACTTTGCCGACGGCTTTCGGGTCGTCGTCCCAAGGGATGGGGCCGAGCTTGTCGTCGATCGTGAAGCCGAACTCGGGCGGGGTGGACTGGTCGTAGACGCGGCGGATCCAGAGGCGCCCGTCGACGACGACGAAGTCGGCGAAGATTTCTTTGGCGGGGTCGGCGGGGGTCTCGATGAGGCTGATCGTTCCGGCGGCGTTGCGGACACGGACATAGAGGGCGCCGTCGTGGACGACGAGTTCGTTGACGACGGTGCGTCGGACGGCGTCGTTGTAGCGGTCGCGGAGGTGCCGATAATCGTTGGCGAGTTGCACCAGCCGCTGGCGGTAGACGCGGGACTCGACGTCGGCGTGAACGAGACGCCAGGTGAGGAAGCCGGAGGCGGCGACGAGGATGGAGGCGGCGCCGACGAGGATGGACTTGGTGAGCAAAGCGGGCAAGGCGACTCCGGTTGGAAACGGGTGGTGAGATGGAGCGGTGAATCGATGGTTCGCCTGGCGAGTGCGGTTGGCGGCGCTGGTCCGTAAAACGCTACACCCGTCGGGGTCGTGAAGGCTTGGATCGGCCGAGAGGGGTGGCGGGCGAGAAAATGCGTGAAATCCCGGGGTGCGGGGGGCGTGGGTGGGCCCAGCGGTGAAGCGGCGTTCGGTATGATCGCGACTGCGCGGATGACCGCCGCGAACCATGGAGTCGCCGCGTGACCCTCGGCAGGCCACGCCCGCGTCCCGGACCACCACCAGCATCCGCACAGGGCGTGCGACATGGAGACGCCGTGCGGCAAAGAGCCGAGCTTGTAGATCACGCTATGGCGAAGGCAACGATTTCCCCCCCGTCGCGCGACTTGATGGGCAGCCCGGTGTTCGACGAACTCGGGATGGATCGCGACCCCGACAATCTGTATTTGCAAACGATCGACGCGGTCTTGCAGGCGGCGGAGATTCTGGAGCTGCCCCACCGGGTGCAGATCATTCTGGCGCAGCCGAAGAACGAGATCATGGTGCACTTCCCGGTGCGCATGGACGACGGTCATCACGCGTTGTTCAAGGGCTACCGGGTGCAGCACAACAACGCGCTGGGGCCGTACAAGGGTGGCGTGCGGTTCCACCCGGAGGTGGGGCTGGACGACGTGAAGTCGCTGGCGGCGTTGATGACGATGAAGTGCTCGCTGGTGCGGATTCCGTTCGGCGGGGGCAAGGGTGGCGTGAAATGCAACCCGTACCAGTTGTCGGAAGATGAGCTGATGCGGGTGACGCGTCGGTTCTGCTCGGCGATCAGCGCGCAGATCGGTCCTGACTACGACATCCCGGCACCGGACGTGGGCACGAACGCGCAGGTGATGGCGTGGTTCTCCGACACCTACATGGAGATCGCGAAGACGCCGAACGCGATGGCCGTGGTGACGGGCAAGCCGCTTGAGTTCGGCGGCTCGCAGGGTCGCGAGAAGGCGACGGGGCAGGGCGTGATCGACGTGCTGGCGGAGATGTTGCCCGAGGTGGGGGTGCAGATGTCGGAGGCGACGTGCTCGGTGCTGGGCTTCGGCAACGTGGGCTCGTGGGCCGCGCGTCTGTGGGCCGAGCGGGGCGGCGCGGTGACGCACGTGATGGACCACACGGGGGCGCTGGCGAACGACCGCGGGATCGACGTGGTCGCGCTGAGCGAGTACGCGGCGCAGCACCGGGGGATCGCGGGCTTCCCGGGCGCCGAGGCGATCACCGAAGAGGATTTCTACTCGGCGAAGGTGGACGTGTTCATCCCGGCGGCGCTGGAGCAGATGATCACGTCGGACAAGGCGGCGTTGATCAACTGCAAGCTGATCGCCGAGGCGGCGAACGCGCCGACGACGCCGCAGGGCGAGCGGGACCTGATCGAGCGGGGCATCGAGATCCTGCCGGCGATTCTGTGCTCCGCCGGCGGCGTGACGGTGTCGTACTTCGAGTGGGTGCAGAACCGGTCGAACCAGTACTGGGACCTGGAGAAGGTCGACGAGGAGCTGAACCGGCACATGGTGCTGGCTGCGCGGCGCGTGCAGTTGGCCCGGCACCGCTACTCAGTGGACATGCGGACGGCGGCGTACATCGCGGCGCTCGAGCAGATCGGCCGCGTGTATAAACTCCGTGGAATTTTCCCCTGATCGGCTTGACAATCGGGGCTGACCCGTCGATAATGCTGTCAGACGCGAGCGGGAAACTGTGACCGTCCCAACCAAGCCCCCCCCCCCAGGGGTCGAGCTGGCATAGCCGCTCGGCCCCTTTCTTGTTTTTCGGCCCACTGTTCGGGCGGACACCGGGGGGCGGACACCGGGGGGCGGACACCGGGGGGCGGACACCGGGGGGCGGACACCGGGGCTTGCGGGGGCAGCTTGGCACTCAGGCGACCCGGGGCCACTCATTCAGGGTGTATGGGAGGCGGGGCTGGACGGTGCGGCCGGCACCGCGGACACCACGGGTGCCGGGACCGTGGGGGAGGCGCGGGTGGGGCGCGGGGGGCAAGCGCTTTGGCGGGCGGGGCAGGCGTTCTGGCGACGGACAGACGGGCTGGGTCGGGCGTTTGGGCGTTCTCAGGGCGAGTCGATGCCCATGAGGGCGCGTTCGGCGCCGATGGTGTCCATCTGTTCGCGCTGGGCGTCGCGCTCGGCGGCGAGTTCGGCCTGCCGCTTGTTCATGGCGTCTTTCTGAGCGACCAGCCTGTCGGCCTCGCTGGCGAGCAGGCGGCGGGTGAGTTCGAAGCAGGCGAAGCGTTCAAAGCGGGACATGGCGGCGAGATAGCCCTTCCAGCCGGTGGCGGAGTTGGGGTCGATGCGACCCGAGGCGAAGCGGCGGAGGTCGGCGCGGACCTCGCCGTTGGAGCCGTCGAGGTGGAGGGCGACGACGGAAAGGGGCTCGGAGGGGTCGTGGCGGAAGTCCCACGGGTCGCGGTCGGAGGAGGCCATCGTGAGCCGGCGTGGGTCGAGGCCGGTGGTGTCGATGACGCCCATGGAGTCGGAGCGGGCGTAGAGGGCGATGGCGAGTCCGAGCCGCGGCGGCTCGTAGGGGTCCCAATCGGTGAGTGAGCCGACGAGGACGGCGTCGGCGTTCATGCGTCGGGCGAGGGCGGTGGCTTGGGCGGCGTTGTCGATCTCGGGCAGGCCGGCGGCGCGCATGGCGGCGAGGGTGCGGTTCATGGGGACGGCCGAGACGCCGCGGATTTCTTGGATGGTGGAGACCAGCGAGTCGGCGAGACGGAGCTCGTCGGCGACCGAGACGCCGGATTCGTTGCGGATGGGGGCGATGACCCAGACGACGTCGCGTTGGGTCGTGTAGGGGCTGCGGAGGGAGAACGGCTCGTCGTTCCATGCCTGCTTGTGGTTGGTGCAGCCGGGGAAGCCCGCGATCGAGGAGATCGCGGCGACGAGGAGCGCGAGCGTAGTGGCGAGATGGGGGCGGCGGTGCATGATCGGCTCCCGTGGGCGCGCGGCGTCGCGGCGGGCCGACGCGACCGCGGGCCGGCCTCGCAGACAAGGGCGAAGGGTGAGCCGATCTGTCGCACAAGGGCGTTGAGACCCGGAGGCGGGCGGATGGGTCGAGGCCTCCGGGCGGGCGAAAGGGGCCGATTCCGGGCGGGTGAATCTGGGGCGCGGACGTTGATCGCTGTTCTCGGGCGTGGAAGCATGATCTTGAGTAGCGCTCGAGCCGACGACCTCGATTGGTCGGCGGCGGCCCGGCCGAGGCTGGATCGCAGCGTTTATCAGACCCGCACGAGAAGGAGAAGAGCCATGCGGACCGTAACCCCCTTGATGATGTTGATGCTGGCCGGATCGCCAGCGGCGGCTGACGAGATTGTGCTGCCCGACCTGCCGGCGTCGGACGCGTTCACGATCACGGCGTTCACCGGCGTGGGAGGCGAAAGCCGGGTCGGTTCGGTCTCGGACGCCGGCGACGTGAACGGCGATGGCCGGCCCGATTTTTTGGTGTCGAGCGAAGGGGTGGACGCGCGAGGCGACCAGCCGGGGCGGGTGTACCTGATCTTCGGCGCCGACGATCTCCCGGCAGGGCTCGTGAGCCTTGCGGAGGTGGGGCAGACGATTGCGGGGGTGGTCTTCGAGGGCAGCGGCTTCGACGCGGCGCAGGTCGTCGCCTCTGCGGGCGACGTGAACGCCGACGGCTACGACGACGTGCTGATCGGCGCGCCGGGCGCGCTCGGCTTCATGGGGCGGGCCTACCTGATCTATGGAGGCGATTCGCTGCCGGCGACGGTGGATCTCGGGGGCGAGGTCGGGAGCGCGGTGCAAGGCGTGGTGTTCGAGGGCGAGACGCCGCTCGAGTCGGCCGGCGCGAGCGTGGCGGGCGTGGGCGACGTGGACGGCGACGGCGCGGACGACGTGCTGATCGGCGCGTACGGCTTCAATGGAGGCGTCGAGAACGGGGGCCGAAGCGTGCTGGTGTACGGCGCGGCCGATCCGGCGCCCCTGACAGGCACGTTCGGGCTGTCGGAAGTGGGCGGCGCCGGCCCGGACGGCGCGGTGTTCACGGGCGAGCGTGTGAACGAGTTCGCCGGCTTCTCGCTGTCGCGGGCTGGCGACGTGAACGACGACGGGCTGGGCGATTTGCTGATCGGCGGCTGGGGCGTCGGCAACATCAGCGATCCCGTCGGCCGGGCCTATCTGATCTACGGACGCGACGCGGGTGATCGGCTGGAGGGCGAGATCCCGCTGAGCCAGGTCGGTTCGAGCGTCGCCGGAGCGAGTTTCACGGGCGAAGCGACGTTCGACGGGTTCGGATCGGGGTTGGCGGGGCTCGGCGACGTGAACGGCGACGAGATCGACGACCTTGCGATCGGCGCGCCGCGACTCGGCGACGACGGCCGCGCGTTCGTCGTGTTCGGTCGCGCCGGCGCGGACGCCCTGACCGGCGAGATCGCGTCGTCGGCGATCGCCGGCTCGGTGGCGGGGGCGGTTCTGAACGGCGCTCCCGGCACGGCCGAAGGCTTCGGCTCGCTCGTCGCGAGCGCCGGCGACGCCAACGCCGACGGCGATCGCGACCTCTTGGTGTCGGGCTTCAACGACCGGGCGTACCTGCTGTTCGGCGGCTCGGAGCTGAGCGGCGAGTTCACCCCCGTGGAGGACATCGGCTCGGCCTTGTCCGGCTTCGTGCTCGTCGGCGCGAACCCCGACGGCGTGTTCGACACGTCGGGCCTCGGGTTCTCGCTCGCCGCGTCGGGCGACCTGACGGGCGAAGCGGGCGACGACGTGCTGATCGGCGCGCCGCGTTCGGACGGCTCGGCTGGTCGGGCGTATGTGCTGAGCGTGGCTGCCGCCGACCAGCCGCGAAGACGCGACATGGACGAACTGATCTCCTACGTTGCGGCTTACGCCGAAGGCGACGTGTCCGCGGACATCGCCGCCCCGTTCGGCGAGCCCGATCACCGAGATTTCGCACGCTTCCTCGTGGAGTTCACAAGCAGGTAACGGCGAAGTAAGCGAGCCGATGCGCGGAAGTCGCCGCCCCCGCGGCCGTAATGCATCGTCATGGATCGCCGCAATCGCGTTCAGAACGAGGGACGTGCGATCGCCGCGCGTCCCTCGTTTCGATTATGGGGCCGCTTGTTCGACGCCGATCACATCCAGCGGCCGAGCCAGTCGACGATCTGGCGCAGGCGGTGCTCGCGGAGGTCGACGGGGCCGTTGCGCGACATGCCGTGGAACGTGGACTTCGGATAGCGGACCATGCGAGAGGGCACGCCGCGGATTTGGAGCGCCGCGAAGACCTGTTCGCTTTGTTCGACGTTGCAGCGGAGGTCGCCCTCGGAGTGGATGACGAGGGTTGGCGTTTTGACCTTGCCCATGTGTCGGATGGGGCTTTGCTGCCAGAGGGCGTCGATGTCGTCCCAGAAGTTGCCGGGGAAGTAGCGTCCCGGCTTGTGGTAGTAGTCGCTGTTGCCGAGGTGGGAGACGAGGTTGGAGACGCAGCGGTCGGTGATGGCGGCGGCGAACTCGGTGGTGTGCCCGATGACGTGGTTGGTCATGTAGCCGCCGTAGGAGCCGCCGGCGACGGCCATGCGTTTGGCGTCGATCGCGGGGTGGTCGCGCATGAAGGCGGTGACGGCCTGGACGTCGACCCAGTCGGCGGCGCCCCAGGCGCCGCGGATGGCGGAGCAGAAGTCGCGGCCGTAGCCCTTGGAGCCGCGCGGGTTGGGGTAGACGACGGCGTAGCCCTGTGCGGCGAGCGTGTGCATCTCGTGGAAGAAACCCGAGCCGTATTGGGCGTGTGGTCCGCCGTGTATGAGGAGGACTGCAGGGAGCTTTTTGCCTTTGCCGGCGGACCGGCGGGCGCGGCCGTTGGATTTTGGAGAGGCGGCGGCGGCGTCGGCGCCGGGCGGGAGCAGGACGCGGACGTGAATGCGCGTGCCGTCTTCGGCGGTGATCCACGAGGTGGTCGGGGCGGTGCGGGCGACGTCGGCTTCGTACTCGCGGTTGAAACTGGTGAGGACGGTGAGGCCCTTGCCGGGCGAGCGGTCGCTGGGCGCGGTGTCGCCGTCACGCGGCTGGGCGAGCATCTCATCGAGGGTGTGCTTTGGCGCGGCGGCGAGATCGAGGACGGCGAGTTCGGGCGGACAGGTCGGGGTGGAGTGGACGAGGGCGAGTCGTCCGGCGCGTGAGCCGGCGACGTCGGCGGGGTCGTGCTCGGCCTGTCCGGCGGTATGGAAGGCGAGGGATCGACCGGTGGAGGTGACGGAGGCGATGTGGGTGGCGCCGTGGAGTCCGACGCGGAAGAGGAGGCGTTTGCCGTCGGGCGAGAAGCGGAGCCATGGGGCGAAGTCGGGGTCGCCGGTGTCGCCGATGCTGATGGCCATGAGGCAGAGGTCGTGCTTGTCGAGGAGTGGGGTGGCGGCGCCGGTGCCGGCGTCGGCGATGAAGAGGCCGGCGTTTTCGGGGCTGTACATGCCGTCGTCGCCGATGCGGCCGGCGTAGGCGAGGCGTGAGCCGTCGGGGGAGAAGCAGACGGCGGCTTTGGGGCCTTCGGGGAGTTCGGGCAGTTGGGAGACGCGGCCCGAGGCGACATCGACGAGTTCGATGGTGGTGTGCCGGGGCTCGAGCATGGCCTTTTTGTGGCGGTTGGTGGTGACGGCGAGGGTGGCGCCGTCGGGCGAGAAGTCGAAGTCGAACATGCCGAGGCGGTCGGCTTCGTAGGCGGTGTCGTGCTCGCCCGAGTCGGCGTCGACGAGGAGGAGTTTGAAGCGTTGGGGTCCGAAGTAGCCGTCGCCGTCGAGGCGGTACCAGAGGTCGTCGATGACGCGGGCGGGTTCCGACTCGGAGGTCTCGGCGCGGCGTTTGGCGTCGGCGGCACGGAAACCCTCGGCGGTCTCGCGGTAGCTGAGGGCGAGCGAGGAGCCGTCGGGGGACCATTTCATGGCGCGGATGGCGCCGTCGGGGAGGCGGGTGAGTGCGCTTGGTTCGCCGCCGTCGGTCGGCATGGTCCAGACCTGCTGTTCGCCGGAGCGTCTGGAGAGGAAGGCGAGGCGTGAGCCGTCGGGGGAAAGACGGGGGAGCGAGTCCTTGCCGGAGGTGGTGAGGCGGCGTGGTTCGGCCGAGCCGTCGGTGGGGGCGACGTAGATGTCGGTGCGGGTTTCGGCGCGTCGGCAGACGTGCTTGCGGACGAAGACGACGTCGCGGCCGTCGGGGGAGAAGCGGGGCGCGGAGACGCTGACGAGACGGCGGAGGTCTTCGATGCGAACGGCGGCGTGGCGAGTCGATTTCGAGCGAGAGCGAGCGGGGGCGTCGCGTCTGGTCCGGGTCGGCGGAGATTTGGTTGCGGCTCGCTTGGCCATGCCGGGCTCCGGGTCTGCATCGCGGGTCGGTCGGCGGCGGGGGAGGTGGGGCCCTCGGGCCGGTGCGGCGCCAACGCCCAGGCGTCGCGCACGCGGCCGACGCCACCACTGGTGGGCGCTGGGGACACGGATGCGCTTGCAGTCTATCAGCGTTTTGACTACATGGCGACCCGAATGCGACTGGATTCGACCCGTAGCCCACATCGGATAAACACCCAAGCTGCTGGGGAATTCGGTGGCGCGGCTGGCTCGGACGGGTGGCGGAGTTGGTCGCGGTGGGCGGTGACGTGACGGTGTCAGGGGCGGGCGGTTGAAAGGGTGTCGCGGGCGGTGGTGACGGGGCGGGGCTTCGTATGGTGTCGCGTATGGAAGCAGTTGCGTTGATCGTGGTGTCGTTGCTGGCGGTGGTGTTCGCGGTGCTGTGGGTGCGCGGCGTGTCGAGCGCGTCGAAGGCGGGGCCTGACGGGGCCTTGCTGCGGCAGGAGTTGGAGGGGGTTCGGGCGGAGGCGGCGCGGGTGGAGAGCGAGTTGCGGTCGGCGTGCGAGCGGGCCGAGCGTGAAGAGCGGCGAGCCGACGAGTTGGACATCGCGCGGGCGACGCTTGCTGAGCGGAACGAAGCGTTGCAGCGGAGCGGGAGGGAGCGGGTGGAGGAACTGAACCGGGCGCATCAGCAGCGGCTGGCGGACGTGCAGCGGTTGTACGACGAGAAGCTCGAAGCGATCCGATCGGGGGAGAAGCAGTACCGGGAGGATCTGGAGCGTCGGCTGGAAGAGGCGAACAAGCGGATCCACGAAGCGTTCGAAGCGACGGCGGGGAAGGCGCTGGATACGTCGGCGGAGCGTCTGTTGAAGCTGGCGAAGGAGCAGTTCACGGCGCAGCACAGCGAGCAGAAGCAGTCGATCGAGAAATTGGTGTCGCCGATCAGCGAGACGCTGAAGCGGACGGACGAGAAGCTGTCGCACCTGGAGAAGCAGCGTCTGGAAGCGCAGACGAAGCTGATGGAGAACATCGGCTCGTTGCACGAGGGGTCGCGTTCTCTGACGGAGGAGACGCGGCGATTGTCGACGGCGTTGCGCAAGCCGCAGGTGCGGGGTCAGTATGGGGAGGTGCAGCTCGAGCGCGTGGCGGAGTTGGCGGGGATGACGTCGTATTGCGATTTCGACACGCAGGCGTCGGTGGAGACGACGGACGGGAGTCGGCAGCGGCCGGACATGGTGGTGCGGCTGCCGAACGGGCGATGCATCGTGGTGGACGCGAAGACGAACATCGAACCGTACCTCGAAGCGCTGGAGACGGACGACCCGGACGAGCAGCAGCGGCACCTCGATCGCTTCGCGAAAGGCGTGCTGACGCAGGCGCAGGCGCTGAGCAAGAAGTCGTACTGGTCGGGGTTCGAGGGCTCGCCGGAGTTCTGCGTGATGTTCATCCCGGGCGATCAGTTCATCGACGCGGCGCTGGAGCGGGAGCCGAAGCTGTTGGAGTTGGCGGCGGAGCAGAACATTTTGCTGGCCTCGCCGTCGACGCTGATCGGTCTGCTGCGAGCGGTGGCTGTGGGTTGGCGCGAGAAGTCGCTGAGCGATTCGGCGAAGGAACTGTTCGAGCTCGGCCGCGAGTTGCATGAGCGGGCGGCGAAGGTGCTGGAGCTGACGTGCGACGTGGGCAGGCACCTGGACCGGGCGACGGGTTCGTACAACAAGCTGGTGGGTTCGATGGAGAGCCGGTTGGTGCCGACGCTGCGGAAGTTCGAGGAGACGGGGGCGAAGTCGAGCAAGTCTCTGTCGGAGCCGACGGCGTTGGAGGGGACACCGCGCGAGCCGACGCTGCTGACGGCTGGGGAATGAGCGCGGCGGGAGTGTGAGCGTTTCGGGAAGTGGGCGGGGCGTGCGGGCGGTTTGCTCAGCGTTGGTCGGGGTCGGCGGGTCGTTCGGCGTCGCCGAGCGCCCAGGCGTAGAACGCGCGGAGGTTGGCTTTCTGGCGCTCGAGCGAGTCGCGGTGGATGTACATCATGTGGCCCGACTCGTAGTAGCGGACCATGAGGTTGTCGCGCAGCTTGGGGTCGAGGCTGAGGTGGTCGATGGTGTAGTCGGTGGCGAAGTAGGGGGTGGCGAGGTCGTAGTAGCCCGAGGCGACGTAGACCTTGGTTTGGGGCGACTTGTGCAGCGCCGAGCGCAGGTCTTCGGCGACGTCGAGGTAGCGGTTGCTCGCCCGGGCGGAGTAGTCCCAGGGCCAGACCTTGCCGGTGAGTATTTCGTAGGTCAGCGGCGTGTCGTAGCCGAGCTTGGTGCGCAGGAGTTGGTTGAGGGCGGAGGTGTAGTTGGGCTGGATGGCGGCGTAGGAAGCGTCGTACTCGTAGCTGCTTTCACCGGTGGGTGTACGGTCGCTGCCGGTGAAGCGTGAGTCGAGTCGGCCGACGACGATCGCTTCGTCGCGGCGGAGCATTTTGACGAATTGGGCCATGCTGGGGCGGAGGTCGGCGCGGAGGAGGAACTCTTCGGGCAGGCCGGTGTAGCGGGCGAGGCGTGCGGCGATGCGGTCGCGCTCGGCGTCGGGCAGGGCGGCGCCCTGGTGGAGGGCGACGGCGTAGTCGGTGAGGGCGAAGCGCTCGACTTCGGCGAGCAGGTCGGGGAGGTCGCGCTCTTGGAGCTCGTCATCGAGGCGGTCGTGGTAGTGCGCCGTCGCGGTGTAGCTCGGGAGGAAGAGCATGTGCGGGAGGTCGTTGTTGGTGGCGAAGCGGATGGTCTGGAAGTCGAGGACGGCGGAGACGAGGAGGACGCCGTTGAGTGCGAGGCCGTGCCGTGAGAAGAGCCGTTCGGTGAGTCCGGCGGCGCGTGTGGTGCCGTAGCTTTCGCCGGCGATGAAGGTGGGCGAGCCGAAGCGATTGTGGTCGGCGAGATAGCGGTAGATGAAGTCGGCGACGGAGTCGATGTCGCCGTCGACGGAGTGGAAGCGGTCTTCGTCGACGCCGGGTCTGGCGCGGCTGAAGCCGGTGCGGACGGGGTCGATGAAGACGAAGTCGGAGAGCTCGAAGACGGAGTGTTCGTTGGGGACGGCGGCGTAGGGCGGCGGGCCTGGGCTGCCGACGTCGTCGCCGTAGCTTGGGCGGAAGGGACCGAAGACGCCGAGGTGAAGCCAGACGGAGGAGGAACCGGGGCCGCCGTTGAAGCTGAAGGTGATGGGTCGGTCGGCGGGGTCGGGGCGTTCGAAGCGTGGCGTGCCGTCGTCGTTCATGCCGGCGGGGACGAGCTTGTGGTAGGCGATGTAGAAGACGTCGGCGATGGGGGCTCGCTCATCGTTCTCGTCGTGGAGAGTGAGCGTGCCGACGGTCGCTTCGAAGTGGATGGTCGTGAGGTCATCGGAGGCGTTGCGGATGTCGACGCTGTTGCGGGTGGTGACGGGCGCGGGATGAAGGACGGGCTCGGCGTCGTGCGCGGTGGGTGGTTGCGAATGAGCATCGGCGTGCGCACCGCCTTGTGCGTCGGCGTCTTGCTGGGCGAGCGCGGGTTGCGCGATTGCGGCGAGGAGGGCGACGAGCGGGAGGAAGCCGGTGATGCCGGCGTTGAGGCGGGGGCGGGCGGATCGGGAGCGTCGGCGGTGCGTGGTCGTGTTCATGGTCGAAGGATATCGCGGCGTCCGGGCGTGGCCTGGTGAAACGCGACGACGAGCGCGAGCGTCGGCGCAGGCGCCACAAGATAGCGCACGGCGTCGGGCGATCAGGCGTCGGTCGGCTCGTCGAAGCGGAGGCGTTCGTCGAGTTGGGCGACGGGGACGCGTTCGTCGATCATGCGCTAGTCGTAGACGAAGGCGTCGTGGGGTCGGACGGTGAAGGCGTGGTTGTGGATCTGGGCGCTGAGGGCGTGGGCGATGTCGTAGAAGGAGCGGCCGGCGCGGTTGGCGTCGATCATGCAGACGCCGCGGAGGTCGCCGGGTCGGGCGTGGGTGCCGGCGCGGTCGATGAGGTCGGCGAGTGCGGCGGCGAGGGCGCGGCCGACGGTGCCGTTGGAGCCGGTGACGAGGAGGCGCATGCCGCCAGCGTAGCGTGCGCCGTCGGCGTGCCGACGCTCGATCGAAGGGGTGCGGCGCACGTGAGCGGACGTGATCGGGCGGGGCCTATGATGCGCGGAGAATGGGAGGCCGAGCATGCCGCTGATTGAAGAAGGCAAGAAGGCGCCGATGTTTACGCTGCCGGACCAGAGCGGGGAGAAGCGTTCGTTGAAGGCGGCGTTGGAGGAGGGGCCCGTGGTGTTGTACTTCTATCCGAAGGACGACACGTCGGGGTGCACGAAGCAGGCGTGCGCGTTCCGGGACATGCTGCCGGCGTTCGGGGAGGCGGGCGTGACGGTTCTCGGGGTGTCGCCTCAGGACGGGGAGAGCAAGGCGAAGTTCGCGGGCAAGCACGGGCTGAACTTTTCGGTTCTGGCGGACCCGGACGCGAAGGTGTGCGAGAAGTACGGGGTGTGGCAGGAGAAGTCGATGTACGGGCGGTCGTACATGGGGGCGGTTCGGACGACGTACATCATCGACCGCGACGGGAAGGTGGCCAAGCGGTTCGACAAGGTGAAGGTGCCCGGGCACGCGGAGCGGGTGCTGGAGGTGATCGAGGTGATGGAGGGGGTGGATCAGCAGCCGGACGGGGGCGGCAAGCCGAGCCGGCGTCGGACGCGTTGAAACGGCGTCGGAGCGAGCACGACGAAGGACCGGCGTCGGCCGAAGGCGACGCGAGCAGAGAAAGAAGGAAGAGCCATGCCCCGTTTGTCAGTGATCGAGCCCGAGCAGTCGTCCGGTGAGGTCCGCGAGATTTTCGACGGCCCTCTCAAGGACATGCACCTGAACATTTTCAAGGGGATGGCCAACTCGGCGGCCGGTTTGAAGGCGTACTTGGGCTTGGCGGGCGCGCAGGAGTCCGGGTCGCTGACGAAAGCGCAGCAGGAGGCGGTGGCGCTGGCGGTGAGCGAGGCGAACCGGTGCGACTACTGCCTCGGCGCGCACACGATGCTGGGGACGCAGGCGGGGCTTTCGGAAGAGCAGACGGTGCAGTTGCGGCGTGGCGAGCCGACGGGCGACGCGAAGTTGGACGCGATCGCGGCGCTCGCGCGGAGCATCCACGAGCACAAGGGGTTCGTGCCGACGGCGGACCTGGACGCGTTCCGGTCGGCGGACTTCGGGGATCAGCAGATCGTGGAAGTGCTGGTGGCGTATGTGCACACGCTGTACACGAACTATTTCAACCACCTGAACGAGTCGGTTCTGGACGTGCCGGCGGCGCCGAAGGCGTGAGGGGTCGGGGGGACGAGGCGTTGCGGCAAGCGGTTGGGACCGCGCGGGAGCGGCGTGTGCCGGTCTCGAAGCGGGTGTCGGCGGAGCGGGTGCTCGAGCGTATGGGGGCGGAGAGGGGCGGCGAGGGCTCGCGGCATTGAGGGCCGGCGGCGGCGTTGGCGACGATGTGGGGCGATGCCGCTCGGCCGGCGGGAGGCGGTGAAAGAAGGTCGGCGGCTGGCCGGACCCGGACAAGCCGCTACAATCCGCACCCGCGCCGGACCGAGGTGGGTTTGCGTGCCCGCAGCGTCCGTCGGTCGGTCATCTCCCAAGGAGCGCTTCATGGGCGACGCCATTCTTTGGATCATTCTCGGTATCGCGGGCCTCGTCCTGCTGTTCCTGTTTTTCTTCATCCTCCAGTTCCTGAACCTCTACATCCAGGCGTTGTTCTCGGGGGCGAAGGTCGGCATTTTCGAGCTGATCGGGATGAAGTTCCGGAAGGTGGACCCGCGGACGATCGTGTATTCACGGATCCGGGCGGTGAAGGCGAGCCTGAACCTTTCGACGAACCAGTTGGAGACGCACTACCTGGCGGGTGGTCGGGTGCCGTCGGTGATCAACGCGTTGATCGCGGCGGACCGTGCGAAGATCAGCCTGCCGTGGGATACGGCTTGCGCGATCGACCTCGCGGGTCGCGACATTCTGGACGCGGTGCAGACGTCGGTGAACCCGAAGGTGATCGACGTGCCGAACCCGAAGCTGGGGCGGCCGACGGTGGACGCGGTGGCGAAGGACGGCATCCAGTTGAAGGCGCGGGCCCGCGTGACGGTGCGTGCGAACATCGAGCGGCTGGTGGGCGGCGCCACGGAAGAGACGATCGTCGCGCGTGTGGGTGAGGGCGTGGTGTCGACGATCGGTTCATCGGAGACGCACGCGAACGTGCTGGAGAACCCGGACCGGATTTCGAAGACGGTGCTGCAACGCGGTCTCGACGCGGGGACGGCGTTCGAGATTTTGTCGATCGACATCGCGGACATCGACGTGGGCGAGAACATCGGCGCGAAGCTGCAGGCGGACCAAGCCGAGGCGGACAAGAAGCGGTTCCAGGCCGAGGCCGAGAAGCGTCGCGCGATGGCGATGGCCCAGGAGCAGGAGTTCCGGGCCGAGGAGCAGAAGAACCGGGCGTTGGTGGTGCTGGCCGAGGCGGAGGTGCCCAAGGCGATGGCCGACGCGTTCCGCAACGGCAATCTCGGCATCATGGACTATTACCGCATGAAGAACATGGTGGCGGACACCGACATGCGGAACACGATCGCGGGCAAAGACACGACAAGCGATTCGGTCGGTCCGGGGTAAAGCGAGGACCGGCTGGCAGCGGATCGCACGAGCGGCGAATCAACAGAGCCTCGTCTTCGGGCGAGGCTTATTTGTTTTTCGGTGCGGCGGTGTGGGGATTCGCTTTGGTCGTTCAGGCGGTTGTGGTGATCGCGGGGCCGCCGAGCGGTTGGTTTGGTTGAAAGTCGAGGCGGGTGAGCGGGCGGAGTTCGGCGTCGGAGACGGTGGGGAGGTTTAGCGCACGACGACGGCGCCGCTCGAACCCTTGGGGGGATCGAGCGACGCCGCCGTCTCTCTCACACTCTTGGATTTTCGATCCGCGGCGTCGTGGTCGATGCCGCGAAGCGTGGCGATACGGGGCCTGCCCGTCGCGTGCGTTCGTCACGGGTCACGCGTCACGCGCGTGCGTTGGTGGGTGTTTTCAGCGTCGGCGGCGGATGGCGGCGGCGCCAGCGAGGCCGAGCAGGGCGGCGGAGCCGGGGGAGGGGATGTTGGAGACGGGGATGCGGAAGATGAGGAACTCGTTGTGACCGTCGGGTCCGGCGGGCAGAGCGGAGAAGGGGTTGGAGATGGTGGCGGGGTCTTCGTTGTACCACATCCATTGTGCGGAACTTGGGACGCCCTGGATGGAGCCGAAAGGGAGGAATCCGCCGGAGCCGCCGGTGTTGTCGTCGCCGAAGGCGAGCGCGCCGGCGCCGGGGCTGCCGTTGGGGAGGAGTCCGTTCTCGTCGACCCAGCCGCGGCTGGTGCCGGCGCCGCCGAGGTTGCCGTTGGCGAGGGCGATCTGTTGGTTGATGAGCGCGATGTCGGCGGCGCTGTTGGTGAGTGTGTCGGAGGCGATGTTGGAGTCGCGGTCGATGCCGGTGGCGTAGACCTGCCAGCCGATGCCGGGGTTCGTGCCGATGGTTTGCGCGCCGACGGAGAAGGAGCCGATGGCGCCCTGGAGCGAGGCGTCATCGGACCATGCGACGAGGTAGAGGTAGTCGCTGGCCGGGAGGCCGTTGAGGTCGTAGAGCTCGGGGCCGATACCGGGGTTGGTGAAGCCGTTGCCGGCGTTGGCGTCGCCGGGGTTGAAGAGGACGGGAGCGCCGTTGGTGATCTCGGCGGCGGTGGTGTTGCGGAGCCCGCCGAAGTAGCTGGAGGTCGTCATGCCGGTCATGCCGCCGAAGCCGAAGCCGTAGGCGTTGTCGACGGTGACGACGGCGTCGACGTCGACGGCGAGGGCGGGTGCCGCGGCGAATCCGGCGGCGGCGACGACGGCCGCGGCGAAGGCGCTCGGGGCGGTGGAGAAGTGACGGGCGTTGAGGAGTCGGCGCGTGTGCATGAGGGGTCCTCCGAGCCGCGCTGAGGGCGCGGCGTGGGCGTTCGACGGCGCCGCCGCGGCACGCGCCGCGAGCGGGCGGAGTTCCGGAGTTCACGGAGGACGGTTGGATCGCGCAACGACCGCTCTCGCTCGGCGGCGCAGGCACGCCGAACAGGGATGCGCGACGACAGCGCGACCGCGATTTCAACGCGGTGCGTCACGCGCATTGGGTTGTCGGCGACTTTCTCTCGCTGTTCTCTCGTCTCCGGACGAGCGCGGCGTTTACGCGCTCTTCACACCGATCAACCTAGCCCCATTCGCAGCCGAGTCAACGACATTTTCGGAACACATTCATCGAGAGGCCGGTCGGCGTGGGGCCGGTCGGCTTGTCGCGTTGCCCCGATCACCTCGTTTCATGTTTGCTGGGTCGGCCGGGAATCTACGGTCGCGTTCCCGTGTGCGAAGGCCCCGGATGTGTTCGCGTTTCCCGACTCTTCGGTGAATCTCCCGCTTTGGGCGTCACCGCTCGCTTCGAGGCGTTTGCGGGTCATAGGGTCTTTCGCACAGGGACTGTGCGTCGTCGCCGCGGGCGATCACGTGGCGTTTGGAGGGGGTGTCGCGTGGGGGAGCGGAGGGAGCGATCGGTGCGGGGGGATGGGAGAGGGGTTGGGAGAGGTTCGCGCTCGCGGCGGGCGTCGCTCACTCCTCCCGGCGTGTCGGGCTTCCCGCTCGGCGCGCCGTTCGCGATTTTTGGATTACCAGTGCGCGAGACCATATGACGGAGGTTCGAGACATGAACGCCAGCATCACCAACCGACTGCCGCGCTCGACGGAGCGTGTCGCGATTCACACCAGCGACCGGATCGCCCGGAAGATCGAGCGGGACATGGTCGTCAGCGTGTGTTACTTCCAGGAGAACCCCGACGAGATCGACGGCCGGCTTGACGAACTCTCGCAGGAGTGGGACGTCGAGCGGGTGCTCGAAACGAACGCGGCGACGCTCACGTTGACGGGTTTGACGTTCTCGACGCTGTTCGGGAAGAAGTGGCTGCTGCTCTCGGCGGCTGTGTCGGGCTTTTTGTTGCAGCACGGCGCGCAGGGTTGGTGCCCGCCGTTGCCGGTGTTGCGGAAGCTCGGCTTTCGCACGCGCGACGAGATCAGGACGGAGATGCTCGCGTTGCGCAGCATCCGGGGCGACTTCGACGATCTGAGCCGCGCGCGTGATCTTGGCAGCCGCGAGTTGATCGGTTCGGTGCGGCGCTGGCGTGCGAGCGACGCGGCGGCGAGCGAGCGGGCCGACGCGGACGATGAGCGCGTGTCGGCTACGCAACGTGTGGGCGCGAGCGGTGAGATGGACGAACATGTCGAGGGCCCCGGCGAGCGTGGCGCCGCGGAGCGGGCGAGCGATCAGGACAAGTAAGCCGGGCGAGCGGCGTCGTCGTGCGGAAGACTATCGGCCGGTGGCGGCGCGCCAAGCGGCGGCGTCGCGCATCAACCGCTTCATCTCGCGGACGGCTTCTTTCATGCCGACGAGGACGGCGCGGCTGACGATGGCGTGGCCGATATGGAGCTCTTCGACGCCTTCGATGGCGGCGATGGGCTGCACGTTGAGATAGTTGAGCGCGTGGCCGGCGTTGAAGCGCATGGCGCGTTCGCGGATGAGCTGGCCGGCGTCTTCGATGGTGCGGAGTTCGCGGGTGAGGCGTTGGTCGAGGAAGTCGCCGCGGGCGTGGGCCCAGGCGTGGGCGTAGGGGCCTGTGTGTATTTCGACGACGTCGAAGCCGGCTTCGGCGGCGGCGTCGATCTGGCCGATCTCGGGGTCGAGGAAGGCGCTGGTGATGATGCCGGCGTCTTTGATGCGAGCGACGACGTCTTTCATGCGTGCGAGCTGGCCGCGGACGTCGAGGCCGCCTTCGGTGGTGACTTCCTCGCGGCCCTCGGGGACGAGCATGGCGGTCTGCGGCTTGACCTCGCGGGCGACGCGGACCATCTCGTCGGTAGCGGCCATTTCGAGGTTGAACTTGCTGCGAGTGAGTTCGCGGAGGCGGGCGACGTCGTCGTCCTGGATGTGGCGTCGGTCTTCGCGGAGGTGGACGGTGATGCCGTCGGCGCCGCCCATCTCGGCTTCGTGGGCGGCGCGGACGGGGTCGGGCTCGTCGCCGCGGCGGGCCTGGCGGACGGTGGCGACGTGGTCGACGTTGACGCTGAGACGGACGAGGTCGAACATGTCTCGGATTGTAGTGGGCGTGGCGGCGGGTCCGGCGCGGGGCGGCAGCGGAGCGGCGTCGGGGCGTAGCGTCGGGGCGTGGCGGCGGGGGCGTCGCTATAGTCGGCGGTTCGCGTCCGCGGAAGCCGGGCGCGGGATGGGCGGGCAAGCGAACGGCGGGGCGGGTCAGAAGCGGAGGCAGCGGTGACGCCGGAATCGATTTTGAAGGACGCCAAGGCGGCGATGGACAAGTCGGTGGACTACCTGCGGAGCGAGTTGAAGGGCATCCGCACGGGCCGGGCGAGCACGGCGTTGATCGAGTACGTCAAGGTGGACTACTACGGGTCGATGACGGACCTGAAGGCGTTGGCGGCGATCAGCGTGCACGACGCGCACCAGTTGGTGGTGCAGCCGTTCGACCCGGGTGCGGTGGGCGAGATCCGCAAGGCGATCGAGAACGCGGAGCTCGGGCTGAACCCGCAGGTGGACGGGAAAGTGATCCGCGTGAGCGTGCCGCAGCTTTCGGGCGAGCGTCGCCAGCAGTTGGTGGCGCAGGTGAAGAAGCTGGGCGAAGAGACGAAGGTGGCGGTGCGGAACGCGCGGCGCGACGCGAACAAGCACGCGGACCAATTGTCGAAGCAGAAAGACGCGCACTTCAGCGAAGACCAGATCGCCGACCTGAAGGACGAGATTCAGGATCTGCTGAAGAAGCACGAGGCGACGGTCGACGAAGCGGTGAAGAAGAAGAGCGAAGAGGTGCAGCAGGTGTGAGGGGAACGAAAAGGGGGAGGCGGGGGGGAAGGGCGGTGGTCGTCAGGCGGGGGTTCGTCAGTCTTAAACCCTCAGGTCGTCGGGGGTCGATGCGTCGTCGTCGTTGTGCGTTTCACGCAGCGGCTCGATGACGTCTTTGAGGAAGCGTTCGGTCTGTTCGACGGCGAGGCCGACGTAGTTCATGGGGTTCATGAGGCCCTCGTCGGATTCGTCGTCGAGTAATTCGTGGACGCTGGCGAAGGCGGGGTCGGCTTTGAGACGCGCGATGAGGTCGTTCTCGGCGCCTTCTTTTTTGACGCGCCACGCGGCTTCGCGTGCGTGGACGCGGATCTTCTCGTGCAGGTCTTGGCGGTCGCCGCCGCGTTTGACGGCTTCCATGAGGATGTTCTCAGTGGCGAGGAAGGGCAGCTCGGCCATGAGGTTCTTGCGGACCTGGGCTTCATGGACTTCGAGGCCGGCGATGACGTTGGTCATGATGTTGAGGCAGGCGTCGGTGGCGAGGAAGGCTTCGGGGAGGGTGAGGCGGCGGTTGGAGGAATCGTCGAGGGTGCGTTCGAGCCACTGGGTGGCGGCGGTGTCGTAGGCGTTGCCGACGAGGTTGATGACGAAGCGGGCGAGGCCGCAGACGCGCTCGCAGCGCATGGGGTTGCGCTTGTAGGGCATGGCGGAGGAGCCGATCTGCTTGTCGGCGAGCGGCTCGTCGAGTTCCTTGCGATTGCAGAGGAGGCGGATGTCGGTGGCGGCCTTGTGGAGGACGGCGCAGATTGAGGCGAGGTGGGAGACGATGTGTGCGTCGACGATCCGCGGGTAGGTCTGGCCGGTGAGCAGAAAGGTGTGGTGGTGGAGGAAGTCGCTGGTTGTCTCGGGGTCGTTGGGATCACCCCAGCCGTCGATCGTGAAGGAGTCGGCGTGTTGCGTTTGGTCGCTGAGCTTTGCAAGGAAGAGTCGTTCGAGGCTCCGGAGTCGTTCGCGGTCCCCGTCGACAAGCTTGAGGTACGAGGCCTGGGTGCCCGTTGCTCCGCGGAGCCCTCGGAGCTTGTGAGCGGGCTTAGGGAGTGTGTATTCGATGGGATGGAGCAAATCGAAGCCCCATTGAGCACACCGGCGTCCGAACGTGGTTGGTTGCGCCGGCTGATAGTGCGTGAAGGCGAGCGCGGGGAGGCTCTTCCAGCGATCGGCGGCACGGCCCAGGGCGAACGCGAGACGATCGACGCTGCGCTCGATGCACGATTGTGCGAGTTGAATGAGCACCAACTCCGCGTTGTCGTTCACGTCTTGGCTCGTCATGCCGAGGTGGATGATCGGCTTCGCCTTCGGGCAGCGTTCGCCCCAGGCGTGGACGTGGCTCATCACGTCGTGGCGCAGCTCGGCTTCGAGTTCGGCGGCGCGCTCGATGTCGGCGTCGGTGACGTTGAAGTTCGCGCGCAGCTCTTCGACCTGTTCTTTGCTGACTGGTAGGCCCACCGCGTGCTGGGCCTCGGCGAGGGCGAGCCAGATCTTGCGCCAGGTCTGGTACTTGGTGCGGGCGGCCCAGAGGCGTTTCATCTCGTCGCTGGCGTAGCGGCCGGCGAGGGGTGAGACGTAGGTGTCGTGGAGGGACGGGGGCGTGGTGGTCATGGCGATACCGGGCGGAACGAGCGGGAGTGGTGGTGAACCGGAAACACGGGCGGGAGGGCGCGAGGATAGCCGCCGTCGGGAGTCGGCGGTCGTCGGGCGACCGCGGTGCTCAGGCGAAGGCGAGGGACGTCGCGGCGCTCACGCGAAAGCGAGGGAGGCGTGTGCGCCTTCGAATTCGAGGAGTCGTCGTTTGCGTTCGAGGCCGTAGGCGTAGCCGTGGAGTCGGCCGCGGGAGTCGAGGACGCGGTGGCAGGGGACGACGATGGCGATGGGGTTGCGGGCGTTGGCGAGGCCGACGGCGCGGGCGGCGCCGGGCGTTCCGAGAAGGCGGGCGAGTTCGCCGTAGGAGGTGGTGCGTCCGAAGGGGATGCGGCGGAGTTCGTCCCAGACGCGGTGCTGGAAGGGGGTGCCGCGTGGGGCGATGGGGAGGCGGTCGAGGGCGGTGGGGTCGCGGTGGTGGAAGTAGGCGTGGAGGTGGTCCTCGACGTCGTCGAGGAAGTCGTCGCGCGAGCCGTCGGGAAGGTCGTCGGTGACCGAGTCAAGGTCGATGAAGCGAAGGGAGCGCAGGGAGGGTCGGGTTCCGTGGGGTTGATGAGCCGTCGCGAGCACGGGGCCGAGCGGCGTGTCGATCGTTCGGGAGGCGAGCGTGCTTGCGTGCATGGATCGAGTGTACGGCCGGCCGTCGTTGATGCGTCGGATGTGCGATCATCGAGGTCGATGGAGCTGACGACGCTTCGACAGTTCGTTGCGATCGCTCGGGCGGGTCATGTGACGCGTGCGGCGCGGGCGCTGGGTGTGGCGCAGCCGACGCTGTCGGCGTCGCTGCGCAAGCTGGAGGCGGAGCTGGGCGCCGACCTGATGCACCGGACGTCGAAGGGGGTGGTGCTGACCGAAGCGGGCGAGGCGTTCCTTCAGCATGCCGAGGCGGCGCTGGCGCAGGCGGACGCGGGGGTGGAAGCGGTGCGCGAGCTGGCGGGTCTGCGGCGGGGTGTGATTCGCGTCGGCGGCGGGGCGACGGCGGTTGGGTATTTGCTGCCCGAGCCGATCCGGGACTTTCGAGCGGCGCATCCCGACATTCAGTTGTATCTGCGCGAGGCGGCGTCGCGCGAGGTGGCGCGGGCGGTGCGGCGGGGCGAACTGGACCTTGGGATCGTGACGCTGCCGCTGGACGCGGACGACGCGTCGGAGTTGATGATCGTGGGCGAGCGTGACGACGAGCTTCGGCTGGCGACGCCGCCGGGCCATCGGCTGGCGAGCCGGGAGAGCTTCCGATGGGCGGACTTGGAGGGGGAGCCGATCATCGGGTTCGAGGCTGGCTCGTCGATTCGGCGTGTGATCGACACGGCGGCGGCGGACGCGGGCGTGACGCTGAACGTGGTGATGGAGCTCCGGGCGATCGACATCATGATCCGGATGGTGTCGGTGGGGGTGGGTCTGGCGATCGTGTCGGACCTGGCGTTGGAGTCGCCCGCGGGGGAGCGTTCGCCGGTGCGTGCGTTGCGGAGCCCGGACGGGAGGCTGGTGCGGCGGCTGGCGTTGATCCGCCGGTCGGACTTCACGCCGTCGTCGGCGGTGGCGGCGTTCGAGGGGCTGCTGCGGCCGCGGCTGAGGCGGCCGAAGGGCGTGTGATAGACGTGATCTATCGAGAATGTCGCATCTATCGATTGGATTCATGGATGAAGGGGCGCGAAGATATGCTCGCCGAATCGCGGACCACCGCCTTCCCCGCACGATCCCTCTGAGAAGGAGCCAGCCATGCCCGCCAACCCGTTCAACAGCCGCCGGACGCTCGACGTCGCCGGGACCACGTACACCTACTTCGCGCTGGAGGCGTTGCGGGATCAGAAGGTGGGGCACGTCGAGAAGCTGCCGTACTCGATCCGGGTGCTGCTGGAGGCGATGCTGCGGAACGTGGACGGGTTCATCGTGACGCAGGACGACGTGGTGGGGCTGGCGAATTACGACGCGAAGAGCGTGAACCGGGTGGAGATGCCGTTCATGCCGGGGCGTGTGGTGTTGCAGGACTTCACGGGCGTGCCGTGCGTGGTCGATCTGGCGGCGATGCGCGACGCGATGAAGGCGCTGGGCGGCGACCCGAACCTGATCAACCCCGAGGTGAAGTGCGACCTGGTGATCGACCACTCGGTGCAGGTGGACGACTACGCGTCGCGGGTGGCGTTGACGATCAACGCGCAGAAGGAGTTCGAGCGGAACAACGAGCGGTACGAGTTCTTGAAGTGGGGGCAGCAGTCGCTGTCGAACTTCAGCGTGGTGCCGCCGGCGACGGGGATCGTGCACCAAGTGAACCTCGAGTATCTCGCGAACGGCGTGCTCACCAAAGAGGTGGACACCGACAGCGGGCGCGAGACGCACATCTTCCCGGACTCGCTGGTGGGCACCGACAGCCACACGACGATGATCAACGCGCTCGGCGTGCTGGGGTGGGGCGTGGGCGGCATCGAGGCCGAGGCGGTGATGCTCGGTCAGCCGGTGTACATGCTTACGCCCGAGGTGGTGGGCTTCAAGCTGAACGGCAAGCTGCCCGAGGGGGCGACGGCGACGGACCTGGTGCTGACGGTGACGCAGATGCTGCGTGCGCACGGTGTGGTGGAGAAGTTCGTGGAGTTCTTCGGGCCGGGGATGGCGGAGCTGAGCATCCCGGACCGGGCGACGATCGCGAACATGGCGCCGGAGTACGGGGCGACGTGCGGCTTCTTCCCGATCGACGAGAAGACGCTGGAGTATTTCCGGGCGTCGGCGCGGGAAGAGGCGGCGCAACTGGCCGAGGCGTACGCGAAGGCGAACATGCTGTTCTGGGAGCCGGGGATGGCGGACCCGGAGTTCACGGCGACGCTGGAGCTCGACCTGTCGACGGTGGAGCCGTCGCTGGCGGGGCCGAAGCGTCCGCAGGATCGGGTGTCGCTGAGCAGCATGAAGGCGCAGTGGCACAAGGACCTGGTGGACACGTTCAAGAAGCCGGCGCCGGGCGAGGGCGCGGCGCTCAACCGCTGGTCGGGCGAGGGCGGCAACACCGAGGGCCACGAGGTGAACCCCGCCGACGAGACCGAGCAGGGCGTCGTGGGCGACGACCTGAACGCGGACGTCCACGGCGTGCGCACGGCGTATAAGGGGCAACAGTTCAGCCTGCACCACGGCGACGTGGTGATTGCGGCGATCACGAGCTGCACGAACACGTCGAACCCCGACGTGATGCTCGCGGCGGGTTTGGTGGCGCGGAAGGCGCGGGCGCTGGGCTTGACGAGCAAGCCGTGGGTGAAGACGTCGCTGGCGCCTGGCTCGAAGGTCGTCACCGAGTATTACGACAAGGCGGACCTGACCGACGATCTCGAAGCGCTCGGCTTCCACACGGTCGGTTACGGGTGCACGACATGCATCGGCAATTCGGGCCCGCTGCCGGAAGAGATCGAACGCGCGATCAAGAAGGGCGACCTCGTCGCGGCGTCGGTGCTGTCCGGCAACCGCAACTTCGAGGGCCGGGTACACCCGGCGGTGAAGGCGAACTACCTCGCGAGCCCGCCGCTGGTCGTCGCGTACGCCATCGCCGGCAACGTGAACGTCGACCTGCAGAACGAGCCGATCGCCGTCGACAAGGACGGCAACGACGTCTATCTCAAGGACATCTGGCCGACCCATCAGGAGGTGATCGACCTGAAGGGGCAGTGCATCAGCCGGGATCAGTTCGAGCGCAAGTACGCGGACGTATTCACCGGCAACGAGACGTGGAACGAAGTGCCGGTCTCGAAGAGCGACTTGTACAAGTGGAGCGACGATTCGACGTACATCCAGAACCCGCCGTTCTTCGAGGGGATGGGCGAGCGGGCGCCGGGCTTCGGGCCGATCGAAGACGCGAAGTGTCTGGTGTTCGTGGCCGACTCGGTGACGACCGATCATATTTCGCCGGCGGGCGCGATCGCCGAGGAGACGCCGGCGGGTCAGTACCTCGTTTCCAAGGGCGTGCCGAAGAGCCAGTTCAACAGCTTCGGCTCGCGTCGCGGCAACGACCGCGTGATGACGCGCGGCACGTTCGCCAACGTCCGCGTGCGCAACAAGCTGGCCGACGACGGCGCCGGGAACATTCCGGAGGGCGGCTGGACGCGGAACTTCACGAAGGGCGCCGGGAAGGACGCGCCGGTCGAATACATCTACGACGCGGCGATGGACTACCACGACGCCGGGACCCCGCTGGTCGTGCTTGCCGGCAAGGACTACGGGATGGGTTCGTCGCGAGACTGGGCCGCGAAGGGCACGCTGCTGCTGGGCGTGAAGGCGGTGATCGCCGAGAGCTTCGAGCGGATCCACCGGAGCAACCTTGTGTTCATGGGCGTGCTGCCGCTGGTCTTCCCGGCGGGCGAGAGCGCGGAATCGCTGGGCCTCGACGGGACGGAGACGTTCGACATCGCGCTGCCCGAGTCGATCGAGCCGGGCCAGAAGGTGAAGGTCCGGGCGACGACGGCGGACGGGAAGTCGGTGGAGTTCGAGGCGACGTGCCGGATCGATACGCCGGTGGAGATTGAGTACTTCAAGAACGGCGGGATTTTGCAGACGGTGATCCGGAAGAAGCTGGATACGGCGCCGGTCGGGGCGTGAGTCTGTGAGTCGGTGATCTCGCCATGCCGATCCAGTTCGACGATTATCATCGCACCGTCGTGGGCTATCACGGAACTCGTCTTGAGACCGCGCGCAAGATCGTGCTTCGCAAGACGGACTTCAGATGGAGCCGCAACGAGGATGATTGGCTCGGCCATGGGGTGTACTTTTGGGAGCACGCGCCCAAGCAAGCGTTGGCGTGGGCGAGGCAGCGGTACGCGAAGGGTGCGAAGATCGCGGTCGTTGGAGCCATGATTCGACTCGGGCGGTGCTTCGATCTGCTCGAACCGAGCAACGTTGAAGTGCTGCGAGGGTTCGGCGAGGACCATGATCGGGCGGCGCGCGACGCGGGGTCCTCGGTCCGTCAGAACGCGAACGCACGCAAGTTCCGCGACTGTTCGGTGTTCGAGTACGCCACGGCGGCGCTCGACGAGGCTGGCGTCGACGTGGAGAGCGTGCGCGCGGTGTTCGTCCCTTCCGGTGCTCGCGACCGTGTATGGACGCGGAGCGGCCTGTTTCGCGGCGCTCATATCCAGCTTTGCGTGCGGCACAGAAAGAACATTCTCGGAGCTTGGTTGGAGGCGGATGATGGCGCAGAATGACACCGTGAAGACGAAGCGAAGCGACAACCGAGGCACGATCACGACGCGCGAACTCAGGGAGGCGCTAGAAGCCCATCGTGCCGGAGGGCGTGAGGCCCGGAGTCGGGTCTTCGAAGCGAGCCGACGCCGCGCGAAGGCGTCTCGCGGGGGCCGGCGCCCCGAAAGCTGATGGACATGGGTCGCCTGCGGGGTCGAGGCCTCCGCACGGCAGTGATGGTGGCCTGAACGGCAGGCCTTCGGCCCCCCCCTGATCGCCGTCGGGGAAAGTCCTGATACGGTTCTCGCGGCGCGGGGCGCCCGGAGCGGGCGGATGGGCCTAGACTGGACTGAGTCTAAAACGCGGGCGTGAAATCCGCGGCTGCGGGCTCTGAGGCGGGGCGCTTCTCGTGGTGCGGCGTGCGATGTGGGCCGTGCCGAACGTGGCGTTTCGTCTCCGGACATCACGCTTGAGCGGGCGTCGTGCGTCGGGCACCCGACGTGGCGTCCCGGCTCTCGGAACCGATTTTGGCGCACCACGCATTCTGAGGACGGACACCATGGCACTCGATCTCCCCGTGTATCTGGACAACGCCGCCACCACCCGCTGCGACCCGCGTGTCGTGGAAGCGATGCTGCCGTACTTCACGGAGATCTACGGCAACCCGGGTTCGCGGAACCACAAGTTCGGTTGGGACTCGGAGGCGGCGGTCGATACGGCCCGCGAGCAGTGCGCGTCGCTGATCGGCGCGCAGCCGAAGGAGATCATCTTCACGTCGGGTTCGACCGAGGGGAACAACCTCGCGATCAAGGGCGCGGCGAACATGTACGCGAAGAAGCCCGCCGGCGAGAAGAACCGTGGGCACATCATCACGGCTGCGCACGAACACAAGGCGACGCTCGACCCCGTCAAGCGCCTCATGAAAGAAGGCTTCGACGTGACGGTGCTCGATCCGCCGGCGGACGGGGTCATCACCGCCAAGCAAGTGGAAGAGGCGATGCGCGAGGACACGATCCTCGTGACGATCATGTGGGCGAACAACGAGCTGGGCACTATCAACGAAGTGCCGCAGATCGGCGCGTTGTGCCACGACCGGGGCGCGATTTTCCATACGGACGCGACGCAGTGGGTCGGCAAGATGCCGACGAACGTCGTGAACGACAACGTCGATCTGCTGACCTTCTCCGGCCACAAGATGTTCGGACCGAAGGGCGTGGGCGGGTTGTACGTTCGTCGCCGCCGTCCGCGCGTTCGGGTCACGCCGCTCATCGAGGGCGGCGGGCAAGAGCGCGGCTTCCGCTCGGGCACGCTGGCCGTTCAGCAGATCGTCGGGCTGGGCAAGGCCTGTGAGATCTGCGCCGAGGAGATGGACGCCGAGGGCGAGCGGCTTCTCAAGCTGCGCAACAAGCTCGAAAGCGCGCTGGTCGACGGCATCGATACGGTGCAGGTCAACGGCGCCCGCGACAAGCGTTTGCCCAACATCACGAACATCTCGTTCGGCTTCGTGGAGGGCGAGGGCTTGATGATGGCGATCAAAGACATCGCCTGCTCGTCGGGCTCGGCCTGCACGTCGGCGTCGCTCGAGCCGAGCTACGTGCTCAAGAGTTTGGGCGTTGGGGACGACTTAGCGCACTCGTCGCTGCGTCTCTCGCTGGGCCGCTGGACGACGGAAGAGCAGATCGATTTCGCGATCGAGAAGATCACATGGGCCGTCGAGCACCTTCGCAAACTCAGCCCGCTCTACGACATGCACCTCGAAGGCATCGACATCAACGCGATCGAGTGGCAGCAGCACTGATCCCCTCCCCCTTCGACCCTCCCCCTCCCGTGCCGTGACGTCCGACCTGCGGGACGCTACGGGAGACGCCTGAATACGCACACACACGAACAAGGACTCATCTCATGGCATACAGCACGAAACTGATCGATCACTACGAGAACCCCCGCAACGTCGGCAACTTTGGCAAGACCGCGGACGTGAAGGGCGACAGCACCGTCGGCTCGGGCGTCGTCGGCGCGCCCGAGTGCGGCGACGTGATGCAGCTCCAGATCAAGGTCGATCCGAAGACCAACAAGATCGAGGACGCGAAGTTCAAGTGCTTCGGCTGCGGCTCGGCGATCGCGTCGTCTTCGCTCGCGACGGAATGGATCAAGGGCCGAACGCTGGACGAGGCCGAGGCTTTGCGGAACACGGAGATCGTGGAAGAGCTGGCGTTGCCGCCGGTGAAAATCCACTGCTCGGTGCTGGCCGAGGATTCGATCAAGGCCGCGATCAAGGATTACCGGGAGAAGAACGGCATCGACGCGCCGGCGAAGAAGCCCGCAGCGACGCACTGAGCGGGTTCGTTCAACCCCATCGGGAGAACCGTGTTTCGGTCTTTTCCGCTGTGCAGCCCCGCGAGCGCGGGGCTGCTTTCGTTTTGTGGGCGGCCGATCACGGCGCCGGGTAGAGCGTGGGCGCGCCGGGTCCGACCGGCAGGCCGAAGAGGAAGACGTAGCCGTAGAAGAGGATCGTCCAGCCGAGCAAGAAGGCGATCGAATAGGGGAGCATGGTGGCGATCATGGTGCCGATGCCGAGGTCTCGTTTGTATTTGGTGGCGACGGCGAGGATGAGTCCGAAGTACGACATCATCGGGGTGATGATGTTGGTGGTCGAATCGCCGATGCGGTAGGCGGCTTGGATGACTTCGGGCGAATAGCCGATGGTCATGAGCATCGGGACGAAGATGGGCGCGGTGACGGCCCACTGGGCGCTGGCCGACCCGAGCATGAGATTGACGAAGCAGCACATGAGGATGAAGGGGAGGAAGACGAGTGGGTTGTCGAGGCGCATGGCGACGAGCGCGTCGGCGCCGAGCACGGCGAGGATCCGTCCGAGTCCGGAATAGCCGAAGAAGGCGACGAACTGCGCGGCGAAGAAGACGAGGACGATGTAGAGGCCCATGGAGCGCATGGCGCCGGCCATGGCGTCGATGATGTCGCGGTCGTCTTTCATGCTGCCGACGGTGCGGCCGTAGACGAAGCCGGGGACGACGAAAAAGACGAGGATGATGGTGACGACGCTGTTGAGAAGGGGAGCGAAGACGGCGGGTCCGGTCGCGGCCTGGTCGGGGTTGCGTAAGACGCCGAAGCCGGGCAGCCAGTCCATGATCGGGGCGAGCGTGGCGGGGCCGGCGACGACGACGATGCCGAGCGAAACCAGCAGGGCGCTGAGGCCGGCGAGGGCGAGGCCGCGGCGTTCGTCGCTTCGCAGGGGTTCCATCGCGGCCGGCTCTTCGAGGTCTTCCGAGGCGTCGTTCTCGTCGTAGGCGCCGAGTCGCGGCTCGACGACTTTCGCCGTGACCAGCCAGCCCAGAAACGTGATGAGGAAGGTGCTGGTGATCATGAAGAACCAGTTGGCGGTCGGGAAGACGACGTACTCGGGGTCGATGAGTTGGGCCGCCTCGGTGGTGATGCCGGCGAGGAGAGGGTCGACGGTGCCGATGAGCAGGTTGGCGGAGTAGCCTCCGGAGACGCCGGCGAACGCGGCCGCCATGCCGGCGAGGGGATGCCTGCCGAGCGAGTGGTAGACGGCCATCGCGAGCGGGATCAATACGACGTAACCCATCTCGCTGGCGGTGTTGGAGAGCACGCCGGCGAGGACGACGACCGCGGTGACGAGGTTCTTCGGCGCGCCGAGGATGAGCGCGCGCACCGCCGCGGTCAACAGTCCCGATCGCTCGGCGACGCCGACGCCCAGCAGCGCGACGAGGACGGTGCCGAGCGGGACGAAGTTCGTGAAGTTGGTGACGAGGTTGGTGCTGATCCAGCGAACGCCATCGCCGGTCATCAGGTTGTTGACCGTGAGTTGGGCGGGTCCGTGCTGCCGGGCGGTCAGGGTCGCGCCTTCGACGCTGACGAACGTGACGCGGTCGTCATCGACGTCTTCGACGGTGAGCATGGCGCGGTCGAGCGCGTCGAGTCGGTCTTCGGTGTCCGACAGGACGGTGAAGGCGAGCGGGTTGCCGTCGTTGTTGCGGAGGGTGAGTTCGGTTCCGTCGATCGCGTCGACGGCGAGGGTGGCGTTCTGCGACAGGGCTCGCGGATCGTCGACGGCGAGGCCGGACCAGGAGGCGACGCCGGAGACGAGCACGACGCCGAGCGCGAAGAGGGCGAACAGCGTGACCGGGTGGGGCAGGAGATTGCCCAGCCATTCGACGACGGCGAGGAAGCGGGCGAGCGGGCCCGAGGGAGTGCCGTTGAACTCGGATGCGTCGTGCCGAGCACGCTCGCGCTGCGCGGGTGCGGGCGGCTGCTCTTCGGGCCTGGGGGTGGGTTCCGAAGGCGCGGAGGTATCGGCGTCCGCGTCGTCCCGGTTCGCGTCGTGCTGAGGTGGTTCGGCCATGGTCGCATGCTAGTGACGGGCGGGCGGCGGCGGCGGCGACTCAGCGCGTGGGCATCGGATAGCGCAACACCAGCCGCGTGAGCATCACCGGGTAGTCGATCTGGACGCGGTAGAGCGTGAATTGCGACGGATCGAGCCCGGCGCCCTGATACAGCCAGCGGAGCTTGCGGTGATAGTCGGTGGAGCCCTCGGCGGGCGGCGCGTCGAGCGGCGTGCCGAGCCGCTGCACCGCGACGTGCTCGTTGAGGCGCATCTCGTCGCGAAGGAAGAGCGGGTAGGGGAGTCGGCCCGAGCGGTCGGCGAAGACGTCGGCTGACGGCTCGCCATGGTCTTTCACGCCGGCTTGCAGGGCGAGTTCGAGCGTCTGCCGCCGGGCGGGTGTCTGGACGAAGGCGGTGATCGAGCCGTGGTCGGCCGCGTCCTGTCGGAAGCGGGGCTGTACGCCGCGGGAGCGCAACGCCAGGGCGAGCGTCGCGGCGTCGGTCCGGCCGACGCGGTCGGGCGGGAGTTGGATGCTCGAGAGCGTTTCGGTGATGGGCGTCACCTCGAGCTCGTCGATGGGTCCGCGCGAGAACTCGCGTACGAGGCCCAAGCTTCGCAGCGGATGATCGTCGTCGTCGTCGTCGTCGGAGACGAGCGGCTCGGTGCCGCCCAGCGTGGCCGCGTTCTCGGTGTCGATGACGGCGCGATTCAGATAGACACCCGCGGCGGGGCCGGTGCGGATGCGGGTGATGTCGGCGAGTTCGACGAAGGTCGCCGTGTCGAGACGCGCGTCGTCATGGGGAGAGACGCAGACGGCGTTGTGGACGAAGAGATGCTCGAGTCGAGCGCCCCAGAGATGTGTGGCGGCGCGGTGCGCGGCGCGGCGGTGTTCGAGCGAGATGGCCCCGTGCGCCGTCGGCGCCGCGTCGGTGGTCATCGTGTCGAAGGTCCGACGATCGCCCGCGTGCCGCTTCACCACCGCGTCGAAACGGTCGGCCGCGTCGACCAGACGCCGCAACAGCTCCGCCGGGGCGCCGAGCTTCTTGAGCTTCTTCCCGAGCGTCACGAAGTTCCCCGGCCCCGGCACGAACGGCGCCGCCGCGAGATCGCTCGGCGCTTCCAGCACCTTGAACACCTTCCACGACAGCTTCATGTCGACGCCGAGCGATCGCTGCAATTCCGCGGCCCCGCCCGGCTGCCCCGGACAAGCTTCCACCGCGGCTCGCAGCGCTTCCCGCACGCCGACGGTCGCGGCGGCGGTCTCTCGCTCGAACGCCGAACGCGGCGTCCCGACCGCGGTCGCAGAACTCGAGCGATCCGGAGATGTCGAAAGCGGGCGGTCGGCGCCGTGAGAGTGCATCGCCGACAGCGTAGCGACAGGGCTTGAGGCGGCCGCGAGACCGCCCCAATTCCGACGAATTCTCCCAGCCCAGGCATCCGCGTCCCGAGCCGCGGGGGACGACCGATCAGCAATCGGCCCGGTACCGGCTGAACCGCGTGTCCGAAACTCGACGATCGCTTCGACCGACCCGTGCCGCAGGTCGCCGCCGCTTCGGGGCCCCGAAGCGTCCTTACGCCGCGGCACTGGCGGGTGCGGTCCAAGCGTGTTCCGCTCTGGATGAGTTGGATCGGGCGTCATGGGATTGGTCGAGTATACCCCGACACTCCGTGTTCCAGAAACTTTCTCGAAAGTTTCTGGACATATTCAATAGCCGCGGTATGCTCCGTCAAACCAACCCAGTCACGCCTGCCATCGGCAGCGTCTTACCCGCGTGCGACCCGACTCAGAGCGCGTGACGCACGCTCCACCCAGCGTCGACTCGGACGCATTTCGCGCCGCTTCGGGGCCGTCGCGGATCGACATGAATCCGCTGGCGAGTGGCCGGTCGCCGCGAAGGCGGCGACGGCGTGCGGGACGACGGGATCGCTCCCGAAACGGGAGCCGAAAGACGAAACCCCACCCCGGCATGACGCCGGGCAGCGAGGAAGTGAGACGTGACGATGATCGGAACGCGAACGAAGAACAACGCCGCGACGCTGATCGCGGGGGTCGGTCTGTTGGGCCCCGCCGCCGTGAGCGTCGGCGCCGCCGAGTACACCGTCGAACTGCTGCCGCAGTACGGCGAGATCAAGCAGGGCAACACGCCGCCCGGGCTCCCACCCGTCCTCTCGGTGAGCGGCTCGATCCCGAGTGCGATCAACAACGCCGGCCTGGTCGTCGGCGGCACCGTGATCCCCGAGGGCGAGGGCACCGGCTTCTACGTGGGCGAGGGCCGGCAGGTCGGCCTGAACGACGCGTTCTCGTTGCTCGGCTCGGAGCTGGTTGACGTGAACGATTCGGGCGTGGCCGTCGGCTGGGGATTCGACGAGACGCGCGACTTCACGACCCCGGGCTTCGCGTTCACGTATGACGGAACGACGCTGACGGAGTACGGCGGCTTCGTGTCGAGCGCGATCGCGCGGCCGACGCTGTCGGGGATCAACAACGCGGGGGTGGTCGTCGGTTCGGCGCCGAGACCTGCGCCGGGTCAGCCGGTGACGCCGGAGGACGGTCGGCCGGCGATCTGGGACGCGAGCGGGCAGATCAGCGAGTTGCCGCTGCCGGCCGGCGCGACGCGCGGCTTCGCCCAGTCGATCAACAACGCGGGGCTCATCGTGGGCCGGGCCGATTCAGCCGAAGATCCGTTCCTCCGCTCGGCGATCTGGCGGCCCGACGGCTCCTTCGAGTACGCCCCGCGCGTCGACTTCACCGACGGCGATCCTGGTTTGCCCGGCTCGGGCGAAGTGTTGATCCGCGATCTGAACGACGCGGGCGCGCTGGTGGGCCATGTCGATCGGGCGCTGTTCGACCGCCGCCCGGTCTACGTCGATCCGGCGGGCGACGTCACGCTGGTCGAGGGCTGGGACGTCGACAACCCCGCGAAGGTGGGCGACGAGGTGTTCGCGATCAACGGCTCGGGGATGATGGTCGGTCGTTCTCGGATCGGCAACGACTTCGACCTTCTCTTCTGGTCGGGCCCGGACGCGTCGCCGATCAACCTGTCGGAGCTGTACGACACGCCGACGTTGGAGATCGTGCAGGCGATCGACATTAACGACGCGGGGCAGATCACCGCCTTCGGCTTCGAGACCGTGGTCTTCGAGGGCCAAGAGGTCCAGCAAGCCGTGGCGTTGGTGCTCACGCCCATCCCCGCACCGGGCGCCGCGGGGCTGCTCGCGGTCGCGGGCGTGATCGCATCACGTCGGCGCCGAGGATGATCGGGCGCGGGGACGGGGGGCGAGCGGGACGGATTCTCTTCTCTTGGCCGCGATAAATGGACGCGATCGCGGCTCGCTCGCCGCCTGGGCCGAAGGGTTCGGGCGGCTTTTGTGCGCGCGGAGAGGTGGGATGGAGGGCGGGGCGGTCGGAACGTGGGCCGCTTCGCGAGGCTCGGCGGTCGGCGCCGATCGACGATCGAGAAGTCGCTTCGTCGGGTTGTCGGGAGCGTTGCCGGGCGGGACAAGGTCCGAGTGGGCGTGAAGCTGGGGGGTCGGCGCCGCGGGCTGTCGGCGGGGCAAAGCGGGTAAGCGGCGCGGAGGGGATGGCCCGACGGGCCTGTTGCGGCCCGGAGCGCGTCCGGCGAGTGCGGGATGATCGGACGGTCCGGGAAGCCGACGAGCGAGTAGAGCGGCATTGGATTCGTGGAGTCGCGTCTTCGCTCGACCCGCGGCTCGTTCGTTTCGAGAGTCGAGATAGAGCGTCGGCACGCGTGCGTGTCTCATGCCGATCGCTCGACGGAGAGATCGCCATGGAACGGAAGCGTTACGACAGCGGGTACGGCGGGGCCGGGGACGATCGACCAGCGCAGCAAGCGTCGGACGGCTCGCGAGTCGAGACGCCGGGTGCGGACTCGGCGTCGAACGCCGGAGCGGCGGGTCGCCCGGGCGGTCGGGCGGTGCGTTGGTTGCTGGCGTTGCCGGCGGCGTACGGTGCGGCGGCGGGGCTGCAGCTCGCTGCGTCTTCGGCGGCGGCGTGGCAGATCGAGGCGGGGACGGTCAGCGGGCCGGGGCCGGAGTTCACGGTGGGCGTGTGCGCGCCGGCGGCGGCGTTCACGCTGGTGTTCGTGTGGTTGGCGGGCCGGCTGGTTCCATCGGGCGGGCTGAAGGTGGGAGCGTTCTTGGCGGTGGCGCTGGCGATGGCGGCGGCGATGGAGGTGCTGGCGATCCGCGGCCCGGTGCCGGCGGAGGCGATCGGTCTGGCGCTGGCGAAAGCGGGTGGGGCGGCGGTGGCGTGCCTTGGTCTGCTGCGTTTCGGGCGACCGGACCCGCTGGCGGACGTGTACGCGCCGCGCGTGATCGACAACTGGGGCGCCGGCCGCGGGTCCGGGTTGTATCAGGGTCAAGGCGCAGCACAGGAAAGACCGAGCATCGGGGAGCGGATGGCGGTGGGGTGAGGCGGCGGCGACGGTCGGGAACGCCGCGGCGGCGGAGCGAGTCCGACGGCTCAGGCGGCGCCGAGCTTTCGGGCGAGGGTGTCGAGCACGGCGCGGTTGCCCGAGTGGACGCGGAGTTCGGCGGGGTGGCGGACTTCGATGACGACGGCGACGCCCGGCGCGAGGAGGTTGAGGTCGGTGACTTCGCCTTCGCCGTTTTCGAGGATGGCTTTCACCATGGCGAGCATGGTCTGGCGCTGATCTGGGGGGACTTCGAGGGGGTCGCGCGTGCGTTGGTGGAGGCTGGCCTCGGCGTCGACCTCCTGCCAGTCTTCGTCGGTCGCGAGTTCGAACGCGACGAGGTCGAGCACGCTGCGCCATTCGGAGACGGGCATCACGAGCACGCTCTGGATGTGCATGGCGTGGAGCACGTCGTCGAGGAGTTCGGCGAGCTTCTCGGGGGTTTCGGCGGTGAGGTGATAGTCGGCGTCGGGCCATGGCGTAGCGGCGACGCTCATGACTGCGTTTTCGTCGCTGTCGATGGAGAAGCGGAGCATGGAGTCGTCGCCGTCGCCGTGCTGTTCCGCGTTGATAGAGCCCTCGCGCAGGTTCTCGATCGCCTTCTGCTCGCTGAGGAAGTCCACGGTTCACCCCGTTCGGCCCGGATGGGCGTGTGTCGAAGCCGGGGCGACGCCGCCCGCGGCAACCCGGAGACTACGACGGTCGGGGCGGGGGTGCAATAGCGGGGGAGATCGGCTGTGGTGCGGACGATCGTGCGGCGGGTCCGCCCGAGCGGGCGTTCATCGCATTACGGCGTCCATCTTGCGGCGTTCGTCGGGGGTGGCGCCGTCGGTCGGCGTGTCGCGGACGAGGGCGTCGATGACGTCGTCGGTGGTGACGCCGTCGGCCTCGGCGTTGAAGTTCGCGATGATGCGGTGGCGAAGCACGGGCTTGGCGACCGAGGCGACGTGCTCGGTCGTGACGTGCACCGAGCCCGCGAGCACGGCGGCCGCCTTGGCGGCGATGATCAGCGATTGACTCGCCCGCGGGCCCGCGCCCCAGCCGAGATAGTCTTTGACGATCTGCGGGACGGGGTTGGTCTCGCTGGCTTCGCGCACGCGGGTTTGCCGCACGAGCCGCAACGCGTAAGCGATCACATGATCCGCGACCGGCACCTCGCGCACGAGCCGCTGCACGGCTTGCACGTCGCCCGCGGAAAGCACTTCACTCGGCTGCTGCACCGAGACCGAGGTCGTGCGGCGGATGATCTCGGCCTCTTCGGCTTCGCTGGGATAGCCGATCAGGATGTTGAGCATGAAGCGGTCGAGCTGGGCCTCGGGCAGGGGGTAAGTGCCCTCCTGCTCGATCGGGTTCTGCGTCGCGAGTACGAAGAAGGGCTCGGGAAGTCGGTGCTGCACGCCGGCGGCGGTGACCTGATGCTCCTGCATCGCTTCGAGCAGCGCGGCTTGGGTCTTCGGCGGCGTGCGGTTGATCTCGTCGGCGAGGATGACGTTGGCGAAGACCGGGCCGCGCACGAAACGCAGCTCCCGATGCCCCGTGGTGCGGTCTTCTTCGATCACCTCCGTGCCCGTGATGTCCGACGGCATGAGGTCGGGCGTGAACTGGATGCGGCTGAACTTGAGCGAGAGCGACTTGGCGATCGTCGAAATAAGCAGGGTCTTCGCGAGCCCCGGCACGCCCACGACCAGCGCGTGTCCCTGGCAGAACAGCGACATGAGGAGCTCGCGGACGACGTCGTCCTGTCCGACGACGACCTTGGCGATCTCGGTCCGGAGCGTTTCGAAGGAATGCCGCACGTGCTCGACGGCCTGCTCGGGCGAAAGCTCGGCGATGGGCGAATCCTCGGCCGAGGCGGCGTCGGCGGCGGCCCGATCGTCGGCGTCCGCGGCGTGGTGCATGTGTGCGTCGTCGTGGTCGTTCATCGCGGGCGCCCCGATCGGGAAAGAGTCGGTTCGGTCGGCGGACACGAGGCCGCGCCGACCGATGATACGCGGGGCGACGCGAGGCGATCGGCGGTATGTTCGGGCGATGAACGATGCGGCGCTGTGGGCGATGCTGATCGGCGGGGCGTACTTGGTGGGCTCGGTGCCGTTCGGGCTGCTGCTGGGCAAGCTCAACGGTGTGGACATCCGCGAACACGGCTCGGGGAACATCGGCGCCACGAACTTGCTGCGCGTGTGCGGGCGGCGGGTCGGCTACGTGGGCTTCGCGTTGGACGTGGCGAAAGGGGCGGCGCCGGTGCTGGCGGCGGGGCTGGCGACGGGGCTCCTGGGCTTGGGGGCGGCGCGGGGTGAGCCCGACGCAGCCGGTGTCGTCGAGCCGCTGCGCGCGGCAGAACTCGGCTTGTGGATCGCCGTGGGCGTGGCCGCGATGCTCGGCCACATCTTCCCGGTCTACCTTCGGTTCAAGGGCGGTAAGGGCGTGGCGACCGGGCTCGGGCTGTTCCTCGCGTTCTGGCCTTGGACGACGATCCCGGCTGCGGCGTCGCTGGCGGTGTGGATCGCGACCGTGCGCACGACGCGGTACGTGAGCGTGGCGTCGATGGCGGCGGCGGTGGCGCTGCCGACGGTCGCGCTGGTGCAGATGCTGTTGGGCTGGCCGATCCCGAGGCGAGCGATCGATCGGGCGACCGGCGGCGACGGAGACGCTGTCGGCGCGGCGGACGGTCTGAGCGCGGCCGGCGCCGGCGTGGGCTCGGCGTCGAGCATCAGCGTCGGCTGGCCGTTCCTGGTGATGACGCTGACGCTGGCGGCGCTGGTGATCGCCAAGCACCGGAGCAATATCGCCCGACTGCGCGCGGGAACGGAGAGCAAGATCGGATCGACCAAGCCGGCGACGCCGACGCCAACGCCGATGCCGAGTGACGGAGCGTGACGACGGGCGTTGCGGGGAGACGGCCATGATGACGGGACGGGCGCGGACGCGGCCGACCCGCGGGCGAGAAACCGGGCGGCGGAACCGGGATGCGGAACTGGCGGAACGGAACGGGGGAAACTTGGGGAGCGGTACACTGCGTGCATGCTGCCCAGAACACGTCGGTATCACGACTCGGCGGTCGCGGCGCCCGGCGCGATGGCGATGATCGCGCTCGTGCTGATCGTCGGAACGCTCCTCGTCGTCGGGGGCCAATCGGCTGGCGTATTCGCTGAGGAAACGGTCGCGCCCGGCGACGAACTGGTGGACCCCGCGCTGCCGGTCCCGCGGGTCCAGCCCGACGCGACGACCGGGGCGGCGGATCGACCGAACGGCGAGCCCGACCCCGACGAGGCGAGCGAGGCGAACCGGTCGGCCGATTCGTCGGCGGACGCGAACGAGGCGACTCGCGGCGCCGACGCGGCCGCGGCCGCGGAGCGTTGGCTCGGGCGGGCGGAGTTGGAACGGCTGCGCGATCTGGCGCTGAGCGGGGCGCCGGCGGACGCCGAGCGCGTGGTGGTCGATACGCGGTTCGTCACGCGGCCCGACGGCGAGGTTGTCCGCGAACGTCTCGCGGCGTTCGTCGTCGAAGAGGGCGCCGGCCGGCGTGTGTCGGGCGACGCGGAGGTGACGCTGACGTTCGCGTTCGCGTACCGCGAGCGGGGCGGAGCCGGGTCGGCGGCCGAGGAGCCGGCCGATCGGTGGGTGGTGTACGACTCGACGCTGCGGCGGCGCGTGCCGCTCACGATGTCGTTGGAGACGCCCGATCTCCCGGCGGCGATGCGGCGGGGTCTGGTCGGCGCGCGGATCGGGGAGTTGCGGGTGATCGAGTCGCCGGCGTGGTTCGCGTACGGCGAGGAAGGGCGGCCGCCGATACCGCCGAACGCGCGGAAGCGGTTCGTGGTGCGGGCGATCGAAACGGAATGACGCCGCGGTCGGCGAATAGGGTTACCGCGAGGCGGCCTCGTCGCCGAAGGCGATCGCGCCGCGACCGTTCTCCGGCTCGAGGCCGAGCGTCTGTTCGATGGCGACGGCCGCTTCGTGAGACGCACGTTTGCCGTGGAAGCGATCGACGATCGCTTGGAGTTGGTTGCGTTGCTCTTGCATGGCCGATTGCGAGTTGAGCAAGCCCTCGGCTTCGCGCGCCAGGCGCTCGGGACCCTCGAAGTACGGCACCAACTCGGGGATGACTTCGCGTCCCGCGATCAGGTTCGGCAAGGTGAAGTAATCGGTCGTGATGATCCAGCGGCCGATGGCGGTGTACGTCGCTTTGTTGGTCTTGTAGAGGATGACCATGGGCGTGCCGTGGCGGGCGACCTGAAGCGTGACGGTGCCGGAGACGACGAGGGCGAGGTCGGCCCAGTTCGCGACGAGGTCGGTCTCCGCCACGCGGACGTCGAGCCCGTCGGGCCAGCCGCCCATGCCCGAGGCCAGCGAATACAGCGTCTCGCGGACGTCTTCGGTCGTCGCGGCGACGAGCCCCCGCAGGCGCGGCCGGCCTTTGGAGAGTTCGTTGTAGGCGGCGAGTTGGAGCGGGAAGTTACGCCGGATCTCGGCCGGCCGGCTACCCGGGAGGATGGCGAGCTTCGGCTTGCCTTCGGGCAGCTCGCGCGCCCGCTCCGCGTACCGTTCAGCCGCGACCGGTTCGTCGAAGAGCGGATGGCCGATGAAGCGCGCCGGCACGCCGCGCTGTTTGAAGAACGGTTCTTCGAACGGGAGGAGGCACAGGACGAGGTCGGTGCGTTTGCGGAGTTTGTTGATGCGCCACGGTCCCCAGGCCCAGAGCTGGGGCGCGACGAGATGGACGACGGTGAGGCCGCGTTCCTTGGCGATTTTGCAGATGGGGAAGTTGGCGGCCGGCGAGTCGACGGGGACGTGGAGTCGGACGTCGGGGTGTTTGTCGATCCACTCGGCGATGTCGCGGTTGATGCGCTGGTGCTCGCGGATTTTCTGGAGGCCGGGCAGGCCGACCACGGCGTCGGCGCCGGTGAGCTGGACGACCTCGGCGCCCGCGGCGGCCATCTTCGGCCCGCCCCAGGCGTAGATGGGAAGGTCGGGCTGTCGCTTGCGCAGCTCGGCGATGACGGCGGAGGCGTGGTCGTCGCCCGACGGCTCGAAGGCGGTGAAAAGGACAGCCGATCGGCCCGTGGAGCCGGCGCGTGGGGCTGTGGTTGGCGCCTCGGAGGTCGTCACGAAGGAATCGGAGCATGTTGGGCAGGGGGTGTCAAACGGGTGGGAGATCGTGGAGTGCTGGGGAGGGGGTGAGAGAGAGACGAAGGGACGAAGGGACGGAGCGGGACACCACAGGCGGGAGCGGCGGCGCAAAGGTGCGATGGGGGCGGGTAGACTCGGCGGCGTCGTGCGCGCGAGGGATGTGTTCGTGAGTCGTCGTCGGCCGATGGTGTGTGGATCGGCCGGCGCCGGCGGGTACATCGCGAGCGTGCGACTCCTTGGGGGGCGGGCGTGTTGATTCCAGTTCTGAGCGATCCCCGAAACGAGGTTTTGTCATGTCCAGCACGAGCGCTCCCGCCCGTGGTTCGTATCGACGCACGCACACCTGCGGTCAGCTTCGGCTCGACGACGCCGGGGCGGAGGTGGTGCTGGCGGGTTGGGTGAATTCGTACCGGGACCACGGGACGGGGCTGGTGTTCATCGACGTGCGCGATCGCGACGGGCTGACGCAGATCGTGTTCGATCGTGAGGACGCGAGCGACGCGTTGCTGTCGGTGGCGGACAAGCTGCGGGCCGAGGACGTGATCGCGGTGTCGGGGAAGGTGCGCAAGCGCGACGGCGGGCCGAACCCGAAGCTGGAGACGGGCGAGGTGGAGGTGGTGGCGGCGACGCTGACGGTGTTGAACAAGTCGGAGACGCCGCCGTTCCAGCCGGGCGAGACGGAGGGGCTGCCGGGGGAGGAGCTGCGGCTGAAGAACCGGTTCCTCGACCTTCGGCGAGCGAAGATGCAGAAGGTCTTGCGGACGCGGCACCGGATCACGAAAGTCACGCGCGACTATTTCGACGAGCACGGGTTCATCGAGGTGGAGACGCCGGTGCTGACGAAGTCGACGCCGGAGGGGGCGCGGGACTTTTTGGTGCCGTCGCGGTTGAACCCGGGGGAGTGGTATGCGCTGCCGCAGAGCCCGCAGTTGTTCAAGCAGATCCTGATGGTGTCGGGGGTGGACCGGTACATCCAGTTGCCGAAGTGTTTCCGGGATGAGGACCTGCGCGCGGACCGGCAGCCGGAGTTCACGCAGATCGACCTCGAGATGAGTTTCGTCGAGCAGAGCGACGTGATCGAGATGATGGAAGGGTTCGTGCGCCGGTTGTGGAAGGACGTGATCGGCTGCGAGGTGCCGGCGATCCGGCGGATGACGTACCGGGAGGCGATGGACACGTACGGGATAGATCGGCCCGACCTGCGGTACGACCTGCCGATCGTTGACATCTCGGACCTCGCGGCGACCACGGACTTCAAGGTGTTCACCGGCGCGCTGGAGAAGCGGAAGGGGACGGTGCGGTGCATCCGCGTGCCGGGCGGGGCGGCCGTGCTGACGCGGAAGATCACGGATGGGTACACGGAGTTCGTGAAGACGTTCGGCGCCGGCGGTGCGCCGGTGACGAAGGTGGTGAAGGGCGAGGGCGGGCTGGCGTTCGAGACGGGCGTCGGGCGGTTCCTCGAGCCGATTCAGGCGGAGTTGATCGAGCGGCTGGGCTGCGCGGAGGGCGACACGATCGTGTTCGGCGCGGATACGTACGCGACGTGCCAGAAGTCGCTGGGCGAACTGCGGCAGAAGGTCGCACGCGACATGAACATGGTCGACGAGAACGCCTGGGCGTTCGTTTGGGTCGTGGACTTTCCGATGTTCGAGTTCGACGAGGAAACCCAGCGGTTCTACGCGATGCACCATCCGTTCACGGCGCCGAACCCGGACCAGGTGGAGGCGTTCCTCGCCGCCGGGGCGGGCGACCGCGACACCATCGAATCGATCGTGTCGGCGGGGTACGACATCGTGTGCAACGGATCGGAGATCGCGGGCGGCTCGATCCGTATCCACGACCAGCGGGTGCAGCGGAAGGTTTTCGAGCTGCTCGGCATCGGAAAGGAGGAGGCGGAGGCGAAGTTCGGGTTCCTCTTGGACGCGCTGAAGTTCGGGGCGCCGCCGCACGGCGGGATCGCGTTCGGGCTGGACCGGCTGACGATGCACCTGGCGGGGACGGAGAACATCCGCGACGTGATCGCGTTCCCGAAGACGCAGACGGGGGCGGACCTGATGTGCGATGCGCCGAGCGCGGTGGACGCCGGTCAGTTGAAGGAGCTGTTTGTGCGTAGTACTTGGGAGGGGTGAGGGGTTAGTCGGAGTAGCCGAGCTTCTTCAGGTCAGGCGGCGGCACGCGGAGGTCGAGAAGTGACCAATCGCTTTCGTCCACGAAGAGAAACCGGTACTCCCGCGGGATGCCAACGCGGTCACAAATCCGGTCGAGTTCTTCCGCCAGCATCGGATAGGGGTAGTAGTCCTCATCGTCGATCCACTCACTCCATGAGTCATCCCAAGACCGATCGTTGCAAACAGGAAAGAGCGACGGTTGGAGCAGGAAGCATGACTGCGTGAACGCGGAGACGCCGAGTCCATCGAGCTTGCCGTCGCAATCGTCGAGCAGCTCTCGGACCGCCGATCGCGGATCCTCACCGAGCAGTGCATCACACAGTTCCGCAAATTGCTGTCCGTCAAGAATCGTCATCGAGAACAGGCGTGCAAAGCTCGCAAAGTACCCATATCGAGCGCCGCCTTCGATGAGCTTCTTGGCGTGTTCGAGATCGTCGGTAGTCATAAAGCCGAGTTCGGCAATGCGACGCCGCATTTCTGCTGGACGCTTACCAGATGCGTTGAAATGCCCTAGATAGCCAAACGCCCTGCGGAAATCGACGGTGTCGAGCGCCGACGCATCCTTCGCCGCTGTCGCGACAATACGCATGAGGGTCAAAAGGTTCACATTCGACTGGTGCTTGACCTTATCGATATCGTCCATGTTCCACGATTCGCTTTCACCGAAACTCATTTCTGATTCTCCGTTGCGAGCTTGGCGTACGCGGGGTCGAAATCCGCGATTCCTTGGAGCATAGCTGCATTTAGCTAGGAAGGACAACGTCGGAACTTGCGCTGGCCGCACGGGTGGGGCGAGCGCCGGGGCTCAAAGCGCGGGTGTCAGGGCGGTGGGAAGAAACGCCGCTCGAAGCGACGAACGTGCTTTTGATTCCCGGCAAGCGCGGTCTTAATCCCCCGACTCACTGCTTGGCCGGGCACAGGTGACCTCGTTCTCTTCGACGCGGAAGAAGGCTCGCTTGAATCGGACGACGAAGGATCACATGGCTCGCATGGTCAGGACTAGTTTGTTTCACGACTCGGGTGAGACGCAATAATCGAACAAGCCGGCGTCGAAGGATCGCGAGCCTGCGAACCCGCCGCCGCTGCCGGTTCCGGTTCGGCACAAGAAGAAGGCGGGCTGGAGGCGGAGCGTGGCTGATCGCGGTGGGAATCGGTCACGGCGGCGGAAAGGCCGATTGTTTCGTATGAGGGGCGCGGGTGATGACGCCAGTAGACGCGCGTTCCTCGCGTACAGCGCGAGCGCGGGCCGAGTGAGGATGCGGGGGGCTGCACGCGGCCGTGCTGTGCCGTTGCGTCGTCGAACCGGCCCGCGGGCTTACTGCCCCGATTCGTCCGGCAGGATGGAGCGGGCGGGGAGGCCGGAGAGGCCTGGGGCGGGGTTCATGGTCGTGTTGAGGGTGTCGGGGTTCGGGATGTGGGGGGAAGGGGCGTGCGGTGATGGTGCGCCGCTGGGTTGCGAGGGGAGGGGGATGCCGGGTGATGGGGCGGATGGGGCGGCGGGGTGTGGGCTGGCGTGGGCGGCGGGGTTGGCGGCTTAGGGGTCGTGCGGTGGGAAGATGGTTGTGGGGATTGGTGGTGGTGGCGTTGATGGGCGGCGCTGTTGATGCCGCCGGGGCCGGCGTCTTGGGCGTTGGCGAGGTTGGCGGCCTGTTGGGGGAGGTGATGCCGAGCAAGGGTGGCGCGCGCCGGGGTGGGCGATTCGTGCGGACGATCGCGGCGGACAACTCTGCCGGGGCTGCTTACCTTCGCCCTTCGATCCACCGCACCGCTTCCCAGCCCATCGGGAGGAGCGTCGTGGCGATGAGGGCCTTGATGACGGCGCCGGGGAGGAACGGGTAGAAACCCGCGGCGAGCAGGCTTTGCAGGCCCGTGATGCCGGGTGCGGGATCGGCGGCCGCGGTCTGGAGCGCGCCCGACGCGGCGAGCGTGCCGAGCCAGGCGAGTCCGCCGATGAAGATGACGGCCGTCGCGAGCGTCATCGCGAGGAGCGTGCTGGACGTCCGTTTATCCCAGCCGCGTTCGGCGAGCAGGCCCACGAGGAACGCGGCTGGGACGAAGGCGAAGAGGTAGCCAGCGGTCGGGCCCATGAGCACCGCGGGCCCGGCGGCGGCGCCGGCGAAGACGGGCAGCCCCGCGGCGCCCTGCGCCAAGTACGCCACCAACGCAGCGGCGCCGCGACGCGAGCCGAGCAACGCCCCGACCAGCAGCACGCCCAACGTCTGACCCGTGATCGGCACGAGGCCCATCGGGATGACGAGCTGCGCGAGCCCCGCGACGAGCCACGAGCCGAGCACGACCAGCGCAGCGTGACGCGCCCACGAGGGGACGCGCAGCTTCTCAAACGGCGCAGCGACGACGTCGGCGAGCACGCGAGCATCGGCGGCGGTGGGGCGGTTCGCGGTCAGGGCGGTGGCGTTCATGGTTTCGCTCCGGGAAGAGTCGCGTGCGACGCTGGGTCGCGGAGGGTGTTCGGCGGCTGCCGCGCAGGCACGACTCGGCGCGGCCGAACGGGGTGAATGCGTATGCCCCGAGAGTGTAAGGGTCTCGAGCCCCGGCTTGGAAAGGCAACGACCCGCGGCGCTCTCGCGTCGCGGGTCGGGCGGCGTCCCGGTGAGGGTGAGGCGGGCGCCGGGAGTCCGGGCGTCGTCAATGGAACGGCGTCGCGCGTCCGTAGCTCGCGCACGACCGCTCGCGTGATTCGGTCAGTTCGTCGAGTCGTCACCGGCGGGGTCGCCGGTCGGGGCGGCGTCGTCGCCCGGGCGGCCGTTCTGTAACGCTTGCGCTGCGGCGCGTTGGATGATCTCTTTCGAGATCGCGGCGGTGCTGAGCACGGCTCGGCGTGCGTCGCGGCCGAAGTCGGCGACCGACTCGACGAGTCGCTGCGGCGCGCCGGCTTGGACGAGCTGACGTACGCAGCGGGCGGTGAGCGTCCGGACGGCGTTGGCGCCGAGCGCGGCGATGCGGTCGGTGCGGTCGCGGCCCTCGACGGCGACGCGGACGACCGCCTGCGGCGGCGCGCCGTTGCGGTCAAGGAAGGCGATGCGGCGGAGCGTGTCGCCGGTATTGGAACGGATCGTGTCGATGGCGGCGCCGGCGGCTTGGGCGATGGGCTGAACACAGGCTGGCGCTTCGATCGGCGCCGGGTCGCCGGCGTCGGGCGGAGGCGGTGCGGGCTGGGCGAACACCATGGCGGGCGAGAAGCTCAACGCGGCGAAGGCGACGAGCGAGACGAGACGGCGGGACGCGGTCACGATGGACATGCGATTTCCTTTCCGGTGCTGCGCGGTTCGATCGCGCAGCGGCGTCGGGCGATCGCGCGACGCCGAGAGTGAGCGGGCGCCCGCCGCGTGGCGCCCGGGGGTGTGTGCGTGTCGATCCCGCCTCACGGGGATCGGCTGCGTGAGCGCCGGGAGGCGCTGCGGCCGATCGCGTGCGAAACGGCGCACGTTCGGGGCTATTGCGGGCGGAGACGACGACTTGTCAAGAACCCGAGTCTGATCGGTCGCCGTTCGGTGTCGCGTCGTATGATCGTCGGCATGGCGAAGACGAAGCGGCGGCGGCAGTTCATGTGCTCGGCCTGCGGGATGACCGAGGCGAAGTGGTACGGCAAATGCCCGCACTGCGGCGCGTGGGACACGCTGGAGTCGGTGAGCTTCGAGGAGCTTCCCGAGGCGGACGAACATCGCGGGTTGGGCGCGGTGGCGTTCGGCGGGCGTGAGGAAGAGGCGGGCGCGCTCGGGGGCGGGTCGGCGCCGGGCGTGGGGGTGCGGGCGGTGCGCATCGAAGAGGCGAGCCCGGACGCGGCGGTGAGCGAGCGGCTGCCGACGGGCATCGGCGAGTTGGACCGCGTGTTCGGCGGGGGGATCGTGCGCGGCAGCGTCTCGCTGGTGGGCGGAGACCCCGGCATCGGCAAGAGCACGCTGCTGCTGCAAGCGCTGGGTGCGATGGCGCGGAACGGTATGCGTGTGCTGTACGTGACCAGCGAGGAGAGCGCGGAGCAGGTGCGGCTGCGCGGCGCACGGCTTGGGGTGGTGACGTCGCACGAGGACGGCGCGGTCGCTGGAGCGGATGCGGACGCGCGTGCGCAGGCTGGGGGGCTGTACGTGCTGGCGGATACGAACCTGGCGCGGATCGCGGATCAGGCGAAGAAGTTGCGGCCGGCGGCGGTGGTGATCGATTCGATCCAGATGGTTTACAAGAGCGATCTGGACGCGTCGCCGGGCTCGGTCGCGCAGCTACGGCGGTGCTGCACCGAACTCGTGTACCTGGCGAAGGGGACGGGTATGGCGGTGCTGCTGGTGGGTCATGTGACGAAAGAAGGGCAGTTGGCGGGGCCGCGGCTGCTTGAGCACCTGGTCGATGTGGTGCTGTATTTCGAGGGCGACCGGTATCACGCGCACCGGGTGGTGCGATCGATCAAGAACCGGTTCGGGACGACGCTGGAGATCGGCTTGTTCGAGATGGGCGGCGCGGGACTGATCGAGTTGCCGGACGGCGGCAGCGCGAGCGCGCAGGAGTGGGGAGGGCGGCCGGGCAGCGTGGTGTGTCCGGTGGTGTCGGGGAGTCGGTGCGTGTTGATCGAGATGCAGGCGCTTACGGCGACGGGGTTCCCCGGCAGCGTCAAGCGCAAATCGTCGGGGATCGACGCGAACCGGTTGGCGATGATCATCGCGGTGCTGGAGGCGCACGGAGGGATGCGGCTGTACGACCGGGACATCTTTGCGAGCGCGGTGGGCGGCGTGCGTGTGACCGAGCCGGCGGCGGACGCGGCGCTGGCGCTGGCGATCGCGGGCGCGCACGCGTCCCGTGCATTGCCGGCGGGGACCGCGGCGCTGGGCGAGGTGGGGCTCGGCGGCGAGTTGCGATCGGCGACGCAATTGGAAGCGCGGGCGCGGGAGGCGGCGCGATTGGGGTATACGCGATTGCTCGTGCCGCGTGGCAAGCGGGTGTCGGAGGTGGTGCGCGCGGCGGGGGTGGAACCGATCGAGATTAGCGAGATCGGCCGGGCGATCGAGGAACTGGAGATCGTGGGTAAGTCGGCCTGAGTCGGCGAAGGCGAAAGCGGATTCGGCCGACGACTTCGGCGGGGAATCGGGTCGGTCGTAGCTGCGGGTGTGATCGGGCGTTTGTGACGCGTTAACGATTCTCAGCGCGTCTTCGCGCGGGCGCAAGTCTCGATCGCGGCGAAGCAAAGCGATTCCGCGACACCGGTTTCGGGGTCGTTCCGTGCGGCGATGGCTAACGCCTCGCTAGCGCAAGCCGTGCACGCAATTCACGAAGCTTGCGCGGAACGTTGAAGAGATGGCGATAGCTTTCCCTGGCGGAATACGAGGAGAGACCGCGGCGTCGGCGGATCGTGCCCCGCGCCATGGACAACTTTTGATCTTTCGCCTGCTGCATTGGGGTGTCATGAAGATGAACAAGCGAACCGGCTTCACGCTGATCGAGCTGCTGGTGGTGGTCGCGGTGATCGCGATCCTGATTTCGGTGCTTCTGCCGGCGTTGAACTCGGCGCGAAAGGAAGGCCAGTCGATCGTGGCGTTGAACAACGGTCGGCAAGTCGCGGTCGCGGCGAACGCCTACACGGCGAACGGCGGCTTCCAGTTGGATGGCGTGGGGCGTGCCGAGCATTTCCCGCCGGCGTATCTCTACGCGGAGTTGGACGATCAGGGTCGTCCGACGCTGAGGCCGAAGCTGCGTGAGCAGGGGCGATCGATTCAAAGCGATCAGGGCTATGTGCATTGGACGTGGTACCTGTTCGGCAACGAGTTCACGCCGGTCGAGGCGTTCACGAGCCCGCTGGTGCCGAACGGCGGCGCGCCGGCGACGAACCCCGGTCCGAACGCGGAGGACTGGGAGCCGGAGCAGCGGAACAGCCGCGGTCTGACGGTGGGCGCCGCGGTGCCCGAGGACCTTCAGGCGAAGCGTGTGGCGTTCACGCCGAACATGGGCGTGATGCCGCGCAACAAGTTCTACCGCGGTCGAGACGTGGACGGCGCCTATGAGCGTTCGCTGTGGGCGACGACCGTCGCGCCCAGCGACATCGCCCAGCCGAGCAGCACGGCGCTGATCACGGAGTTTGCTGGGCTGAACAGCTACCGCCCGGTCTCCGAAGGCGGCAGCGGCGGCGGGTTCGAGATGAAGAGCGAGCGGCCGCTCGTTCCGATGGAGCATCTCAGCCTCGGCGGCGACTTCTTCGGGTCAAGCGGGGCGCGTCCGACACGCAGCGAGCCGTCCTTCCGGTACGCACGTCTTGCGGACGTGGCGCCGTGGGATCAGGTCGGTGACCAAGGCTGGATGGATAGCCCGACGCCCTGGAACGCGATCGGTCGTCACCATCCGGGCGAGCGGACGGCGTTCGTTTACATCGACGGTTCGGGCGAGCGGAGCACGATCGAAGAATCGATCACGAATCAGCGCTGGGGTCGGTCGGTGTACTCGGTCGACGGGAAGGCCGGCATCGTCGATCTCGAATTCGACGTGACGAACTGAGCGTCGTTTCACGGAGTTCGGGGGAACGGTCGTGAAACGATGGAGCGCGGCGTCGGCTTGACGGTCGGCGCCGGGATTCGGGTCGGGTGAGAGACCGCGATCGCGGTCGGGCCCGTGGTGAGATTCCAGACGACGCAACGCCAGCTTCCGCCCGGTCGTGCGCGATCGGTGCGCCGGGGCGTACCCGGACTGGCGTCGTCAAGGCAGCCCGCGAGGGCGATAGGTGAGACTTCCATGAAAACGAGCGATGTGGTGAAGATCGTCGCGGCGGCCGGTGGGCTCGTCGCCATTTCGGCCGTGGCTTCGGCTCAGACGACTATTCAGGCGCCCAAGGTGATCAACATCACCGGCGCGACGCTGTTCGAGAACTTCTTCAACGCTCCGGCGTCGACGAACGACTTCATCGACGCGGACGGCGACGGGCGTTCGCGTCAGTCGATGCCGCCGGTGGTCGATCAGCTCGCGCCGTTCAACAACCCGGTGAGCTACGCGCTCGACGGCTCGGGCTTCCCGGCGCAGCCGTGGGCGGTGACGTACCGGGCGGTGGGCTCGGGCAACGGTCTTGCGGAACTCGTCGCGCAGGGCTCGAGCTTCGACCTGACGGCGTTCGGCGACGGCGTGGGCATCGAGAACGCCGAGAACGCGTACTACAACCGGACGAAGTTCATCGACGAAGACAACGGTCTTCTGTCGCTGGCGAACACGGCGAACCCGGGCGCGACGCCGTTCCGCACGGTGGTGACGCCGCGTGCGTTCGGCGCCGACACGCTGACTTCCCTCGTCGCGGCGCAGCCGGGCGACACGTCGGTGGACGGCATGCGGATCGACATGGCGCTGCTCGACGTGCCGGCGGCGTGGTTCTCCACCAACGTGCTGTCGAACGGCGAGCCCGAGGCGAACCCGGGCGCGAGCGGCTACGGCAACAACCCGCGGACGGCGGTGACGGTGACCGGCGCCTCGCTGTCGCAGGGCAACAAGCTCAAGGACCTCGGCTCGCTCGAGCTGAAGCAGCCTGGCGTGCCGGGCACGGCGGGCGTGACGGTGTACGACACGGCCGTGGCCTATGTGCCGGTCGCGCCGATCACGAACTTCGGCGTGGGCCTGGAAGAGGTGAACTTCTCCGATCTGCAGTGGTCGATCGTCGCGGGTCGTCTGCGCAACGGCGAGAACCTGATGGTGATCACGCGCGACTCGGGCTCGGGCACGCGTAACGGCTTCATGAATTCGCTGTGCATCGACCCCTCGTGGGGCGTGGGCGAGAACGTGGGTCCGAAGACGACGGTGAACACGCGCTCGCTGCCGGGCCCGGACTTCGCGCCGTCGAACAAGGGCGGCTCGGGCACGATGGAGCTGACGGTTCGCAACAACCGTCTGGCGATCGGCCACACCGGCGCCGAGCGCGGCATCGGTCGGTGGCTCGACTCGGGCGAGCTGGACATCCTTGGCGTGGTGAACGACGTGAACGGCACGATGATGGCGCAGGCCGTCCGCCCGGACATTTTCGCGGTGACGAACAACTCCGATCCGGACACGGGTTGGCAGATCGGCGGTCCGGAGACGTTCTCGACGATCGGCGACCCGGCGGCCGAGTCGATCGCCGACGGCGGTCTGGCTTCGGGCGAGCCGCAGATGTCGAACTCGGCGGCGGCCGCGTACCTGAACAACATCGCGCGTTCGATCGACAACTTCGTCGCGGACGCCGAGGGCGACGAGAACAACTTCACGCCGGCCGAGTTCCTCACGCTGAACTTCGTGCTGCTCGCCGGTCTCGACGCCGTTCCGGACCTGAACGACCCCTGCTCGTACATCTCGAACTCGGCGCTGGTGCTGGACGTGCAGGACGAAGCGCAGCAGATCTCGCAGCTCGGCTTCCCGGAGTACTCGACGTTCGGCTTCAACGGCATCTACGGCATCGTGCCGACGCGTTCGATCGCGACGGCCGGCGCGTTCGCCGACGGCGCAGCGATGAACGAGTACGCCGCGTTCGACGGCACGGGCATCCCCTACGGCGATCCGAACTGGGGCGGCGGCTTCTCGATCGCCATGGCGGTCGCCGAGGCCAACCGCGTCGCGGGCGACTTCAACAACGACGACGTGCGCGACGTCAACGATGCGGCCCGTCTGGTCGAAGCCTGGGACGCCCGCGTCAACGGTGCGACTTGGACCGGCAACGGCAAGCTTTCACCCGAGATCGTCGGCGACTTCAACGGCGACGGCTTCTTCGACCGCTACGACGTCCGCTACTGGGCCGACGGTCTGGCGATCGACCCGGCGACCGGCGACCTCGACCGAGTCGGCGGCTTCGAGGCCGTGGACGCCGCGTTCGGCGGCAACTTCTTCGGTACGACGCTCGCGACGGGCGCGACCTACGCCGACGGCGACTCGCGCGGCGACGTGGCCAACGGCTCGGGCGCGGTGTTCCCGGCCCGCGGCTTCGCGCCGGTCGGCGCCGAGGGCTGGAACCGCAACAACGCGGTCGCCGCTCCGTTCGCCAACGTGATCGACGAGCACGACATCGAGTACGTGCAGGACATGATCGCTAACGGCTCGATCGATTGGAAGGGCTCGCTGATCGACGCCGCCGCGGGCGACCTCTCGGCCGACATCAACGGCGACTTCTGCATCAATGTCGACGACGTCGTCGAACTGGTCGAGGGCGTGCTCAAGACCTCAATCCAGGACGTTGATCTCAACGGCGTCGTGGACGCGGCCGACGAGCAGCTCGTCGGCGACACGATCGCCGGCATCATCACCCCGGCCGACCCGGCGAACCCGCTGTTCACCGAGGGCGACCTCAACGGCGACGACGTCGTCGACGCGGCCGACCTGGCGATTGCGCAAGGCGGCAGCCTGGTCTGCGCGGGCGACACCAACGGCGACGGCATCATCAACGCCGACGACCTGCTCGCCGTCCTCGGCGCGTTCGGCCAGACCGTGGCTTCGGCCTGCGGCGGCGGCCCGGACCTGACCGGCGACGGTCTGGTCAACGCCGACGACCTGCTCGAGGTGCTCGGCAACTTCGGCGGCAACTGCAACTAATAGGCGGACGCTGACGACGCGACGAGCGGGCTGAGGGTCGCCCGCGTCCGATGATCGAACGGGCGTCCCGGCTTCGTGGCCGGGACGCTTCTTTTTTCAATTGAAGTGTGGTGCTGACGGGGACGCGCGACGCGACGCGTCACACGGTCGCGGAGCCACGGCGCACGGCCCGCCCGACGGTGAGCAGCCTCAGCACACGGCGGACGGCGAGACCGATCTCGCCCGGGTGGCGGATGAGCGTGAGTCGCAGGTCGCCCAGCGTGCGGTCGAGCATCTTCGCGTGGAAAAGCGTTGCGAGGGCGTCGTCGTCGTCGGGGAGCAGCGCAACCGGCGCCTGGCGGGCCCGCTCGACGTAAGCGCGGAGCATCGATACGCCGATCCAGGTGTACCAGAAGGCGGCCCAATTGAGCAGCCGATCGGGGCCCGGCGTTTCGTGCATGAGCGCGCCGGCGCCGATCTGGTCCGTGACCGTGGTCGTGGAGGCGCGGTTGAAGTCGAGCAGCAGTGCGGCGACGTCCACCAGCGGGCAATGCTTGAGGCGCAGCTCGGCGAGGCGGCCGGCGGGGTCGCCTTCGAAGTCGGTGAAGATGTAGTCGCGGCCGGTCCAGAGGATCGTGTCGAGCACGAGATGACCGTGGCATCGGATACGCACGGAGTCGAGCTTGAAGGAGGTGAGCAGCTCGAACTGCGCGAGCATTTCGTCTTCGCGATCGAGCAGTTCGGTGACGAGGCGGCGGGTATCTTCGTCGAGCGAAGGGCATGCGTCTTTGAGCATGTGAAGCGTGGGGAGGGCGGCGTTGCGCATCGACTGATAGGCCGCCCGCTGTTTGAGCGTGGTGAAGCGCTCGGGCTCGAACTCCGGGTCGGTCGAAGCGTCGGCGAGCGCTTCGTGCAGCTCGGCGACGCGGCGGCCGAGCAGCTCGGCGGACTCGAGATACCGACCGAACAGCTCGGCGGCGGCGGCGGGCGCCGGCCGGTCGATCAGCGAGATCAGCGGCTCGAGCGGGATCTCGGGCGTCTCGAGATGGTTCGAGGCGTGCGCGAAGAGGTCGTCGAAGAAACGCGAGAGCTCGTCGCGCACCTGCTCGGAGGCGTGAGTCTGGTTGGGCGCGTAGGTGCGGACCATGACGAGCGGGAAGCGCTTGCCGTCCTGTGTCGTGTAGTCGAGCCAGCCGCGGGCCTGCGGCGCGTTCTGGAAGTCGGTGTGTTCGGTGAGGTGGCGAGCGAGTTCGAGCGCGTTGCCGTTGGCGGGCCGCTCGCGGCAGATGAGCTTGAGGACGTACTCGTCGCCGAAGTGAACGGTGGAGCGGCGCAGGAATCGGCGGGCGAGCGGCGCGGGACTCGGGAGCGTGTCGGCGGCGGGCAGTTGGACGCTGGGGAGGAGTCGCCCGAGCATGCGTCCGCCGTGACCGCGGGTCTCTGTGCCGGAGCCGACCATGTCGAAGAGAGCGCGGGCGACGTTCGGATCGGTCGCGGCGTCGAAGAGCACGCGTTCGCTGCGGTGCGAGGCGTGCTGGACGCGGGCGAGGATCGAATCCGGGTCGGCGCCGGTCGACGAGAGGTACTGCGGCGTGGCGAGCGCGAGCGCCGCGGCGAACGTGCCCCACTCCGAGCCCGAGAAGCGCACGGAGACGATCATGATCGCCGCGGCGGAAGGGGCGTCTTGCCGGGGCATCGGGATCGGCAGCGAGTCGACCACTTCGACGTCGCGCACCGAGCGGGTCTGGTGCGCGAACCAGGGCTGCTGATGCAGATCGCTTGCGATGTGGCCCGCGTACCAGCGGCGTGCGGCCAGCGACGTGAGCCAGGACGTGGGGTCGTCGTCGGTCGAGATCTCGTCGGGACCGGCTTCGCGGACGTGCCGCTGCGCTTCGATTTTTTCGGAGGCTTGGAGCGCGAGCCAGACGAAGCTGTGCGGCGCCAGCGTGAAGGAGTATGGGGCGTCGCGCACCTGGGGGAACGGCGCGCCGCCGAACATCTCGACCGGCGTGAAGCCCGCGAACTCGGCGAGGTCGATCGTGGCCGGCTGGGTGAAACGCGACAAATTCGCGACCACCAGCACGCGCTCGTCCTCGTGCTCCCGCAGGAACGCGAGCACCTTGGGGTTGTCGGGTTGGAGCAGGCGCATCGCGCCCATGCCGAAGACCGAGTGCTGCTTGCGGAGGCCGATGATGCGCCGCGTCCACCACAGCAGCGACGACGCCGTGGAGAGCTGCGTCTCGACGTTCACCGTCTCGAAGTGGTACTCGGGATCGATGATGACCGGCAGGAACAGCCGCTGGGGGTTGGCGCGGGAGAAGCCGGCGTTGCGGTCGCCCGACCATTGCATGGGCGTGCGCACGGCGTCGCGGTCGCCCAAATAGTAGTTGTCGCCCATGCCGATCTCGTCGCCGTAGTAGAGCACGGGCGAGCCGGGCAGCGAGAGCAGCAGCCCGTTGAGCAATTCGATCTTGCGGCGGTTGTTGTCGAGCAGCGGAGCGAGCCGCCTGCGGATGCCGAGATTGATGCGCGCCTGCCGGTCGGCGGCGTAGGAGCGGTACATGTAGTCCCGCTCTTCGTCGGTCACCATCTCGAGCGTCAGCTCGTCGTGGTTGCGCAGAAAGATGGCCCACTGCGAACGGTCCGGCAGGCCCGGGGTCTGCTCGAGGATGTCGACGATGGGGAAGCGGTCTTCCATGCGCACGGCCATGAACAGCCGGGGCATGAGGGGGAAGTGGAAGTTCATGTGGCACTCGTCGCCGTCGGCGCCGAAGTACTTGGCCGCGTCCTCGGGCCACTGGTTCGCCTCGGCGAGGAGCATCTTGTCGGCGTACTTCTCGTCGAGGCGAGCGCGGAGCTTGCGCAGAAAGTCGTGCGTCTCGGGCAGATTCTCGCAGTTCGTGCCTTCGCGCTCGAAGAGGTAGGGCACGGCGTCGAGGCGCATGCCGTCGACGCCCATCTCGAACCAGAAATCCATCACGTCGAAGACGGCTTCGTGAACGGCCGGGTTGTCGAAATTCAGATCGGGCTGATGGTGGTAGAAGCGGTGCCAGTAGTAGGCGCCGGCCTTCTCGTCCCAGTGCCAGTTGGAGGTCTCGAAGTCTTGGAAGATGATGCGGGCGTCGCGGTAACGTTCGGTCGTGTCGGACCAGACGTAGAAGTCGCGTTCGCTCGATCCAGCCGGGGCGGCGCGGGCTCGTTTGAACCAGGGGTGCTGGTCGGAGGTGTGGTTGATGACGAGTTCGGTGATGACGCGGAGGTTGCGCTCGTGGGCGGCGGCGACGAACTCTTTGAAGTCGTCGAGCGTGCCGTAGGCGGCGTTGACGGAGGTGTAGTCGGCGATGTCGTAGCCGTCGTCGCGCAGCGGGGAGGGGTAGAACGGCAAGAGCCAGATGGCGGTGACGCCGAGCGACTGGAGATAGTCGAGTTTCGAGGTGAGGCCTTTGAAATCGCCGACGCCGTCGCCGTCCGAATCGGCGAACGCCCGAACGTGCAGCTCGTAAATAACGGCCGTCTTGTACCAGAGTGGGTCGTGTGGCAAGCCCATAATCGAAGGATTGGCGAGCGCGTCGTCCGCCGGAGGGTTCCCCTTCCTCTGAAGAGCGGCTAGGGTACGTCTGTAGGTATCGGGCGACAAACCGCTCGTCCTCGACAGATGGGAGCGTTTCGAAGCGTCATGGCCAAGAAGACCGCGAAAAAGTCCACAGCGAGCCGGAAAACCGGCGCTCGCAAGAGCTCCTCGGGGTCGCGAGCCAAGCACGGCGGCCACGACGGCTCTTCGCTCGTCGTCGTCGCCAACCGGCTTCCGGTCCGACGCGTCAAGCAGGGCAACAAGTCGTCCTGGGCGGTAAGCCCCGGCGGGCTGGTGACCGCCCTTCACCCGGTCCTTCAGGAAGAGCAGGGCGCCTGGGTCGGCTGGTCGGGCGAACCGGGCGAGAACGTTCAGCCCTTCCAGCACGAGGGCATGCACCTCAAGCCGGTCGCGCTCAGCAAGCCCGAGGTCGATGCGTACTACTACGGCTTCTCCAACGGCACGCTCTGGCCGCTGTATCACGATTCGATCCGCTTCCCGCAGTTCCACCGCCGCTGGTGGTGGCCGTACCTCGAGGTGAACCGTCGGTTCGCCGAGGCGGCCGCCGAGGTCGTCGGCAAGAACGGCGTCGTCTGGGTGCAAGACTACCAGTTCCAGCTCGTGCCGGCGATGGTTCGTCAGCAACGGCCCGACGCCAAGATCGGCTTCTTCCTGCACATCCCGTTCCCCTCCGAAGAAATGTTCACCCGCATGCCGTGGCGCAAGCAGGTCGTGGAGGGCATGCTCGGCGCCGACGTGCTGGGGTTTCAGACGAAGCAGAGCGCTCGCAACTTCGCCGCGGCCGCGAGGCTCCTCACCGACGCGAAGGGATCGGACACGCATCTCAAGTACGAAGGTCGAACCGTCGAGGTGCGCGCCTTCCCGATCTCGATCGACTACGACCAATTTGAGGGCTACGCGCTCTCGGAGAAGGTGCAGGCGAAGGCGAAGGTGCTGAAGGAGCAGCTCGGCGCCGACCGTCGCATCATGCTGGGCGTGGATCGTCTGGACTACACGAAGGGCATCGACGTGCGTCTTCGCGCCGTCGAGGAGCTGTTCGGCCATGAACTCACTTCGGCCGCCGAGGCCGTGTTCGTGCAGATCGCGGTGCCTTCGCGCGAAGACATCGCGGCCTACGACGACATGCGCCGCTCGATCGAGGAACTCGTGGGCCGCATCAATGGTCAGTACGCCGAGCCGGGCCGCATGGCGGTGCATTACCTCCGCCGCGGGCTGCCGCAGGAAGACCTCGCGGCCTACTACCTCGCCGCCGACGTGATGGTCGTGACGCCGTTCCAGGACGGCATGAACCTCGTGGCGAAGGAGTACGTCGCCAGCCGCATTCACGACGACGGGGTGATGGTCCTTTCCGAATTCGCCGGCGCCGCGCACGAACTCAAACAGTCGATCATGGTCAACCCGTTCGACATCGACGGCGTCACCTCCGCGCTCGACCAAGCCGTCCGCCTGCCCGAAGACGAGGCGAAGACCCGCATGAAGAAGATGCGGCGTCAGGTCAAGCAGAACGACGTTTTCGTTTGGGCGGAGCGGTTCCTCGACGCCTGCCACAAGCACAAGTGATCGCGCTCCGCGGCGTTCGGACGGTCGCGCGGCGGCCCGACGGGCGGCCGACACGCGACGCGGACCGACGCACGCCCTTCATGGAGACCCGCCGATGAGCGACGCCAACCACCTCCACAGCGGCGACTTCGATCAGACGCTCGCCGACGCGCTCGAACGCTTCGCAAGCCGCGATGAGGTCTTCGTAGCGCTCGATTTCGACGGGACGCTCTCGGAGATCGTCGATCGGCCGATGGACGCGCGACCCGCGCCGGGCGCCATCGACATCGTCGAACGCCTCGCCGCGCTCCCGGGCGTCACCGTCTCGCTGGTCTCGGGTCGCGGGCTGAAGGAACTCGCCGAGCTGTCCGGGCCTCCTGCGCACGCGCACCTCATCGGCGGTCACGGCGCTCAATACTCCGACGGCCTGCCGCTGCCCAGCCCCGCCGAGGGCATGGACGAGGCGGCGTACGAGCGTGTGCTCGACAAACTCCGGGCTCTCTCCGTTGAAGACCCGGGGCTCGAGGTCGAGCGTAAAGCGACGGGGGTCGCGTTGCACTACCGCCGGGCCGACGCCGAGCACGGTGAACGCGTCGCCCGCGAGGCGGAACGCGAGCTCGGCGCCATGGACGGCGTGCACGTGAAAACCGGTAAAAAGGTCGTCGAGTTCTCGCTCGTCGACGCGTCGAAGGGCAAGGCGCTGGAAGCCGTCCGTCAAGCGCTCGACGTCGAAGCGACGCTCTTCATCGGCGACGACGTGACCGACGAAGAAGGCTTCGCCGTCCTCGGCCCGCAGGATGTGAGCGTGAAGGTCGGCGAGGGAGCGACCCGCGCGACTCACCGGGTCGCCGACCCGGGCGAGGTCGTCCAGTTGCTCGCGATGCTGCTCGAACGAAGACAACAACAAACGAAGGCGTGACCACACGCCGACTCCGGCGGCATCGCCGTCCGCGACGTGGTACACCTCGCAGACTGCGTCGCTCTCGCTGTTTCAGTCGCTCGCGTCGTCGTTTCCGGCGTTCAGCGACGGCAGTTCGTGCTGCGTCTCCCAGCCGACCTTGATCGCCAGCGTCTGCGCCGGTCCCGGGAAGCGCAGCGTCGCCACACGGTTCGGCCCGAGCACCACCAATGCGTCTTTGATGCGCACGTCGTTCTCACGCAACGCCCGATCGTCGGGCCAGACGTAGAGCAGCGTCCGGCCCGTCTCGCCCAACACCCAGACCGGCCGCGGCATCTCTTCGACGGTGAGGTCGGCGCCGGCGGCGCCGGGCGTTTGACCGATCACCTCCCGCCCCGCGCCGATCAACGAGAGATCGGCCGCGGCGCCGCGGATCGGTCCGACCTTCGCGGCGACCGCCTCGGCGAACGCCGCGAGTTCGTCGTTGGTCAGGTTCGAGTTCGCGGACTCGCCGAGCGCGCCGCGTGCGTCGGCGAAGCGACCCTCCGAAGAGGCCAGCAGCAGCCGTGCCGACTCGGGCGCCAGCGCTCGCGGTCCGGCAAGCATCGCCAGACTCGACAACGCCACCGCGCCCAGCAAGGCCGTGATCGCCAGGCCCACGAACACACCGACGAGCGCCATCGGCCGACCGACGACCTCGCCCTCGCCGAGGCGGATCGACCGCAGGCCGAGCAGTCCAAGCACGACGCCGGCGAGCGCGACCAGCGGCGCCGCCCAGACCCCGTACATGCCCCAGACGGCGCCGACGCCGAGACCCATCGCCGCCCCGGCGGTCAACAGTCCGCCGCCGCAGCCCGACACCACCGCCAGCACCACGCACCCGATCGCGAGCAGCGCCGTGGAACTGAGCCGCGCGGGCGTCTCTTGCGCGTGCTCCATCGGGCGACCGCCGCCGGGACTGTCAAGATCGGGCTGCTCCATCGGATCGTTCATGGCGAGGATGGTACGCGGGCCGTCGGGAGACGCCGGGTGACTCGCCGCGGGTCGCCTCTACCCGTTGCCGAGCGCTCCGCGAGAGAACCCGTCGCGCTGCGTCCGGTACAACGGACGCGATGGATACATTCGTTCGAGCATTCCAGCGAAGCGACCGCGACCGGGACCGGGGTCGCGTCGGACCAAGGCTCGCCCTGTTGGCGGCGTTCGCTTCGCTCCTCCCCGCGGCGTTGGCGTCGCTGGCGCTCGCCGGCCCGGCCGAGGCGGAGCGGCAAGACGATCGCCGGTCGCGCGACGGCTTGGTCGATCCCGCGTTGGCGAGCCTGCTCGCCGAACCGCTCCCCGAAGCGGCCGGCGTCCGCATCGAGCAATTGCCGAACGGCGTCACGATTCTTGTCGAGCCCCAAGTCGCGTCGGGCGCCCCCGGCGTCGGCTCCGAGTCCGGCGCTGCGGGCGAACCCGGGGACGACGACGCGTGGATCGTCCTCCGACTCGACGCGGGCACGATCGCCGAGCCGGCGGACGCGCTCGGCGCGTCGCGTCTCGCAGCCGAGCTGGTGACGCTGGGCAGAAACACCGAGACCGACGCGGCTGCTGAGAAACGGGGAACGCGGGACCTCGCTGCGGCGCTCGACGCCCGCGGTTTGTCGGTCGAGCGGGTGCTTTCGCACGAGGTCGGTTACGGCAAGACGCTGTTCGTGGCCCGCTTGCCGCGCGACGCGGTCGAACTGGCCCCGTCCGTGCTCGAGCATTTCGCCGCTGCGATGCAACCGCCCTTCGATCTGACGACCGATGACGCGAGCGTCACGCTGGCGCTCGAGCGGCTGCGCGCCGCTGAGGCGGGCGAGACGAACGTCTCCGTGCGCTTGACCGATCTGATGCTGCCCATGACGCTGGGCGAGCACGCGCTCGCGGCCCGCTTCCCGAAGCGGTCGGGTCTGTTCGACGCCGCCGACGGCGCGGATGGACGGCTGGCGGACGCCGCTCGACGGTACGCGGTCGAGCGATGGCGACCGGAAGGCGCGGTGGTGTCGATCGTCAACATGCCGCCGTCGGCCGCGGACGACGCGCTCGCCGCGGCGCGAGGCGCGTTCCGGCAAGTCGCGGCGCGCGAGGCCGAAGCGGCGCCGCCGAAGCCGCGGCCGAACACGCCGCAACAGCGACCGACGCACGAACTCGCCGTCGCCGCCGACGGGGCCATCCCCGTCGACGTCGTCCAATTGCTCCGCTTCGAGCCCGGCGACGGCCCGCTCTCGACGCACGCGGACTTGCTCGAAGCGTTGGCGCGCCGTGCGGCCGCGGACATCCTCGAACGCCGGCTCGCCGCGGCCGCCGAACGCGCCGGCGCCGGCCTCATCGACGCGTCCGCATTCACCATCAGCGACGCCAGCGAGTGGTCGCTGCACTCGTCGATCATGACCGGCGCCAGCGGTCGCTGGGCCGAGACCGTCGACGCGTTGGTGCGCGAGACCCGTCTCGCCACGTCCACGCCCCCCACGCGCGACGAGGTCGGCTTCGCCCAGCGGCGCCTGCTCGATCGAGAGCGGCCCACGGTCTTCCAGCCCGGCGCGCCCGACGCGAGCGAATCGGCCGGAGCTCGGGCGCGACGGTTCGCCGACGCGGCCGCGACCGGCGGAGCCCTCGCGTCGTCGCGGCAGTTGCGCGACGCCGCGCACCGCCTCGCTCCGCTGCTCGACGCCGAGCGCATCCGCCGCGCGGGCCGGGTGCTGGCGCCGGAGTCGAGCATGCTGTTCGTGATCTCGGCCGAGGCGTCGCGCGACGAGGCGGCGCCCGCTCGCGCGCGAGAGATCGTCGCCGCCGCGCTCGCCGAGCCGCTGCCGCCGCGCGGCGAAGCCGTCGCCGTCAAGCCGTTGCTCGATCGACCGCCGCAGCCGGTCGAGCCCGCCGTGCTCCGCTTCGCTTCGAGCGACAGCTATCTCACGCTGCGCTTCCCCAATCGCGTCGAAGCGTTCGTCCGGCCGTTCGCGACCCAAGACGACGGTCCGCGCGTCGTCGTCGCCGCCGCGTTCCTCGGCCCGCAACTGCTCGAAACCGCGGAGACCTGGCCGGCGGCCCACACGCTGTGGTCGTTCACGCGCTTCCCGACGATCGAGGGCATGACGCCCGCGGAGTTTCGCGCGGCGCTCGACCGCCGCGGCGTCGCGCTCGACGTGTCGATGGACGAGAATTGGCTCGTCTTCCGCGCCGAGGCGCAGTTGGACGGTCTCGACGGCGCGCTCGCCGCGGTGCATGCGCTCGCGCGGTCGGGCCGGGTCGACGACGCGAGCCTCGCGAGCATCATGGAGTCGCACGCGGCGATCGACGCCGCCACGGCGACGCGTCCCGAGTTCGCGCCGGAGAAAGCGCTGCTCCGCGCCGCCGAGGCCGTCGGCGACGTCCGCACACGCGCGCCCGACGCCGCCGATTTCGTCCGCGTCGATCGCGACGACGCGCAGCGCGCGCTCCGCCGCTCGCTCGACGGCCCCGTCTCGATCGCCGTGGTGGGCGAGGTCGACGCCCGCGAGGCGGCACGGGCGATATCGGTGTACGTCGGCTCGCTGCCCGCGCGGGAACACGCTCCCTCCGCCGAACTCATGACCGCCCTCGCGCTCGACGCCGACCGACCCGACGAACTGCGACGCGTGGAGCCATCGCCGCTCGCGGGCGAGACCGGCGTCATCATCCGCGGCTACGTCGCGCCCGAGACCGACCCCCACACGGCGAACGGGCGCGGACCGACCGCAAACGCGAATGTGCCTAGTGACGCCGTCGCCGCCGAGGACGGCTCCGGAGTCGCCCAGCAATCCGCTGCCGCACGTCGCGCCGCGCTCGAAGTCGCGATGCGCCTGCTCGACGAACGCGTCGAACGCGCCCTGTCCGGCGGTGTGGCCCGCCATCGGGTGCGCATCCGCTACGAGCGTCATCCCGGCCCGCTCACGCTGCCGATCGCTGCGGTCGAAGTCGCCGGGCCGACCGATCGCGTCGCGGAATCCGCTCGGGCGGTCGACGCGGCCTTCCGCGCTCTCGCCGAGCGTCCGCCCTCACACGCCGAGTTCGACCGCGCCCGCTGGACGGCTCTCGAGCGCCTCGAACGCGTGCAGCGATCGGCCGAAGCCGCGGCGGTGGCTCTCGCCCTCGGCCGATTCGAACCACGGCGCCACTCGGACCGGTGGCCCGAACTCGCCGACGAACTGCGGCGGCTCGAGCCGGCCGGCGTCACCGCGGCGATCCGCGATCTGATCAGTCGGGGGCGGCCGGTCGAGATCACGCTCGGCGCCGACGCCGACTGACGGACCCACGCTACGCGTCATGGATCGCGATGACCGCCGCACGACGCGAGCGTCCGATCGCCGAGCGAGTCGCCGAGGCGCTTCGACGCCCGCTCGAAACGCGGTCGTCCACGCGTCGCGATTGGGCGTCACTCCACGTCGCCGGGCGGCGGGGCGAAGCGGTCGCGTCGCGTTTCCGGTTGCGTCGGCGCCGCGACCGGCAGCTCGCGTGGCGCCGCGATCCCCTCGTTGAGTTGCTCGTCGGCCGATCGACCAGCCGCCGGGTTCATCAGCGTGTCGAACATGTGCATCCGCGAGTTGCGCGACAGGTCCTCGCACACGCGGATCGCCCGCACCGGGTGCGAATGCTCGTCCAGCGGCGGCGAATACACCGCGATGCCGTACCGTCCCGGCGCCACCGCGATCAGCCCGCCCGCCACCCCCGACTTCGCCGGCAGCCCGATCGTGTACGCCCACTGCCCCGCGTAGTTGTACATCCCGCAGGTGAACATCACCGTCAGCACATCGCGGATATACGTCGGCTCGATCGCCCGCCGTCCCGTCTTCGGGTTGACGCCGCCGTTCGCCAGCGTCGCCGCCATCAACGCCAGCGACGACGCCGTCACACGCACCGAGCACTGCTGAAAGTACAGGTCCAGCACTTCGTCCACGTCGCCTTCGATCATGCCGAAGTTCAGCAGCAGGTGCGCGATGGCGCGGTTGCGGTGGCCCGTGCTGCGTTCGCTGACGAACACGGGCGTGTCGATGGTCGCGTCCTCGCCCAGGAAGGCGGAGAACGCGTCGAGCATGCGCCGCAGCCGCCTCGTCGGCCCGTCGCCCGAAAGCAGCGAGGTCGTCGCGATCGCCCCGGCGTTCACCATCGGGTTGTGCGGCCGGTTCGCCGCGTCGAGTTTGATGATCGAGTTGAACGTATCGCCCGTCGGCTCGACGCCCACCCGCTTCAGCACCGCTTCCCGGCCGCGGTCTTCCAGCGCCATCCCATAGATGATCGGTTTGCTGATCGACTGAATCGTGAAGCGCCGCTCGGCGTCGCCCGCGCCGAACTGCCGCCCGTCGGCCGTGCACACCGCCACGCCGAATTGGTCGGGGTCGGCCGAGGCCAATTCGGGGATGTACGTCGCCAGTTCGCCCTCGCCGCAATCGCGATAACGCTCGTGCAGCGCGTCGATGGTCCGCTGGATCGAGTCGTCGGCCGCCGGCTCGGCGCCGCTGGAGATCGCGGCTTCTTGCTGGGCGGAAAGGTCGCTCATCGGCCTACTGTACGCCGAGCGGTCGCCGCACGAAGAACGCCCTTCGGCCCGCACTCCGCACCTCGATGCGCGGCGCCGCTCGACAACCGGGGCGAGGTTTCCGTAGCGGCGCGGTCGTATTACGTCTTGAGTCATAATCGCGCTACGAAGCGCCCCGCCCATGCCGAGAGGAGTCCATTGGCTCGCGATCAGCCCACGTCCCGCTCGACGTCCGACTCGCTCGGCCGCGATCCGTCAGACGGCTCCGGCGACGTCCGTCACGACCGGCGGACGCGTGGCGGCGTCGGCGACGCCGAGGAGAACACGCAGCGACAGGCGTCGCGCGAGCAGGAAGACCGCTCTTACGCCCAGGTCATCCTGAAACGCTGGGACGAAGCGACGCGGCATCCCGACGACGTGCTACAGATGGCTGTCGAGCGCGGCGAGACGGAGTCGCAACGATCGTTCGTCAGTCTCTCGCTCTCCGCCGTCTCCGCGGGCGCCATCCTCGCCTTCAGCGCGATGGGCGTCGGCATGATGACCACATGGGCCAACGAGTTCGCCTCGACGGTTCTCGAACGAATCCTCGTCGCGCTCGTCTACCCGCTCGGCTTCGTCCTGGTCATCCTCAGCGGCTCGCAGTTGTTCACCGAGCACACCGCCCTCGCGATTTACCCGGTCCTCGACCGACGGACCAAGCCGCGCTCGCTCTTCTGGGTCTGGACGACCGTGCTCGCGGGCAACCTAGTCGGCTGCACGATCGGCGCGCTGCTGCTCGCAGGCGGCGAAAGCGTCATCGGCGCCGCCGAAGGCTATGCCGTGCTCGCCGAGCACATGCTCTCACCCGAACTCGGCCCCATGTTCGTCAGCGCGCTCCTCGCCGGTTGGCTCATGGCTCTCGGCGGCTGGCTCGTCCTCGCCACGCCGCCCGACTTCTCGCAGATGGTCGCGATCTACATCGTCACCTTCCTCATCGGCCTCGGCGGGCTGCACCACTCGATCGCCGGCTCGTCCGAGGTCCTCGCCGCGGTGTTCACCGGCACGCAGATCGACACGGCGAACGCCCTGCTCGCCCTGCTCGTCGTCATCTTCGGCAACCTCGTCGGCGGCAGCATTTTCGTGGGCTTCCTCAACTATGCGCATATCCGCAAAACGCAGTATGCCGAGCAAGAAGGCCCCCGCGAACCCGGCGGCGACTGACGAACCGCGCCGCCGTCGCCCGCGTCAGAATGTCCGCAGCCTCGTCGGCGCTCCGAACGCTTCGCGCGCCGCCGCCAGCGACTCGGCTTCGTTCGCGTGCACGTAAATCAGATAACCGTTCGTGCGCCAGACGTGGAGCGGCGCGTCGGCCGCCTTCGCCGCCGGGCACTCCCAGCACGTCCCCGCTTCCATCCCGGCCTCCGTCGGCGCCTGGATAAATACGCTGACCGGCGCCCCGCTGCGCTCGCCCCCCGTCGGCTTGAACAGCAGATGCACCGACGGCCCGCCCGGCACGTTGCACCGCGACGCGCCCATCAACTCGTAGTCCCGCCCGAGCAGCGCATCGACCCGCTCGGCGAACCACTCGGGCGACGCCCCGAGTTCCGCAGCCGCCCGCTCCCGCGCCACCGCCACGCTGCACGCCTCGCCGAACTTCGACGAGTACGCCGCCGACAGGTCGTCCACCCGGTCGTGCTCGGCGGTGATGAACTGCGAGACCCGCTGCACACGCGTCGCGTCCCACGGACCGTCCGCCCGGCTCATCGACATGAACACCAAACCGGCGCACAACGCCAGCACCGCCGCCAGCGCCGCCAACGAACCCAGGCGGCGCCGCATGACGCCCCCCACGCTCCCAATGGCCAACCGCTTCGATTCCGCCTCCGAGCCAGCCAACGCCAGCGGTACGCCGGCCCCGTCGGTCTCTTCGCTCCCCGCGACCATCCGCTCCGACGCATCCGTCGCATCCGACGCAAGCGAGCCCGGCCCCGACACGTCCGCTTGGGCCATCGCCGCCACCACCGCCGCCCGAAGATCGTCCGGCGCCCGCACCGGCTCGGCATCGCCCGAACCCCCGGCCCTGGCCCCGGCCCCGGCCCCACCCGATACTTCCGCTCGTGCTTCGGCCCCCCCCGCCGCCGACATCGCCCGCCCCACCGCCTCCCGCAGGCCCCGTTCAAACGCGACCCGAGACCGTTCCGCCTCGCTCAGCGACACGGCACCCGCCGCTGCCTCACCCGTCGCTGCCTCACCTCCCCCGGGCTCACTCCCCCCGGCCTCGATCCGTTTCACCGCCCAGTCTTCGCCGTCCGCGTACGCGCGCACGAGCTGCTCACGCGACACGTCAGCCGGCGTCTCGCCCTCGCCCGCCGGTCCTCGGCTCATGCTGTTCCGCTCCTGATCCGTCATGGCGTCCTTCTGCGGGCGATCATTCCGCGCCGCTTGCTCCTTGCCAACCGACCTCCGACCGGAACTCTTCCAGCGACTCCGCCAGAATCTTTCGCGCCCGGTGCAGCCGGCTCATCACCGTCCCGATCGGCACCCCCGTTATCTCGCCGATCTCCCGATATTTCAGCCCCTCCACGCCCCACAGCAGCAGCACCTCGCGGTGCTCGGGCCGAAGCTCGCCGATCGCCGCCTTCAGACGCCCGTCCACCTGCTCCCAATCGATGCTTACCAGGTCCCACGCTCGGCCTTCGTCGCCGGGTCCCCTTTCCCGGCTTTCCGCGTCGAACAGCTCCGGCACCGCCGTCGGACCCCGTCCCTCGCGCTTCACCCGGCTGTAGAACGTGTTGTGCAAGATCGTGAACAGCCACGCCCGCATGCCCTTGCCACGCTCCTCGAACCGGTCCGCCGAGCGAATCGCCTTGAGATACGTCTCCTGCACGAGGTCGCTGGCCTCGTCCGGGTGCCGGGCGAGCTGGAGCGCCATGCGATAGACCGCGTCCATCTGTTCGAGCGCTAGGTTCTCGAACTCGCTCCGCTCCACGCCGCCGCTCCTCACCGGCCCCGCGCCGCCGCCACCATACTCCATGTCGCCCGGTGCCCGGTATAAGGGGTCCCGTTTGCCCAAACTCCGCCGCCCAATCGCCGGCGTGTCGCGCCGCGGCCCGTCCGCCGCTTCTATGGTCGCCCGAACCGTCGGGTTCGAATCAAAGACCGTTTCAGCATGAACGACCACCCAGTCAATGCCCACGAGGACGCTCCCCGCCGCCGACTGACCCCGGCCGTGCGCGTGGCCCTCGTCGTCGTCGCGGTGATCGCCGCCGCCGCCGCTTTGCGCACCGCGGCCATCGTCGTCATCCCCGTGGTCCTCGCCGTCTGGCTCGCGCTGTTGCTCTACCCGTTCCACCGCCTGCTCAAGCGGGTCATGCCGTGCTGGATCGCCGCGGTGCTTTCCGTCGCCTCGCTGTTCATCGCCTTGCTGCTCTTCGGCCTCTGGGGCTGGTACGCCGTCGACTCAGCCGTCGATCACACCCAAGCGAACCTCGCCGACTACCGATCGAGCTACCACGAGGTCCGCACCTGGCTCGAGTCGAACGGCGTGCCCGATTCTTGGCTTCCCGACTGGACCGACGGCGAGGGCGGCCCCGACGCCGACGCCACGATCGGCGCCGAGACCGCACGAGCCGACGACGAGACTCGAACCGCCTCCGGTGAAGGCGCCGAAACTCGAACCTCGACCGGGAGGGTCTACGTCGACCCGGCGTGGGCTTCGCCGAACCATGAGGGTTTCCTCGCCGATCGCCGCGAGGAACTCGTCGTTTGGCTTTCCGGTGGGCTGCGATCGACCCTCGCGATCGGCGCCGCGGGGCTGCTCGTCGTCGCGTTCTGCTTCCTCGCACTACTCGAGTTTCACCGCTGGCGCGACTGGTCCCATCGGATCATGGGACGCGGCGCCACCGAGCACGTCCACGCGCTCTCCAAAGACTGCTCATCGATCATCCGCCGCTACTTTGTCGCCAAGTTCATCACCGGCCTCGTCTCCGGTGTCGCCACCGGGCTCTTCCTCTGGCTCATGGGCGTGCCGCTCCCGATCGTCTGGGGCACGTTCACCTTCCTCATGAACTTCATCCCCAACATCGGCGCGCTCATCTCCGGTCTGCCGCCGACGCTGCTCGCGTTGCTTGAACTCGGGCTCTGGCAGGCCGCGGTCGTCGTCGCCGGGCTCATCGTCATCGAGACGTTCGTCGGCAACGTGCTCGACCCGCTCATCCAAGGCGACGCACTCGATCTTTCTCCGTTCGTGGTCCTTGCCTCGCTGCTGTTCTGGGGCTGGCTGTGGGGCATCGTCGGGGCCATCCTCGCGCCGACGCTCACGGCGTCCCTCTACGCCTTGTACAAGCGCATCTACGACGGGCCCCGTGACGGACCCGACGACGACGATGGGGACGCGCGAGCCCGACCGGCCTCGGACGCTCCGTCCTCGCCCCCCGGTAACCGGTCCGTGCCGAGCGGCTGAGCGTGCCGCCCCGCCATCCCGAGACGGTCCGACCCACGCTGACGGCCCGTCAGCCGAACGTTTTGCAAACGCGCGGCGTGAACGTTCGGCGACCTCAGCCGTACTATTGATCGATGGCACATACCCCGCATCCCGCGCCGAAAACCCGCGCTCTCGCCCGTCGCGCCGCCAGGCGACGGGGCATGCGCACCTTTACCGCTTCACTGGGGTCGGGCCTCGTCGTCGCTGCGGCCGCTTCGGCCGTCGCCGTCGCCGCCCAGCGGGCCTTGGCGTTTCACGCGATCGACTGGTTTGTGGCGCCCGTCGCGTTCGGCGCCGCCGCGGTCGTTTACGCCGGCGCACGCGCCGCGGCCGCGATGCGCGACCGATTCGCCGCGCTGGTCGAACTCGATACGACGCTGGGCCTGCACAACAAGCTGTCCAACGCCCTCTCGCTTGCGGAGCGCTCGGGCGCGCGCACCGGCTTCGTGCCTCTCGCCATCGCAGAGGGCGAGCGCACGGCAGAGCGGATCCGGCCGAGACAGGCGATCGCCGTGCGCTTCGGCCGGGCGTATGTCGCGTGGCCCGTGCTCGCCGCGGCGACTGTGTCGGCTGGGTTTTTCATGCCCGAACTCGACCTGCTGGGCCGCGAGGCCGAGCGCGTGAGTTTGCAGCGGACGGCGCAGCGCGTGCAGTCGGCGTCCGAGTCCATCGAACGGCTCAACGAGCAGTTGCGTGAACTCGACGACCAAGCCGCCGCTGACGATGAGGGGGCGGGCGACGACGCGACCGCGGGCGACGCCGCGGCGCCCGACGGCCCCGCCCGCGACATCCTCTCCGACGAAGATCGCGAGCTGCTCGACAGGCTGCGGCAGGAAGTCGAGTCGGGCGCGCGCACGCCCGACGAAGCCCGCGCCGAGGCGGCGCGGATCGCTGAGGAGGCGTCCGAGAGACTGCGCGAGCGGGCGGAGAGCGCCGAACTCGAGCAGCGGCGCATCGAGCAGTCGATGCGCGAAGCTGCGGAGCGGGCGGCCGAGCGGCAGCAGGATCGCGCGGACGACTCGGAAGCCTCACGGCTCGCCGAGCGGCTTCAGGACGCGATGCAGCGCGGCGACCTGGGCGAGGCGCTCGACGCGATGAACGACATCGAGCGGTCGTTGGACGAGCTGCCGCCCGAGCAGCGCGATCAGTTGCGCGACGAGCTCGACCAGCTCGAACAAGCGATGGAGCAGGCCGCCGATCGAGCCGCCGAGCAGCGTGCGGACGCGGAGCGTCGCGTGCGAGAAGACCTTGCTCGGGAGGGCCTGACGCCGCCCGAGTCGGACGGCGAGCGGCGGGCGCCGGAAGACGAGGCTGCGGGCGCCGCCGATCAGCCGCCGCTGAGCGAGCGTGAGATCGCCGAGCGTCTCGAAGAGCGCGGCATGGAGCCGGACGAGGCCCGGCGGCGGGCCGAAGAACTCGCCGAACGTCAGCGTGAGGCGGAGGCCGAGCGAGCCGCCGAGCAAACGACGCGCGACCTGGAGCGGGTGATCGAAGACCTGCGCGAGCAAGCCGAGGAGCCGCCCCCGCCGCCTGAGCGGCCGGCGACTCCCGAACGGCCGGAGCCATCCGACCAGTCCCCGCCCAACGAGCAGCCCCAGGGCGATCAGACGCAACAGGATCGACCGCAGGACGGCGCACAACGAGACGGCGCGCAAGAGGGCGACACGCAACGCGACGCGACGCAACAAGACGGCTCGCGCTCCGGGCAACAACAACAGCGACCCGGCGACGGCGCACAACCCGAGCAGCAACCCGATTCACAACAGGGTCAGCAGCAGGACGGCGCCCAGCAGCCCGGCGGTGAGCGTGAGCGGCAGGGCGAGCCGCAACAGGGCGATCGACCGAACGAACAACCCGGCGGCGAACGCGAGGGCGCGTCGCAAGAGGGCGATCAGCCCGGCGAACGTCAGCCCGGACCCGGCGACCGCGAACAGCAGGGCGCGGGCGATCAGCCGAACCAAGAACAGCAGGATCGGCAGGAGCAGCAGGGCGAGCCGGGCGGCGCCGGCGCTGCCGACTCGCCCGAGCAGCAGCAGGCGTCCGAGCGCACGGGTCGGGGCGACCCGTCGCAAGCCGAGTCGGGTTCGGGCCAAACCGGCGGCGCCGATCAACAGCAACAGCCCGGCGACGAGGAGCGTCCAACGGAAGGCGCGCAGCCGGGGGAGCGACCCGAGAACGGCGCACAACCGACGCCGCGTGAAGGCGACGCCGGCGAGTCGCAGCAGCAGGGGGCGTCCGAAAGCGGCGCACAGCAGCCCCAGCAAGAGTCGGGCGCGACGGAGCAACGCGAGGGCGGCGCGCAGCGTTCCGCGCGTGAACAGGGCGCCGAGCAGCCGCCCGAGTCGGAGCGGCAGGAGGGCGGCCGCACCGGCGACGAGCGATCGGGCGCCGACCAGAGCGAGCAGCCCGACATGCCGGGCGCCGAGGCGGAACAGCAGCCGCAGGGACAGCGTGACGGCGAGGCCGGCAACGAGGGTCGGCCCGGCGAGCCGGAGCAACAGGGCGAGACCGGCCGCGGTGGCGAGCAGCCCCGGCCGACAGACGGCCAGCGCGACGGCGCGATGCAGGGCCAACGTCCCGGCGGCGAGTCGGGCAGCTTGGAAGGCGGCGGCGCCGAGGGCGGGCAGCAACAGTCCGGTCGCGCCGGCGAGGGGCAAGGCCGCGATCGGCTGGAGGGCGAGGCGCCCGACGGATCGACGCGACCCGACCTGCCGGACGGCGAGTCAGGGACGCCCGGTGGGGCTGGCGGTGACGAGCCGAGCGGCGGTCCGCAAAGCGAGCGGCGGCCGGGCGGCGCCGACGACGCGGGCTCGGCGCGCGAGCGGCTCGAGCGGATGCGCGAGCGCCTGGAACGTGCGCAGCAGGACGGCGAGTCGGCCGATCGTCTGGCGGAAGAGGGTCGGCGGATGCTCGAAGAGATGTCGCCCGACGAGCGGGCCGAGTTCGAGCGCATGGCGCGGCAGTTGCAACAGGAGCGGGCGCCCGGCGACGGGTTCGAGCGCGAGAGCGTGGACGCGCGTCGCGGCATGGCCCCCGGCGAGAACGCGCGGCGGGCCGGTCAGCTCGAGAATCCGGAAGGGAACCCGCTGCGGGGCGAAGCGACCGGCGTGGAGCGCTCGCGTGAGGCGATCACCCGGCAGCTCCGCGAAGCGCGGCGGGCGGCGGAACAAGCGTTCGAGGGCCGGCAGGTGCCGCCCGATCGCGCCGAGGCGATCCGCAGGTATTTCGAGCGTCAGCTTCGTGAGACCGACGGGGGCGGAGCCGAGAGCGGCGGTGGCGGCGAGGGCGGGGCTGGGTCCGGGTCCGGGTCTGGGTCGGGTTCGGCGTCGTCTTCTTCGTCTTCTTCGTCGGGGCAGTAACGCGTGGGGATCTGGCTTGACCATCCGCTGTGGCTGCTGCTCGCGGCGCTCGCGTTGCCGCTGGGTTGGGTGGGTTGGCGTGTGTTCCGTTTGGGGATGTCGCGGCTGCGTGTGTATTCGGCGCTCGGCGCGCGGCTGCTGCTGTTGCTGGCGATCGCGCTGGCGCTGGCCGGGGCGGCGGCGGTGCGGGACACCGACCGGATGGCGGTGGTGGTGGTGGTGGACAATTCGGTTTCGGTGCAGCAGCTCGCGGCGCGGTTCGCGGAGTTCGACGCGGCGGCGGGCGACGGCTCGTCCGGGAGCGGAGCCGGCGGACTGTCGGAGGGTGAAACGACTTCGCTGCAGGGTCGCGTCGCGGCGTTCCTTAGCGCGCTGGCCGACGCGCGCGAGCCGGACGATTTGTTGGGCGTGGTGTTGTTCGACGACCAGCCCACAGCGGCGATCGCGCCGACGGCGCGTCCGGGTCTGGACGTGAACGTGTTCGCGCCGCCGGGCGATGCGACGAACATCGCGGAGGCGTTGCGTTTCGCGGATTCGATCACGCCGGCGGGCGTGCGTCGGCGGATCGTGTTGATCTCCGACGGCGCGCAGACGAAGGGGGACGCGCTCGACGCGGCTCGGGCGCTGGGCGCGTCGGCTGACCGGCCGACGCCGGTGGACATCGTGCCGATCGGCTATCGGGTGCGCGGCGAGGTGCTGGTCGAGACGATCGACCTGCCGCCGCAGACGACGCGGGGCGCGACGGTGGCGGCGCGGGTGGTGCTGCGGGCGACCGAGCCGGCCGAGGGCGAGATCGAGTTGCTGTACAACGGCGAGATTCTGGACCTTAACGGCGACGCGCCGGGGCTCGGGCGTGCCGTGTCGCTTCAACCGGGTCGCAACGTGGTGACGCTGGAAGTGCCGCTGGCGGAGCGTCTGGTGAGCCATCGTCTGGAAGCGGTGTACCGGCCGTTCGTTCCTGCGAGGGGCGCCGTCGGCGAAGCGGATGCGGCGGGTACGGCGGTCGATGCGGAGGGTGGGGTGAGTGAGGCG